>JAEEGL015049442.1_pt1 | contig 11279 bp, 5 predicted proteins | sample 9134231 | NCBI WGS metagenome assembly JAEEGL01 (sample SAMN16246548, study PRJNA631951) | gut metagenome | biome: gut microbiome; feature: rumen; material: fiber-attached | host: Bos | place: Iran: Karaj | collected 2018-10
GACACACGCTATCTCATCTTCCCAATTGTTTCAATGTCCTTTTGCCTTCAGGGAGCCTCGCTTTTTCACTGCCGCTCCCCTGTCGAAAGCGGGTGCAAAGATACAACCATTTTCCAAACTACCAAAATTTTTTTTCGATTTATTTTTCGTCCACGGCACTCCGAACCTGTGAACCAGCGCGATACATGGCAAAAAAAAATTCAAAAAAAGGGAATTCGCACCCCGGACACCCCCGCAAAACGGGAAAAAAACGCCCTGAATCCATAAAAATCGCACTCCTCCGCGACAAAAAAATCACGGCATCGTTACAACGCACTGACACTGCGGACGATACATGTTTACAAAAATGCATTGTTCACGGAGGTCATGCGGACAACGCAATGGAAGACAACGCGTTGCGGACGCAGCGCAGGGCATCCCCCGCAAGTCCTCCGTTGCTTCAGCCCCATTTCTCCCATATTTCTCCCATCCTGCATGGGAGAAATATGGGAGAAATATGGGAGAACTAATGCGGAACGAGCGAACCTTCATATCCCAAAACATAGAAAAAGACATAAAGAAAGGGGCTGCAGAAACTGCAACCCCTTAGCGTATCTGATAAGCAGAATGCTTTCTATACTTGATGTATTTGCTTCTTATTATTAATCTTCGGGAACATAATTCTGAACCAGACGGACAGAACTTCCCATATATCTACCAATACCTGTTTGGCTAGAACTATTTTGAAATATAAAAACCTGTGCGCTTGAAGTTCCATTTTTTGTTGAAGACCAATAACGGCCCATACTCTTAACCGAATATAGTGTGGTTCCTTGTCTATAACCAGCAAAAGGCAGGAATACACAGCCTTCTGGAATCTCATAGAGAGCTGTCGGGGAATCTGGCACACTACTTTGATTTGTATATCCATCAGGGAATAATACCACACCCGCAATAAAGTCAGAAGAAGTGTAATAAAATCTAACGATTTTGTATGAATAGCCTAATCCTGACTGTTGCCCATTAAAGAATGTCCTCGATGAAAGCAAATATTCCCATTCAGCTTTTGTAAGAGTACGCCAGATACCAGCCGAGTTGCCACCATTTGAAATTTTATTGTATTTACCCCAGTCATAGTTTGTACCTTCAATATCTGTTGCAGCTCCAGGATAGGCATAAGAACTATTATTTGTACCTGAGTTATACGGCATTGCGATACCATCGCATCCACTTGTACCCCAGCCGAACAGGTCTATCCACCCAGAATAGTTCTCCGCAATCATAGCATTTGAACTCATAGCGGAAGTACCATTAGGAACAGTTCCTGTTACAGAGCCACCACCCACATAATCCCACTGATTTTCGGCAAAACGCCAAGTCTTGGTGCTACCCTGATATTGAAGATTACCTTGTGAGAAAAGTACTTGCTTAATAGTCGACCCGCTTTTATACACAGTGAAAAGACCGTCGATTGCTCCTTGGGGAAGTACAGATTCGGCCATCTTGAAGTTGATGGAGGCCATGGCGTTGAGGGGGAGGGAGCCGCCACTGGGGTTGGCTTCGCTCTGCTCGTGACTGGTGACCACAGGCTCATTTGATGTAGTTCTGGCGAACACGATTATCCTATATCTGTTGGGGGTCAAGGGTGAAGCGGGGACATAGATGTAGACGGTTTTGGGTTCAGTGCTGCTGACGGTGAGGTTCATCGAGGTGGACTCGCGCATTTCCTCGTCATCGGGATTGAGTCCTGCCAAGACTACTGAGTCGTGGTCGGCTTGGCTGCTGGTGATGAAATAGCGGCGGGTGTCATCGGCATAGTGGTCGATGAAGCCGTCGCCCCACAGGGCTATGCCCGTGGCCTTGACACTGACAGAGTCGACAATGATGTTGCCAAGGCCAGTGTTGTTTTTGATGGCGATGGAAAGGAGGGCACCCAGGTTGGTGAAGGTGATGGAGGAGCTGCTTCCATCGGTGAGATAGGCTCCCATGGGGGCTTTGATTATCTGTTTGTTACCCGTGGTGAGGGTGTAGGGCTGGAGACAGGGGGTGGAGATGTAGATTTTATTGTCAACCTCGGAGAAAGAAGTGACGATTTCAGAAGGGTAAACGGCCCAATAGCCTGCAGCCTGGGGCACCATAATCTGGGCACCAGTGCTGGTGGCCGAGCTGACCGTCACGGGCACACCATTGACGAGAACCTGGTCGCCATTATTCCACATTGGGGTCTTGAACTGGCTACCGCCCATTTCGACCTTGGAGGAGCCATTGAAACCACTCAGACGTACGTTGAGCGTAACCATACCGTCTTTATTACAGGCAGTGTTTGCCAGAACTGCCAACATGCATGCAGCCACAAGGAGACTGCGGAAAAAATATTTCTTCATATAATGTCTATTTTCTTTAATTATTTGTGAAACAAAACAAGGTTTTACCATTGCCAATCGTAATTGTTATAGTCGGTACCGCCAGAACCAAAAGTGGTGGAGCTGTGACCGAAGAAATCGTCTCCGCTGTTGGCAGTTTCTTCATACGAGGCACCGGCTTCGGCGCCGGGAGCTAAACCTAAAATGGATAATTCCACCTCTGGGTTGGGACTACCCGCATACCCATTTTCAACCATAAATTCTACTGTTTGAATACGAGGTGGTTGATAACTTTTATTTGTTTTATACATACTTTAATATGAACTAATAATAATATCGATATTTTTTGCAAAAAGTTCTAAAATGCGGGTGCAAAGATACAAACATTTTTCGACAAAACAACTTTTTTGATAAATTTAGATGTATTCTTTATAGCTGTAAGTCAACGGAAAGCAAGATTTTATCAGTCAAAAGCGATTGTTATTTTTTTTGCGGTCAACTGCATTTTTAAGAAAAAAAACGGAAGTTTGGGTACATTCAAATCCATTTTTTTGCCCCCAAGACATCAGTGACAAAAAAAACTGCCATTGGGTGTGCAAAAGACGCCAATGGCAGAGTATTGTTTTTCGCTCCAATATAACAGATGACTGATTTTTGCCGACTTAACTCGTTGTCGCGTCCCTTAGGGACGCTGGGAGTGAGTATGTTTTGTCACCGCACTGCGCTACGCTTGTACGGTGACATTGAGATTCAGCCTCTTCGAGGCTGTTGAAAAACAGTCAGATATAGCATAAGAGCCTTATTATTAACTGGACTATAAATTGTCGTATTGTTCAGCAAGGTCCTTGGCCATGGAGAAGAAGAAGTGGGCCACCTCGTTGAAATCCATGTTGAGGTCTTTGCTCAGTCCCACACGGTCTTTAAAGATGGCGACATTGTACCATTGCAGGCACTGAAATGCGCGGTGATAATAGAGTCGGCGCAATTCCTCGGGCGTAGGTTTGTGCCCGACGTAAGCCTCGAGGAGGGAAAGGGCTTTGTCGAACCCCGCATTGCCGTAGCAGGCGATGTCGTAGAAGGGGTCGTTCATGCCGGCAAATTCCCAGTCAAGGACATAGAGTTTGTCGCCGCTGATGACAAGATTGGTGGGCTGGTAGTCGCAATGGCAAGGCACCATGGGCACATCGGCGTGAGCCTGGCGCATCTGTTCAAGCTTGCCCTTGAGGTCGAGATATTCCTTTGGATGGGTGAAACCCATCTCGCGGCAATAACGCTCATAGTCGGAAAGGCGACCGAAAGCATTATAGTCTTTGAAATGAAGACCACTGTTATGGATATGTTTCAGGGCTTTGACCGACATGTCGTTATAGCTCACCACATCGGTTTCGGACATGATGGTACCTTCGACATATTCGGCCAGTTTCTCGCCCGAAATCACTTCCACATAGGAGGTGGCGTTGTTGAGACCCAGTTTGTTAATCTCCTGGATGTTGTCCCACTCTTCCACACGGTCGACAAATTTTTCAGCATATTTCCCCGGGACACGGTAGGTGTAGCGTTTGCCACGGGTTTCGACAACATAGGTGTAGTTGCTCATGCCGCCCTCCAAGCGTTTGACTATGGCAGCGTCCTGTGTGTGCATCAAGGCATTGACACGGGCAATGATGTATTCTTCTACTTGCATTGATTATGATAGATTCAATATTATTTCATGCGGCTGAGGGCAGCGGCGGCAGGGTCGTAGCCAGCCTCGGCAGCTGCCTTGTACCATTTCTTTGCTTTCTTTTTGTCGGCGGGAACACCGTCGTCGCCGTTCTCAAGAATCGACCCGCAATAATACATGGCCACCACACTGCCTGCTTCGGCAGCTTTGGTGAACCAAGCGAGAGCCTCGGCCATGTTCTGCTCCACATAGATGCCGTTGACGTAGCAGTTTGCCACGCTCATGCAACCGCGGATAGAGCCATGTTCGGCTGCATAGAGGTAATGCTCGTAGGCTTTTTGACTGTTGAGCACCACACCCTGACCCTGTTCATAGCAGTAGCCCATATTGCAGTAGCCCTCAAGGCTTCCACGGGTGACGGCTTTCTCGAAATAGAGTACAGCGTTTTTGAAATCACCCTGAGCCTCGTAGACATCGCCGAGGGTATTGATTGACTCTATCTTCTCGTTGTCGGCGGCTCTCTCAAGCCACGAAATGGCGATGGCAGTGTCGGGCACACATCCGTATCCATTGAGGTAGCAAAGACCCAGATTGTGCATGGCCAAGACATTGCCCATATTGGCAGCGGTGTCGAGATAGGCTTTGCCGAGGGCTTCATCCTCGGGGCAACCGTTGCCCTGCAGGCAGGCAATACCCAACTGGCAGTAGGCGCGGCTGTCGCCATAGTTGCGGGCAGCATTCTCAAAAATACGGTAGGCCGAAGCGGGGTCGGGGTCGATGGCCAGACCCTGTTGCAGCATGATGGCAAAGGTGATGATTCCGTCGATATTGCCACGCTGGGCAGCGACATAGAAATAGTCGATTGCCTTTTCGGGTTCTTGCTGGTTGAGGAGCAGGCGACCGAGGAAATTGCTTGCCTCGCCGCTGCCGTTTTCATGTCCCATGACATAATAGTGCAAAGCCGAGTCGCCGTCGGCGGTAACACCGGCACGACCATAATTATAAATGTCTGCCATTTTATATGCGGCATTGCCCACACCCTCGGCAGCGGCAGCCTTAAGGTAAGGAATGGCGGCGATGGTGTCTATCTCCACCCCGCAGCCTTCGAGATAAGAACGCCCCACATAGTAGGTGCCCATCTCCTCGCCCGACTGGTGCGACTGAGTGTAAAGTTCAAAAGCCTTGGCCTTGTCCATCGGGACAAACTGGCCAATACGGTAGAAGTCGCCCAGATAGCACATGGCCTCGCCATGCCCCTGGTCGGCGGCTTTCTGGTAGTATTCCAAAGCCTTGGCGCTGTCGGCCTCAAGGCCTCCGTCGCCCAGCTCGTAATAGAGACCCATTTTAAACTGACCCGAAGCAATATCATTGTCGGCCAACTGCTTGAAATAGGAAACAGCCTTGTAATGGTCCACGCTGTCCACATTGCGGCCCGTCTCATAGCAATAGCCCATAGTATAGATGGCATCGATATAGCCTTCGTCGGCAGAACGGGAAACCAACTCCATGCCCTTGGCAATGTCTTTCTCCTTTTGTTTGCCGATGTCACCGTTCAGGTAGAGGAGGCCAAGGCGATAGAGGGCCTTGGGGGTAGCGGCTTTCTCGTAATACTTAGCGGCCTTTTTGTTGTCCACCTTGTTGCCATCCATGCCGTATTCGTAGATGGTGCCCAAAACCGCAGTAGCCATCCGGCTGCCATTCTTGTCGCCCTTTACCAGATACTCGTTGCATTTCTTGCTGTCGCCTGTGGCGTCATAGAGCATGGCCATCCAAAAATAGCCGTCGGCCTGACCCTTGTCTATCATCTGCTGGAAACACTCGGCAGCGCGGTCGTTGTTGCCGTTGTTGGCATAGAGGCGACCGAGGTTCACCAGTGCGGTGGTGTCGCCATATTCATTGGCCTTGCGGTAATACTTCACCGCTTGGGGCATGTCGTTATGCTCTTCGCCCTCGTAAATGCCGGCAAGGAAAGCAGCACACTCGGCACTCTCGAACTGGTCGGCACCGCGTTTGAGCCAGAAGATGGCACTGTCGACATTCTGCTCGCAGCCGATACCATTGTAAACCATCACACCCATAAGGTGGCATGCATCGTCCTGCAACTCGTACACACCTTGCTTCACGGCCACCTTGCGGAAATAAGCCAACGCTTCGGGATACTGTTCCTGCTCATAGTAGTAACGTCCGATACGCAACTGGCAATGCGAGCTGCCAAAAGCATCGCCCTGCAGCCAATAACGCATGGCCTTGGCACTGTCGCGCAGACCAAGGTTGGTGGGGTACATATAGTAAAGGCCTCCCAGCGACTGGGTGTATCTCAGCGAATGATGCTCAGCCAACAGCGAATCAAGCAGGTGCTGGGCCTTGGCCTCGTCCTCCGGCACTCCCACACCGCTCCAATAGAACTCTATTGCAGCTGTGACGGCATCGGGGTCGCCCCACTTCATGCCTTCCTCAAGATATTTCCAAGCCTTCTTTGTGTCGCCTTTTGCAGCATAATGCCGGGCAAGACGGACAGCGGCATCGTGCTCGCCCATCTTGAGAGCCTTCTCGTAATACGAAACTGCCTTCTTCTGATCTCTCTGCACTCCGCAGATGCCATAATAATAGTTTTCTCCCAAAAAGATGTAGCCCCACGACGAACCCTTTTTCACGGATTCCTGGTACAACTGGTTGGCCTTGGCAGTGTCGACCGTGCAACCCCTGCCATACTCATAGCAGCCGCCCAAAGCGGCCAGTCCGTTGGGCAGCCCCTTGTCGGCCCACTCCTTGCGGATGGCAAAATAGCGGGCGGTATCCTTAGGCAGCAACGTGCCGTTCAGATAATACCGCGACAGGTTAAGCCATGCCTCGCCGTCGCCAAGGTCTGCTGCCTTGCGGAACCACTGCAGGGCAAGGGTGGAATCGTGCTGCACACCGGCGCCGTTCTCATAGCACTCGCCCAGCCGCACCATGGCGGCCACGTCGCCCTGATGGGCCTTGTCAATAAGTTTCTTGTCGGCCTGTGCAATGGAAATCATCGGCAACAAAGCCATAACTAACAGGAAAAAGCAATATCTTTTCATCTATAAACATATATTTTTCGCGTTGCAAAAATACTAAAAAAAATCCATTTGCGTTATTTACAACAAATTTTTACTTCTAATTTCTTATGGACACCATCGAAATCATCATAGAAAACACCCACGAACGACGTCAGGTGCCGCGCGCCATCAGCCTCGCCGAACTGGCACAGGAATACTACACCGAACTGGGACGCATGCCCTTGGAAAACCCCATCTTGGGAGCCCTTGTCAACAACAAAGTCGAGCACATGCAATTCCGGCTCTACAGCCCCAAAACCGTCTTCTTCTTCGACATCCACCACCCCCATGGCTGGCGTATGTACCAATCCTCCCTCACCTTCATGCTCTACAAAGCTGTCCGCGACACCTACCCCACCGCAAATCTCGCCGTCAAACACTCCATGCAAGGCGGCTTCTACTGCACCATCGACGGTGTCGAGGAAGAACGCATCAACATTGCACGCACCGTCCGCGACCGCATGATAGAATTGCAGCGGCTAAACCCCCCCTTCCAGCACCGTTCCATGCTCCTCGCCGACGCCATCGAACACATCAAAGACCAAAACATACCCAAAACCCTCGACCTCCTGCAATCGCTCTCACAACTCTACATCACCATGCATGTGCTCGACGACGCCATGCACAAAATGGCCTCCAAACTCGTCCCCTCCACCGGGTGCCTCAAATACTGGGATTTCCACATGTATGCCGACGAAGGCTACATACTTCAAATGCCCGACCCGCACCACATCGACCGCCCACCCCTGCTGCCCGACACCCCCAAACTCTTCAACATCTTCAAACTCCACCACCTTTGGGTCGACCGCCTGCACGTCTCCACCATCACCGACCTCAACCGCATAGTCCGCGACAACAACCAAGTGCAACTCATCCACATCTCCGAAGCCCTGCACGAAAAATGCTACTCCGAAATAGCCAACATGATCTACCGCAAACGCGACCAAGTGCGCATGGTGCTGGTGGCAGGCCCCTCCTCCTCCGGCAAAACCACCTCCTGCCGCCGCCTCAGCGTCCAGCTCACCGTCATGGGCTTCGACGTACAGCAACTGTCGCTCGACGACTACTTCGTCTGCCGCGCCCGCACCCCCAAACTCCCCAACGGCGATTACGACTTCGAGTCCATCGACGCCCTCGACATCCCCTTGCTCAACGACCACCTGCAACGCCTGTTCAACGGCGAACGGGTGGAAATACCCACCTTCGACTTCCTCAAAGGCGACCCCTTCTACGACGGCAAAAGCATCCAACTCAACCCCAACAGCATCCTCGTGGTCGAAGGCATCCATGCCCTCAACCCCAAACTCACCGCACAGATTTCCGACGAACTCAAATTCAAAGTCTACGTCTCCACTCTCACCCAGATAGCTATCGACGACCTCAACAGCATCCGCAGCAGCGAAAACCGCATGTTGCGCCGCATCGTGCGCGACAACAACTTCCGCGGATGGGACGCCTACAACACCCTTCACCGCTGGCACGAAGTGCGCCGTGGCGAAGAAATCAACATCTTCCCATTCCAGGAACATGCCGACGTGATGTTCAACTCCGCCCTCCTCTACGAACTGGGCGTCCTGAAACTCTATGCCGCGCCCCAACTGAAAAAAATACCCGAAAACTGCCCCGAATACGCCGAAGCACAACGGCTTCTCGACTTCATCGACATCATCGAGCCCATCGACCCCACCTACATCCCTCCCACCAGCATCATGCGCGAATTCCTCGGAGGCAGCAGCTTCCTCTACTGACCCGCACTCCCTCCGCCAACAAAGGGTCCTGATTCTCGCTTGTCAATAAATAAACCATCCGTTATCCCGTCTATCTCCCATTCCCATTGGGTGGAAGACAGGATAATTATTGCCCCCACACTGCTTGACGTCGAATACATTACACAAAAATGAAAACATCTTGTCCAACAATTACATATTAAAGTAAATATCAACAACCTATTACCGTTTTTTAAAGCAAAGACAGATTTTTTTGGTCAAAATCAAAAAAAAATGTATCTTTGCAGCCGAATTAGTCTTTTTAAACTTTATACTTTTTTACCCACAATAATAACATTAAAATATTAATCCTTAAATATATAATATCATGAAAACTTTACTACGTCTTTTGGCCCTTGTGGCGGCACTCAGTGTCGGATGGGCCGCAAATGCTCAATCATCATTGGCAGGTTACGAATTCGTTACAGGAACAGCCTCCGGCAAATGGGTCACCCTCACCAACTACACCGACCTGTTAGGCAGCACCAGCGGCGACGGTGTAGCATCCACAGTGCAAAACATCGGGTTCGACTTCCACTTCGGCGGCAACACCTACACCCAATTCTCTGTCAATTCCGACGGCAACCTCCGGCTGGGTGGTACGGTTACCGGAACAGGAAGCTATAATATCCCGTTCAGCAGCAGCAACGCCGGAAACAACGGTCCTAAAATCAACTTCTTTGGCTGCGACGGCTATTTCAATCCAGAAATACACTACGTCCGTGCCCAGAAGTTTAACAATAGCGGATATCCATATTTAGTAGTGGAGTTCTGTTTGGGAACATACTCAACCGGCACCCGAAACGTGCAATACAAATGGCAGGTGCAGATCGGCGCAATCAGCAATATCCGTGTCGTCTTCCCCTCCTCCGTCCCCTCCACTGCTCCCGCAACACGCCACCAGATGGGTCTTTGTGTCGACGCCTCCGACGGCTGGATTATCAACTCCAGCAACCAAGCCTCCCATTTCACCAATGGCGACACCACCCGCTGGGCCGCTAGCACTTGGCCTGAGGCCAACCGCTATTATGAATTCTATCGGGACGCGTGCAGAACCTTCCCGTATTGTGACAATTACATCACCCCTTCCAATTCTTGGCAAGTTTACAGCCAAAACACCAGCATCTTCCTCATCTACTGTCGCAAGAGAATTGCCCAAGTCGAGATAGCGCCAGGCTACACCTACACCTTCAAGACCGGCTGCGGCGACGGTGCCACCGCCGATTTCGACACCAAGCTGTACCTGTATGACGGCAGCGGCGACCTGCTTGCATATAACGACGACGCATGCGAAAGCAACCGGTCGAAGATAGTCTATTCTGCCACCTCGCCAGGATACCGCTACCTCGTGATAACAGGGTACAACCAACATAATACTGGCACCTTCTCCCTCGCCTATAAAAAGGAGTGTACTTCCATCCCCAACTACCACTATTCCATCTCCCCCACCACCTCCTACCAAACCCACTCCGCCAACAGCACGGACGCATGCAACAACAGCAGAATATACAAGTTCTATGTCTCCCCCAACGATGTCGCCGACAGTCTCGATTTTATCTTCAAGACGGGTGGCGGCGACAGTGCCACAGCCAATTTCGACACCAAACTTTCCCTGTATAACAGCAGCGGCACACTGCTCGCAACCAACGATGACGCCTTTGGCAGCAATCTCTCTTATATTTGCTACAGACCCAAGCAGTCGGACTACCTGTACCTGAAGGTTCACGGATACAATAACGCGTCAGGCAACTACACCCTCGCTTTCAAGAAGGGGTGCGTCGACCTCCCCGACTACCACTATGTCATCACTGCATACGACTCCTGGAGCACCCACTCGTCACAGACCTCATCCGGTAGCTGCACCGACTATAAGATATACAAGACATATCTGACCGCAGGCTATGCCTACACCTTCAAGACGGGATGTGATGACGGCGCCACTGCCGATTTCAACACCAAGCTGGAGCTGTATGACAGCGACGGCACAAGAATTGCTTCTGTCGGCGGCGGTTGCGAAAGCAATCGCTCAAAGTTAGTCTACTGTCCGGCACAATCGGGATACATGTACCTAAAAGTAAAAGGGTTGTCTTCTTCTAATGTCGGCAACTTCACGCTTGCCTACAAGAGGGAAAACCCACTTCACATCACCGCCAACGCCAACCCGACAGGGGGCGGCTGGATATCTGGTAAAGGAAACTACGCTAACGGCCAATCTTGTTATTTGTATGCCTGGCCCTCGCCCGGATATCAGTTTACCAACTGGACCGAAGGCTCCACCGTCGTCTCCACCGATTATGAGTATATTTTCACCGTCACCTCAAACCGCACCCTGACAGCCAACTTTACCCCCTAAGGCAACTGCCAAATAAATCAAGAAGGAATCCTCCATAGTGATAACATATACAGAGACCGTTTCGATCACTAC
>JAEEGL011671430.1_pt1 | contig 11278 bp, 11 predicted proteins | sample 9134231 | NCBI WGS metagenome assembly JAEEGL01 (sample SAMN16246548, study PRJNA631951) | gut metagenome | biome: gut microbiome; feature: rumen; material: fiber-attached | host: Bos | place: Iran: Karaj | collected 2018-10
CCACGCTGATTAGCCTTCATGCGGTACTTGCGGCGTAAGCCGCGGGAAGCTGAGAGAGGGCCGTATGGTGGAGAGGCAGACCGATCCCCCTAAAGGGGAACCGCCACGAAGGTGGCGGCAGTAGGAAGCACGCGCCTTCAGGCGTGTGAGGCTTCACTCTAGTATTTGGCTAAAAGGCGATAATAGATCATCTAAAGACACGCCCAATTAGTTCGAAATACTGATTAATGCAGATTAAATCATGATACAATTCAAAAAAAATATGTCCACTTTCAGGGTGGAAGGAGGTGCAGAACAATCCATGAACAGTTTTAATATGAGTAATAACCAGAGCATTCTTGATGATTTATTGTTTGTCCGCAACGTGCTGAAAGAAAAAGGGTACAATCCCGTATATCAGTTTACCGGGTATATTCTGGGAAATGATCCGACGTATATTCCGGAGAGCCTCGGAGCAAGAGAACGAATGTCGAAGATGGAACCGGATGAGATATTGGAAGAGTTGGTGATCTTTTATCTGAATGCACCGGGCAGCTCCGAACTGAAAGACCATATGCGATATTTCAGTGAGTATTCCATAAAAGCCGGAAAAAATCCGGTTAACAGTATCGTCGGCCGGATGCTTTCGGGAGACCCGACTTATGTGAGTGGAGCCGGGACAAAGCTTTCTTATAAGGACCTGATGGTGATGTCTCCTCAGAAGTTCTATGAGGCAGTACAGGCACTTAGGGATATGGATTGTGATGAGGCTCTCATAGAGATGTTAAACGAGTTTTTCAGCATGAACGAATGACGGCAGGGAACCGTCCCCTGCCGCCAAAGAAAGGATACGATCATGAAAAAAATACATTTCAAAGGGAACCGGAACCGGTTGAAACCCTGAGACGGGAACACGGATGAATCTTCCGGGATCAGGAAAAACCGGTGTTTTGGTTCAACTGGACAGGATCCGGCTAGCGCTTAAAACCGATAAAAGCAGCTAAATTAGGCAAGCTGTTTTTTCGTCATGATATATGATACCGGTGCTGAACAAAGCCAGTGAAAGGGCAGTAAGTATCTCGATGAGAGAAATAGCATGAGAGGGGTAAGCTGAAAATGAGAGAATGGTTATGTTATATGTTTTGCCTGTCCATGATGCTATCCCTATGCGCGTGCACAGGAGCAAAGACACCAGAAACAGGAAAGACTCCGTCGACCGATGCAGACGCTTCAGCGCAGGCTGAGCAGTCGGTCACCGAGTGGTCCCGGGGGGGATACTTTCAGGACGAAAATGAAAACATGCTCTCCGTCACCTATATGGATGATATCGACGAATCGGGCTGGTACGTTGGCTGCATGCTGGGTGAGGATTTTATAGAAGATTCCTGGGGCGGCACACTGCCGCAGGAGGGAAAAGCATTGCACGGCACGCTCCAGTCTTCCGGAAGCAGAGATGCTCTTACGGTCACGGTTTCAGAAGAAGGAGAGGACGGCCTCCTTCTTGAGGTGGAAGGCGGTGAGACGTACCATTTCACATCCATGGGAGACATGACGGCCAGCATTATGGTTACGATCAACACAGATGGCTCTGGCATGATCGGATACGAGCAGGGAGAGACTGTGCCGGAACTGGATCCCGAAGAGCCCTATCAGTCTGCGCAGGTCAATCTGGCGGATCCTGAGACATACACCTTTGCGGCTGCACCTGAGGCGGGGAGCGTGTTTGTGAAGTGGACCAGGAACGGCGAGGACTTCTCTGCCGAGCCGGTCATTACCGTGCTGCTGGACGAGAGTACGGACTACGTTGCTGTGTTTGAAGAGGATCCGGACTGGCAGAATCCGGTGATGAACTTCATCGGCGAATATCAGTGCGGCCGTGCACACGCCATCGTTGAGTGCGCTGGAAAGGAAGAGGCCTGGATCACTATCGAGTGGGGTGGAAGCGCTGCAGAACTGGCTCGCTGGGATATCCTTGGCCGTCTGGACACAGAGACTCTGACCATTGAATACTCCGGCGTCACAAAGTCCATCGTTACCTATGACGACAGTGGAGAGATCGTCAGTCAGGAGCCGGAATATGAGGATGGATCGGGCATTATCACCTTTAATGACGACGGCACCTTTACATGGCATGAGGATCAGTCCGATACCGGGAACGACATGGTATTTGAGTGGGTGCCTGTGACAGAGTAATAACACCGGCAGTTTTCAATGTGATCACACCGCTTATGATCATGTTCCCGCTTGCCGGAACAAGGGTCTCCTCTTGATAGGAAGCCCCAGCACAAAGGAGTTAAGCAATATGAAAAGAATGACATTATTAACAGCGGCGCTGCTGGTGATGGCGCTGGTGCTGGCCGGGTGCTCCGGCACGACCGTGGGAGCCTTCGCATCGAAGTATTACAACAGCGAGGACTATAGCGCGGCCGTGCAGGAGGTGCAGAATTATATCAGCACCCTGGAGGATTGCAAGGCTACAAGGATCGACTATGCCGGAGATAGCGCGGTAAAAGCCGAGGCGGACGATCGCCGGATTCCCCCGGAGAGGATCATGATCCTGACCTCCACTATTGAGACCGGAAGCAAAGATCCCGGCGACGGGCTTGCGCCTGGTAAGACCTACGAGGGTTACCAGTGGATCCTCACTCGCAATTCCTCTGCGGAGCTCTGGGAGATCGCCGAGCATGGAGAATAATAACAAGGATTTCTCACAAGGACCGGAAGTCGGTATAAGGAGGTATTCAATGGACTTTCAGAAAGACTTTAAATGGATCAATGAGGGGACAATAGTTATTGAAGAGAACAGGATCACAATGACCGCGCCTGCACTTACAGACTTTTTCTGTGGCGGAGAAACTACAAGTGAAGAGGGAATTCTGCCTGAGTCCCTGTGCAATGCGCCATATTACTACACTGAAATCGAGGGTGATTTTGTACTTAAAGCAAAGGTTTCACATGAATTTAAAGAGACCTATGATTCTGCTTCAATAATGATAATGCATGACATGCAGAACTGGGCAAAATGCTGTTTTGAACTTACTGATTTCGGGACCCATGCAGCAGTCAGTGTTGTCACGAGAAACGGGGAATCGGATGATGCTAATGGCTGTAATATTGAAGGACAGGATTATCTTTGGCTGAAAGTCTGCCGTTCCGGAAGGGCATGCTCTTTCCATTATTCGTTGGATGGAGAAAAGTTTAATATGACAAGATACTTCCTCATGCCTGAAAGCAAGACAATCAAGGTAGGATTACTGGCGCAGGCTCCGACCGGAAATGGCGGCGAGAGAATCTATGAGCATCTGTCTATTGAGCGGATGACTGTAAAAAACATTCGATTTGGAGAATAACTCCGATCAAGGCAAATGAAAAGAAAGAACCTTACCGATTCTTCTGTTTTGTTCTTAAGATCGGTAAGGTTTTTTGGTTTGTCATGCTGTGCTGTTTCATGATTGAAACAGTTCCTTCGCATCCCTGACACGTATCATGATTTAATTTGACGTCAGATGTTGAAACACAGTCATCTCCGACAAACTGGAATTTGCCAGCTAAAGCCATTTGTTTCAGTCATCTGTAATCTCTCATCGAGACTATAGTCTCTGTCACCGTTCAGACAATCAAGAAAATAATACCATTCAGCACCCGTGATCTGTTCTTCCCCGGTTGAATAATGCAAAAGAGAAAAATAAGAATCTGTAACCAGCATGTCATCTGTTGCATATATTTCCGTTGGATTTACTATTGCTGCTAATACTGCCATCAATGCCTGACCGCTTAGCCCTTGTTCCGTGACTGATCTTATGATTTCCTTTAGTTCTTCATAAAACATATCTGTGCTCCCTGTTATAAATCACGCGGCTCGGCAAATCACGATTTGTATAAATCCCTATTAATATAAAGGCTTTCGGGCACTAAACCGAGGATACTGAGAGCTTCCTGCGCGGTCACAGCCTGCCGTAGAGCCGGGTCATCTTCCGGATGGAGGAGGCCAGGTCATCCGTCAGCTGGCCGGGAAGAAGACGCCACTTCCAGTTAAGCCCGCCAAGCGTGGAGGGCGTGTTGATCCTTGCTTCGCTCCCGAGTCCCAGATAATCCTGGATGGGAATGACAGCGGTATCAGCCACGGAAGCCAGAGCAGCCCGGATGAAATGCAGCTGCGGATCCCTGCCGCCGGCAAAGCTGAGATACTGCTTTGCAAAACGGTAGTCCGTGCGGTTTACGGTGCGGCACCAGCCGGCCATGGTTTCATTGTCATGCGTACCGGTGTAGACGACGCAGTTGCGCGGGTAGTTGTGCGGCAGATAGTCGCTTTCTTCCCGGGAGTCGAAGGCAAACTGCAGCACCTTCATACCGGGAAAGCCGCTCTTTTTCACCAGAGAGAGGACAGTGGGCGTCAGGAACCCGAGGTCCTCGGCGATGATCTTGTCTTTCCCGAAGGTCTTCCGCACGAGGCCGATGAAATCATAGCCCGGCCCCTTTTCCCAGTGCCCGTGCTCTGCAGTCCGGTCCCCGTAGGGAATCGCATAGTATTCATCAAACCCGCGGAAATGGTCGATCCGGACGATGTCGTACAGGTCAAAGCAGTTCTGAAGCCTGCGCATCCACCACTCGTAGCCGCTTTCCCTGTGATAGTCCCAGCGATACAGGGGATTGCCCCAGAGCTGGCCGGTCGCCGAGAAACCGTCCGGCGGACAGCCGGCCACCTGTGTCGGCACACCGTTTTCATCCAGCTGGAAGAGCTTTCCGTCCGCCCAGGTATCGGCACTGTCAAGCGCAACGTAGATCGGAATATCGCCGATGATCCGGATGCCGCGCTGCGCCGCGTAGGAGCGGAGAGCGTGCCACTGTGAAAAGAAGAGATACTGCTGGAACTCGACAAAGCGGATTTCCTCGGAGAGCTCTTTTTTCGCCTTCTCAAGCGCCTTCTCCTGCCTGGTCCGGAGAGCCTTCGGCCATTCGAGAAAGCTCCGGCCTTTCTGCCTGTCCTTCAGCGCGGAGAACAGGGCGTAATCCGGGAGCCAGTCCTTCTTTTCCCGGATAAACCGCTCAAAAGCTTCCTTCTCCTCTGACTGCGGGGCGCCCGCGGTAAAAGGACTGCGCCGGTACGCTGTCTTCAGCATCCGGAAACGGCTCCGCCAGATCTTCTCGTAATCCACGTACTGCGGATCGGAGCCGAAATCATATTTCTTCAGTTCTGACGGCTTCAGCCACCCCCTGTCGCAGAGGACCTGCGGGTCGATAAAATATGGATTGCCTGCGAAAGTTGAAAATGACTGGTAGGGGGAGTCCCCGTAGCCGGTCTGGCCGAGCGGCAGGATCTGCCAGTAACTCTGCCCGGCGTCTGCCAGAAAATCGATGAATTCACGGGCTTCCTTTGAGAAGCACCCGATTCCCCAGGGGGACGGGAGGCTTGCAACGGGAAGCAGGATTCCGCTTTTTCTTTTCATGATATGTCCCTGACTGATTCCTTCTCCAACAGTTTTCCTGCGTAGACAATGGACTTGCCGCGGGCATCTGTCTCTATCATGTCCCAGAGCTGTTCCACGATCGAGTCCGCCATCAGCGGAACAGGCTGGGAGAGGGTGGTGAGCTTGGGCTGCAGGTAATCTCCGAATGGTATGCCGTCAAAGCCGATGACAGAAACGTCTCCGGGAATCTTCAGGCCTGCTTCATACAGCGCGCGGTAGACGCCGATCGCCAACGTATCGGACATGGCATAGACCGCGGAAAAGTGTTCCCCGCTGTCCAGAAGACGCCGGAGCGTGTAATAGCCGTTCTCCATGGAATAATGCTCATATTCATCCGAAACCTGCATGACCAGTTCCTGCCGCGGAGTGATCCCGCGCTCGCGGAGCGCCTCCAGATAGCCTTCCATGCGAAGACGGCCGACGGAGGATTCATGGGGCTCGGCGGAGATGACGGCGATGTCCCGGTGGCCCTTGTCCAGCAGGTACCTCGTGATTCTGCGGCTCTCCACGCGGTCATCCACCGTCACATGCGCGAACCGCGTACAGTCCGGATCCTCCCCGATCGCACCGACGGTGCCGAGAACGAACGGAACCTGGAGACTGTCCACTATGCCGCCGGCGTGGTCGTAGTTGTTGCCAAGAAAGACGATGCCCTTGGGCTTTTTCTCCTTGACGATCTCCTGCGCGAGGGCAAATTCATCCTCGGCGTAGCTGACATGCTGCAGGATCATGGAGAAGTGATAGCGCCGCAGGCGTGTATCGATCATTCCGATCAGTTCGGAGAAGAGTGGGTTGGCTAGGCCCTTGACCAGCACCGCGATCGAATTGGAACCGGTCCGCTTCAGATTGCGCGCACTGTTGTTCGGAACATAATTGTATTTCTGAATAGCTTCGTTAATCTTTGACAGTGTCTCCGGATTGATGTCCGGATGATGGTTGATGGCCCGGGAGACTGTACTGACACTGACCCCGCAGATGCGGGCGATATCTTTAATCGTAACTTCCATTACACTGCCTCCAGGAGAGTATCTTTTTATCATTTTCCGGGATCAGCCCTTGACTGCGCCGGAGACGATTCCCTCGATGATGTATTTCTGGCAGGCAAAGTAGAAGACAACGATCGGAATCAGGGCAACAATGATGACCGCCATCATGTGGCCGTAGTCGATGGAACCGTAACCGCTCTTCAGATACTGCACAGCGACCGGGATAGTCCGGTACTTTGTACCGATCACCAGGTACGGGAGAAGGAAGTCGTTCCAGATCCACATCGCGTTCAGGATGGCGATGGTGATGGAGATCGGCTTCATGATCGGGAATACGACCCGGAAGAACATCTGCACCGGGTTGCAGCCGTCGATCAGCGCCGCTTCCTCCAGCTCAAGCGGCACGCCCTTGACGAAGCCCGAGAACATGAACACGGCCATACCGGCGCCGAATCCAAGGTAGAGGACGGTGATGCCAATGAAATTGTCGAGATGCGTCATGTTCGCTATTTTTGTCATCGTGTACATGACCATCTGGAACGGCACGACCATGCTGACGATGAATATATAGTAAAGAACCGTCGAGAGGCGGCCCTTGACGCGGGTGATCATCCAGGCGGTCATGGAGCAGAAGAGGACGATCAGGGCGACGGAGACGACCGTGATGAACAGTGAATAGCCGATGCTGTCCAGGAAATGGATCTTTGTCAGACCGTCCGTATAATTCTTCAGACCGACAAAGCTGGTGCTGTCAGGCAGGGCAAACGGCGTGGTCGAGATGTAGAGCTTGTTTTTGAAGGAATTGAGCAGGACAAGCAGGACCGGGAAAACAAAGAGTGCTGCCAGAAGGACCAGGATGACGTAAATGATGAAATTGACCTGAAAACGTTTTGCCTTCATCAGTTTTCCACCTCCTTTGACCGGGTAATCCGCAGCTGGATCATGGCGATCGCCATCACCAGTACGGTAAAGATCACAGCCTTCGCCTGGCCGATGCCTGCAAAGCCTACGCGGTTGTAATAGGTGTCATAGATATCCATGGCCAGCATGGCGGTCTTCGTGCCGGGCGCTCCGCCGGTCAGGGCGAGGTTCTGGTCGTACATCTTGAAGGTATCCGTCACCGACAGGAAGAGGCAGATGGTGATCGAAGAGGAGACCATCGGGATAATGATCCGCCGGAGGGTCTGCCAGTAGGTGGCGCCGTCGATCTGCGCGGCTTCCAGCAGGTCGCCTGAGATCGACTGGATGCCGGCGATATAGATGATCATCAGATAACCGATTTTCTGCCAGCTGTACAGAATGATGATGCCCCAGTAGCCGTAGGTGGCGCTGTAGGTCAGGTCATGGCCTGTCAGCTGGATGAGAATGCCGTTCAGAAGCAGCTGCCAGATGTAGCCCAGGATGATGCCGCCGATCAGGTTCGGCATGAAGATGATAGTGCGGAAAACATTGGTACCCTTCATTCTACGGGTCAGTAGAAGAGCAAGGGCAAAAGCGATGACATTGGCCGAGATGACGCCGACGACAGAGATCTTGACCGTGAAGGACAGGGCGGCAAGAAATCCCTTGCTGTCACGGAGTACATAGGCATAATTGGAAAGACCGACAAGTTTCGCGTTCTTCAGTGTCTTGAACTTACAGAAGGAGAGATAGAGCCCCATGAAGAACGGGATCACGAAGGCCACCATGTAGGCAGCCAGTGTCGGCAGCACGAACAGTGCAAAATACTTTTTGTAGGATTTCTGCATTGCTGATCCCCCCAGAGAATCTTTTAATAACAGTGCCTTGCCCGTGGTGGTCACAGGGCAAGGCACCTTCTTACCTGTATCGGGAAGCTGTATCCTGCGACAGGTTCTGGTCTTTATTACTGAGCCGCGCTGTTTGTGATCTCTCTCTCAGTCGCCCAGACTTCAACGACATCGGCTACGAGGTCATCCCACTCCATCTGGCCCTGGGCATACATCAGAAGATCTGCGCCCATGGTGTCTTTCCAGACCTGGTCAGGAAGAAGGTTTGCAGCCCAGCAGTAAGCGGTCTTGCCCTTGGAGGCAATGTCGTTCTCGCTTGCGAACAGGGGATTCGTGTAGACAGCGTCTGCCATCGTGCTGAAAGGAGTGACGAACTGCAGGCTCTGCGCAACAATTTCCTTGCCCTTGTCGGAGCTGAACAGCCATTCAAGGAAAGCGATGGCTGCCTGCTGGTCTTCCTCAGGAAGCTCGCTGTTGATGCACATATACTGGGATGCGCCCACGTTCAGGCCCATGTTTTCCTCACCCTCGACACCGGTTGAGATCGGGATGAAGACAACATTCTCGTCCTCGACAGCCTTGCCGTCGGTGCTGGCGATGGTGTTCCATGCCCAGTCACCGTTCTGGATCATTGCGCACTTGCCGAGAGCAAACTCAGCCATGGAATCGTCGACCGTCTTTGTGCCGACCAGACCGGGCTCGATGACGGAGTTGTTCAGGTACAGGTCAAGGATGTTCTTATACTCTTTGTTGTACTTGAAGGTGAATTCCGGAACCTCGCCGTTCAGGTCGATGTTCTCGTTTCCGCCCCATTCCCAGAAGCAGGGCTGGTTCATCAGATGTGTCTGGTAGCGCCAGTCATCGCCGGATTTGAGGGAGGTGGAACCGAAGACGCCTTCGATGCCGAGCTCGTCCTTCATGGACTGCATATCCTCAACAACGGCCTTCAGGGCGTCAAAGGTATAAAGATCGTCCAGGGAGGTGTACTCTGTGGACTTGTTCGGGGAAGCGAAATACGCGTCCGTGATGCCCTTGTTGACGATGATGCCCCAGCCTTCCAGAGCGTAGGAGATGCCGTAGATGGTGCCGTTGCCGTCATTCATCGTATAGGCGTCGTCCGTAACCCAGGAATACAGGTCCGTGTCGGACAGATCCCTGCAGTAATCCTTCCATGTGTTCAGCATGTTGACGCCGTCGACGACGAAGATGGCCGGCGCGTCAGAGCTGTCCATACGGGCGGTCAGGGTCTGCTCATAGGTGTTGGAAGCCGCGGTATCGATCTGGACCTTGATGCCGGTCTCCTCTGTGTAAGCCTTTGCGAGATCATTCATCTGATCAGCGACTTCGGGCTTGTAATTCAGCCAGCGGATGGTGCCCTCATAATCGGACGCCGGCGCTGCTTCTTCGGCTTCCGCTGCTTCCTCAGCGGGAGCTGCCTCTTCTGCAGCCGGAGCTTCTGCCGGAGCAGCAGCCGGAGCGGCACAGCCTGCGAGGGCTGTCGCCATCATAGCGGATGCAAGAAGAACTGCCAGTGACTTCTTTAACATTTTCATTTACCTCCTGTGATGTTAGAAAAATACCGTTATCGGTAACGTTACCGATAACAATTTCAATATAGTACGCAGACCAGTGAATGTCAATTGCTTTCGAAATCATTTGTTCAGAATTATCCGGGATCATCCGGATAACCCGGAAATGGCACCGGGAATACGGCTTTACAGGTTATACATCATAAAGTTTCCATTATGCTTGAAACCATAAGCCGTATATAACTTCACTCCCATGTCTGAAGCAGTGATGTGGACGGATCCGCAGCCATAATTTCTTGCCTCACATACAACATGATCAAGCAGTTCCTTAGCGATTCCCATACGCCTGTAAGCGGGATCTGTATACATACTGGAAAGAAGCCCGAGTTTTCCTGAGGGGCAAGTGAAATATGGCGGCTTTTCCACAAAGGACATTCCGCTCGTTCCGATGATCCTGTCTCCATCCATAGCGAGCCAGGAAATAAATGTGCCATCGGCCATATGCTTATGGTAGTAATCAAACAGTGCCGATTTCAGATCTACGTCCTTAGGGACTTCTTTCCCGGCGTTCTCATATTCCTCAGTTAATTGAGTGATTCGCATGCCAATAAAGGTTTCAAGTTCTGCTTCTGTCAGTTTTTTGTATACGATCTCCATTTTCAACTCCTCACAAATTGTTCTGCTTGCTGTCTCTTATGTAAGTGTAAATGATATAATACCATAGCACTGATCTTGGGGCTCACAAGCTTTGGCAGAGCCGGTGTTTGGAAGGAACTGGAAACAAGGGGTCTTTGAAGATGAAAAAAACGTTACTTGCTGTTTCGACAGCTGCTGTGCTTGGCTTTATATGCTTTATATCCGGCTGCGGTGCGCGGACTCACGAGTCTTCTAAGAATGCAGTGGAACTATCGGAAGCATCTGTGGGAGATATCGTTGTATTCGGCGATATCAGGTGGTATGTGATAGCCAAAACAGAGGCAGGCTATACGCTTTTGAGCGAAAAGCCTGTGATAAAGCAGGCATTCAGAAAATCAGGATATCATATATTCACCAGTACATGGGAAGAATCCACTGTGCGAGCCTGGCTCAATGAGAAGTTCTACAACACTTTTACGGAAGAGGAAAAAGCGCTGATCGCAAAGACGCATAATATCAATGCCGACAGCAGTGAATACGGCACTCCCGGCGGAGGCGATACGGATGATCATATCTATCTGCTAAGCGTGGATGAGGCAAATGCTCTGGATGACAGTATGCGAAAATGCGGCAGCTGGTACGAGCTGAATCGCCAGTGGTGGTGGCTCAGGTCACCGGGGGTAAATACAAGCTACGTAACATATGTCGGCAAAGGCGAGGATGGAGTAATTGATCCCCACGGAGATATTGCGGGTAATGAGTACGGTGCCGTCCGTCCTGCACTGAATCTTCGCGTTGCGGATCATACTGTCCCGACGACGATGAACAGAACTCCCGCGGAAGTGGAGGCTGAGCTTCAGGCAATATCCGATTCGGAGGTCGATGATGTGGTGACCTTCGGCAGATATACATGGTATGTAACAGACAAGACG
>JAEEGL011711284.1_pt1 | contig 11278 bp, 6 predicted proteins | sample 9134231 | NCBI WGS metagenome assembly JAEEGL01 (sample SAMN16246548, study PRJNA631951) | gut metagenome | biome: gut microbiome; feature: rumen; material: fiber-attached | host: Bos | place: Iran: Karaj | collected 2018-10
CTCAAGGAGGCCGCCATCAAAGCAATAGAAAAATATGGCACCAGCTGCTCCGGCAGCCGCTTCCTCAACGGCACCCTCGACATCCACGAGGAGCTGGAGGCGAAGCTGGCGAAGTTCGTAGGCAAGGAAGCGGCCGTAACCTACAGCACCGGCTTCCAGGTGAACCTGGGTGTCGTGGGCTGCCTCGGTTTTCGCGGCGGTTACATCTTCCTGGACGCCCTGGACCACGCCTGCATCATCGACGGCAGCCGCCTGAGCTTCAGCGAAGTGCGCAAGTTCCGCCACAACGACATGGGCGACCTCGAGAAAAAGCTTTGGCTCACCCCGCGCAACGCCCCGAAGCTCATCGTGGTGGATGGCGTGTACTCGATGGAAGGCGACATCGCCCCGCTACCCGACATCGTGCGGCTGGCCAAGAAATACAAGGCTTCCGTGATGGTGGACGACGCCCACGGCCTCGGCGTGATCGGCGAGAACGGCTCCGGTACCGCCAGCCACTTCGGCCTGACCAAGGAGACAGACCTCATCATGGGCACCTTCTCCAAGAGCTTCGGCTCGCTGGGCGGCTTCATCGCCGGCGATTTCGAAGTCATCGACTACCTCAAGCACAACTCCCGCTCGCTGATCTTCAGCGCCTCCATGACCCCGGCCGCCGTGGCCGCCGCCAGCAAGGCCCTGGACATCATGATTGAAGAGCCGGAGCGCCGCGAGAACCTCTGGAAGGTCACGCGCTACGCGCAGGAGGCCTTCAAGAAGGCGGGCTTCGACACCGGCCACACGCAGAGCCCGATCATCCCGCTCTTCGTGCGCGACACCATCAAGGCCATGACCATCGTCCCGATGGCCTACAAGGCCGGCGTGTTCATCACCCCGGTGATCGCCCCGGCCGTGCCTGAGAACGATGTGCTGATCCGCTTCGCCCTGATGGCCACCCACACCACCGAGCAGGTGGACGAGGCCGTCGAGAAGCTCTCGAAGATCTTCCGCGAACTCGACATCATCAAATAGTATTTAATGGTCATCCTCATCACCGGCATCACCTCCGGCTTCGGCAAGGCGATGGCCGCTCGCCTCAGCGCTGACGGCCACAAGGTTTACGGCACGCACCGCAAGGCGACGGACTTCCTGCCCGGCGTCACCTACATCCGGGCCGACGCCCAGAAAGCCGAGGAGTGTGAGGCGGCGGTGAAGCAGGTCGTTGACGCCGAAGGGCGCATCGATGTGTTCATCAACAACGCCGGCATGGGCATCGGCGGGCCGCTGGAGTTCTCCTCGCTGGAGGACGCACAGCGCCAGATGGACGTGAACTGGATGGGGATGGTCCGTTTCCTGCACTACGTACTGCCGGTGATGCGGCAGCAGGGTGGGGGAAAGATTCTCTGTTTCAGCTCGATCGGCGGCCTGATGGGCCTTCCGTTCCAAGGGCTCTATTCCGCGTCGAAATTCGCCATCGAGGGCTACTGCGAGGCGCTTCGCCTGGAGACGAAAGCCTTCGGCATTCAGGTAGTCGTGATCGAGCCCGGCGACTTCGCCACCTCCTTCACCGCGCAGCGCAAGAGCGTGGCCGATCCGAAGGCATACGAGATCTACAAGTCCTACGCGAAATCGCTCGCGAGCATCGAGAAGGACGAGACCACGGGCCTGAAGCCCGACTACCTGGCGGGGAAGATTGCGAAGATCGTCCGCAAGAAGAAGCCGCGCTACCACTACATCATCTCCACGCTGGAGCAGCGCCTCTCCGTGACGCTCAAGAAGCTCCTGCCGCCGAGCTGGTTTGCGGCCATTCTCGGTTCGTACTACAAGCTGTAGGAGATTCGCCGGTCAGCGCCGGCGAATGACGGGTGCCACCATTTCCGGGCCCAACCCGGAAATCCCATCAAAAAGACTATGACAGTTACCTTCAAAATAGAGTACCGGACGGCGTGGGGCGAGAGCCTCGCGCTGGTGCTTTTAGATAAGAAATACCCCATGGAGTGGGGCGAGGGCGCGATCTGGAGCGTCTCCGTCCCGGACTGTCCCGCCGCAGCTCTTAAGGACTACACCTATGTCGTGATGCGCGACGGCCTGATCGTCCGCACGGAGTGGAGCCACCACAGCGCCCGCGCGGCGCGAATGATCCAGGACCGCTGGATCGACTGCCCGGTCGCGGGCTGCCCCTTCCCGCGCGAGCACCAGGCCACGATGTTCGACCGGCCCGGTTTCCGCGGAGCGGGCACGGCGATTCCGATTTTCTCCCTGCGCACTGCCGACGATTTCGGCATCGGCGAATTCCGCGACCTGCGGCCCCTGGTGAACTGGGCCGCCGCCACGGGGCAGTGCATCCTGCAGCTGCTGCCGGTCAACGACACCACCCGCAAGGGCGGCTGGGAGGATTCCTACCCCTACAGCCCGGTCTCGAGCTTCGCGCTGCACCCGCTCTATATCCACCTGCAGGACCTCGGCATCAAGGCCGACGCCGCTTTTAAGCGCGGGCAGGCCGAGCTGAACGCCCTGCCGGAGATTGATTACCCGAAAGTTTTCAAAGCCAAGATGGCCTACATCCGCCAGGCCTTCGAGGCGCGCGGTGCCAAGGATTGCGCCTCCGCCGCCTATAAGAAATTCGTAAAAGAGAACGCCGCCTGGCTGCCGGAATACGCGGAATTCTGTGCCCGGCGCGACAAGCGCGAGCCGGAATACTACTGCTGGATGCAGTACCACCTGGACAAGCAGTTCTGCGAAGAAGTGGACTACGCGCGCGCCAAAGGCGTCTCGCTGAAGGGCGACCTGCCCATCGGCGTGAGCGCCGACAGCGCCGAGGCCTACTGGCATCCGGAACTCTTCAACCTCGACTCTTCGACCGGCGCTCCGCCCGACTACTTCAGCACGGACGGGCAGAACTGGGGCTTCCCGACCTATAACTGGGAGGAGATGGCAAAGGACGACTACGCCTGGTGGAAGGCGCGTCTGCGCAAGATGAGCCGCTTCTTCGACGCGTTCCGCATCGACCATATCCTCGGGTTCTTCCGCATCTGGGAGATCCCCAAGGAATTCAGTTCCGGGCAGATGGGCCATTTCAACCCGGCGCTGCCTTATTCTCCGGAGGAGCTCTACGCGCTGCACCTTCCTCTGGAGGGCCTCTTCCATCCCGATCCGCGGCATCCGGGCATGTACCAGCCGCTGATCGCGCCCGCCTCCGCGAGCCTGCCGCAGTGGCAGCAGGAACGCTTCGGCGCGCTCTACAACGACTTCTTCTACCACCGCCACGACGAGTTCTGGCGCCGCAACGCGGAGCGCAAGCTCCCCGAGCTGCTGGGCGCCACGGGCATGCTCGCCTGCGGCGAGGATCTCGGCATGGTGCCGGACTGCGTCCCGGGCGTGATGGACCACGAGAAAATTCTCTCGCTGAAGATGCGCGGCATGGAGCATGAGGGCGAATGGAAATACCTGTCCGTCTGCGCCACCTCCAGCCACGACTGCGACACGCTGCGCATGCAGTGCGAGCACGATCCGGAGCCCTGGGAAGTGAAGCGCATGCTGGGCGAGTTCCTGAATTCGCCGTCGATGCTCGCCATCTTCCCGCTGCAGGACTGGCTGGCCCTGGACAAAGGGGTGCGCCGCGCAGACCGGATGGCCGAGCGCATCAACCAGCCCGCCGATCCGCACCACCACTGGCGCTTCCGCCTGCACTTCGACGTCCGGGAGCTGCTGCACGAGAGCGAGTTGAACGTCGCCGTGGAGGGCCTCATCAAGGACGGTAACCGCCACAGTTAGCGCTCCGATATCCCCATTTATGAGGATACACACTTTCACCAAATAATGGGATTGACCAACCTGCCAGGCAGCGGTAACTTTGCACTGCCTTTCGGCTAGTTTGGTTATGAAAAGTAGTGTACTGGTTGTTTTGGGAGCCTTGCTCGCGGGGACGTCGCTGTCCGCCCAGGTGGCTCCGGAGCGGGGCGGCCGCCTGACCGTCGGGGGCTACGGCGAAGTAGCCCTGACCCGCAATTTCTACAGCGACAACGTCTATCGCTATTCGCATCCCACTGATTATAAGAATGATCCCTCGCACGGCCGCTTCGACATTCCGCACGCCGTGATCTACCTCGGCTACGACTTCGGCAAGGGCTGGACCCTGCAGACCGAAATCGAATTCGAGCACACCGGCACCGGCTCCGCCGTGGAGAAAGAGTACACCGAGGCCGGCGAATGGGAGACGGAAATCGAGAAAGGCGGCGAGGTGGAGCTGGAGCAGTTCTGGCTCCAGAAGAGTTTCGCGCCGCAGTTCAACGTCCGCATCGGCCACATCGTGGTGCCGGTGGGCGGTCTGAACAACGCGCACGAGCCGCTCAATTTCTTTACTGTATATCGCCCGGAGGGCGAATTCACCATCCTCCCCTCGACCTGGCACGACACCGGCATCAGCCTGTGGGGCCGCGCCGGCGACTGGCGCTACGAAGCGCTCGTCGTCGCCGGTCTGGACGCCTTCATGTACGACCGCGACAACTTCGTGAAGCACGGCGCGGGCTCGCCCTACGAGTTCAAGGTGGCCAACCGCCTGGGCTTCGCCGCCCGCATCGACAATTTCTCTGTGCAGAACCTGCGCGTCAGCCTGAGCGGCTACTACGGCCAGGGGATGCATAATTCCTACCCGAACGACATGTGGAACACCCGCTACGCAAGCGTCAAAGGCCACACGCTGATCGGTGCGTTCGACTTTGCCTACACGGGCAAGTTCCTGACCGTGCGCGGCAACGCCGACTGGGGCTTCGTCAGCGATGCGGCCACCATCAGCACCGTCAAGCGCAACCTCAGCTCCAACAACGCCCCTTACCGCAAGACGCCGGTGGGCCAGAATGCCTTTGCGGCGGGCCTGGAGGCAGGTTATGACATCCTACACCTCTGCCGCGCCGACGCGGAGCAGAAGCTTTACCTGTTCGGCCGCTACGAGTATTATGACTCCTACATCCCGGCCGCCGACCAGCCGGATTACCCCTACACCAACCGGCACCGCATCGCGGTCGGCTTCAACTGGCTGCCCATCCCGCAGATTGCCGTGAAGGCGGAATACGCACACCGTTTCCTGCCGGCCCAGTACAACAACGAGCCGTCGGTTTCGGTCGGCATCGCCTACATGGGATTCTTCACCCGATAATCATTAAAATTTTGCATATGAAAAAGTTCCTTCTTATCGCACTCTGCCTCGCCGCCGTCGCTTGCGGCGAGAAGAACAACTCGCTCGGCGGGCTGACCGCCAACGAGCAGGAAATGAAGAAAATCGCGGAGCAATACGTTCCGAACGTGATCTACGCCACCTACGGTGACCTGGCCCGCGAGACCGGCGAGCTGTACGACCTGCTCTCCGCGGCCGCGGAAGGCGGGGTCGATAAACTCACCCAGAACCAGATCGATGACATCTGCGCCAAGTTCCTCCAGGCCCGCCAGAGCTGGGAGGAATCCGAGGCCTTCCTGTTCGGCGCCGCTTCCGACTTCGGCATCGATCCGCACATCGACACCTGGCCGCTCGACGCGGACGGCCTCGCCACCGAGCTCGCCAATGCCGAGAAAGTGGCCGCCCTGGCGGGCGAAGACGGCATCGGCTACGCCGCTGCCAAGCTGGGTCAGGAGCTACTCGGTTTCCACGGAATCGAATTCGTCCTCTTCCGCGACGGCAAAAACCGGACGGTGGCCCAGCTCAAGGCCAACGAAGACCACGAAGCCTTCGCCGGCAAAACCGTGACCGGCGCACAGGAGCTCGTCTATGCGGCAGCCGTGGCCGGCGACCTGCGCGACAACTGCTACCGCCTGTGCGTGTCCTGGAACCCCGCCGCTCCGGCAGCCTACGCCGAGCGTTGCGAGGAGCTGGAGGTTCCCGTGTCCGTGACCGGTTCCGACCTCACTTACGGCGAGAACCTGCTCGGCGCCGCCGCAGCGGGCAGCTCCTACGCCACCTGGCAGAGCGCCATGTCTTCCATCCTGATCGCCGGCTGCTCGAACATCTGCGCCGAGGTGGCCGACGTGAAGATGGGCAACGCCCACTCCGGCGAGGACGTCAACTACATCGAGTCCCCGTACAGCAAGAAGTCCTTCCAGGATTTCATCGACAACATTCTCAGTATCCAATACAGCCTCTACGGCGCCGCCGGCGCCACGTCCGCCCAGCCGCACTCGCTGATGAGCTTCTTCCGCGAGGCGGGCTACAACGGCGCCGGCGCCATCCAGAGCGCGCTCGAGGCCTCGGTCGCCGCGCTGAAGGCGTGCCAGCAGAAGGGCGCCTTCGTGGACATCTACACCGACGCCTCCGTGCAGACGGCGATGGACGCGATCAGCGGTCTTGACGAAGAACTGAATAAAGCCGCAGACTGGATCCTGCGCCAGTAATATTACGTATTCCATCTATGAAACGATCCAAACAGATCCTTCTGTGGGGCAGCCTGGCACTGATCGTGTCAGGCTGCGGCCCTGATAACTATGCCTCCCGTTTCGAGCCGAAACGCGAGTCTGACGCCAAGTATGTGGGCCAGGCCGTAGGCAATTTTACGGAAGATGAATGGTATCCCGCCGGACGCCTGGGCACGACCCTGAATGTCACCGAGGGCTGCTACGAAGACGAGACACCCGCCACGTCGGAGCAGGGCCTGATGACCGCCTTCAACCTCGGCGAGGCGGCATTCGAACGTAATTTCACCATCAACACCGCCCCCTTCAAGGGCCTTGGCCCGGCCTACCTGCGCACGTCCTGCCTGGACTGCCACCCCGGCTACGGCCACGGCAAGCGCCAGCAGTACTACCGCGCCGGCTATGGCAACGGCTACCTGCTGGTCATCTACCACCCGGTGGACGGGGCCAACAGCGATGACGGCCCGTATGTATCCGAAGTGACGGGCATGCCGCAGACCAAGGCGACGGCCCCCTTCCTGCCGCCAATCGACGAGGAGCAGATCATGATCAATTGGCTCAAGGTCAGCGAGATGGAGAGCGGGCTTCCGCTGTCCTTCCCGGACGGGGAGAAATATGAACTGATCTATCCGGAGGTGACCATTCCGCGCAGCGCCTTCAACACCAGTCCGACCCCCTACGAGACCGGCAACCAGGCTGTCGCCTTCCGCCTCGAGTCCACCATCGGCATCATCGGCACGGGTCTGCTCGACGCCATCCCGGAGGAGGATATCAAGGCCCAGTACCAGTCCGAGGCGCGCTTCGTGGAGCTGAATCCTTCGTTCTGGGACAAGGAGGCGAACGATTTCGCCGCCACGGCGTGGTATTCGCTCGCCGAGGGGCAGTTCGCTGACGGCACCCCGGCGCCCGCCGGGACGAAGAAGCTCAAGCGCTTCACCTACGCGATGACGCGCGCCTCCCTGCAGGACGGCGCCGGCGCCAACGCCATCTGGAACATCACCAACGTCAGCCGCGCCGACCGGCCATACCTATACACCACCAAGGCCTGGGCCAAGGCGATGTCGGAGAATGCGGACGTGATCGCGGCCATCCAGGCCGACCCGTCCTCGCCTTACTACGCCGACGGCACGCCGGAAGGCATCGCGGAGGCCGTGCTGAACCTGCTGGACCCGTCCATGAACCAGTTCGACAACGCCTGGCACAATTTCTCGCCCGAGATGGGCGACGAGCAGTATTACAATTTCCTGGTCTGGCACCGCGGGCTCTCGATCCCGCGCGCCCGCGACCTCAACCGCGAGAGCGTCCAGCGGGGCAAGGAGGTCTTCAAGCAGATCGGCTGCGCCAGCTGCCACCGCCCCTCCTGGGAGACCAAGGAGGACAACTACTGGGAGCCGGCCATCCTGGACGGCAAGCCGCTGCCGCGCTACGAGAACCAGAAGATTTTCCCGTACACGGATATGATCCAGCACCGGCTCTACATGAAAAACGGCATCCACGGCAGCTGGTGCCGCACCACGCCGCTCTGGGGACGCGGCCTGTCCAAGGCCAACACCGGCGCCGAAGACCGCCTGCACGACAACCGCGCGCGCAACGTGATCGAGGCCATCATGTGGCACGGTTATAGTAAGAAAAGTGACGCGTACGGCGCCACGGAGAAGTTCTTCTACCTCTCCAAGGAAGACCGCGACGCAGTAGTGGAATTCATCGATGCAATCTAAGACACTCAAGTACTTGAGCTACGGCTCGATGGCGACCCTCATCGCGATGATGATGGCCGCCTCCGTGATCGAGAAGCTGCGCGGCGCCGAGACGGCGCAGGCGCTGATTTACCATCACCCCGTTTTCTTCGCTTTTTGGGCCGTGGCGGCCGTCTCCGGCCTGGCGCTGCTTGTCCGCCAGATCGGCTTCAGACGCCCAGCTACGCTGGCGATGCACGCTGCCTTCGTGCTGATTCTGGTCGGCGCGCTGGTGACGCACCTGAGCGGCCAGAGCGGCAGTATTCACCTGCGCAAGGGCGAACCGACGGCGAGCGTCGAGCTGGAGGACGGCTCCTCGCTCGAGCTGCCGTTCGCACTGGAGCTCAAGGAGTTCCGTATCGAATATGACCCCGGAACCCGCCATGTCGCGGACTATATCTCGGAGCTTACCCTGTCGTCATTCGCCGGCTCGACCGGCGAATCTCAATCCGCTACCATCTCCATGAATCATATTCTGAAGCGCGACGGCTACCGCTTCTACCAGGCGGACTACGACGAGGACCTGCAGGGCAGCATTCTGGCCGTGAGTCACGACCCCTGGGGCGTGGGCATCACCTACGCCGGCTACCTGTTGCTCGCGCTGTCGATGATCGGCTTCTTTTTCGAGCGGGATTCGGCCTACCGGCAGACGCTTCGCGCGCTGCGCCCGAACCGGGAGTCCGGCCGCGGCCGGAAAGGCTGGACCGTCGTGTTGTGCGTCGTCGGCGCGGGCCTGCTTGTCGCCTGGCTGCTGGGGGCTTTCCCGAAGGGACATCTGATGCCGGTGCTGCGCTCACCGATGCTCTATATCCACGTGATCCCGATGATGGTGTGCTACTCCATCTTCAGCCTGCTGGCGCTGACCGGCATCGTGGGCCTGTGCCTGCGCGAAAAGGCGTCGGAGCGCCTCTCGCTCATCGCCCGGGCCGTGCTGCTGCCGGCCGTGTTCCTGCTGGCGCTCGGGACCTTCCTGGGGGCCGTCTGGGCCAATATTTCCTGGGGTAACTACTGGGCCTGGGATCCGAAGGAGACCTGGGCGCTGGTCACGTTGCTGATCTATTCTTTCGCCCTGCACGGCGACGTGCTGCCCGTCATGCGCAGGCCCAAGTTCTTCCACCTGTACTGCATCCTCGCCTTCGTGGCGGTGCTGGTCACGTATTTCGGGGTGAATTTGTTCCTGGGCGGCGTGCACAGCTACGCGTAAAATCCTATCAAATATAAAATATAGCGCTTAAAGTTTCTTTGTTTTTGAAAAAATACTAACTTTGCGGACTATTTAGTGAATTATATTTAATTTACCATAATCATGCAAAGCAAAGGTGCTATCAGATTCGTCACGATCTGCCTCCTGCTCGCCTGCCTCTGGCAGTTGTCTTTCACCGCGGTGACGGCCCTCCACAACAAGAAGGCCGAGCAGCGCGCTGACCAGATTGCCCTGGCAGCCGACGTCAACGCTATCGCCGAGGCGGACCGTGCTTTCTATCTCGATTCCATCCGGAAAATCGAGTCTCGTCGTTACACGGATTCCATCTCCGGTGAGAAGGTTTATTTGGGTTACACTTTCAAGCAGGTCCAGAACCAGGAGATCAACCTCGGCCTTGACCTCAAGGGCGGTATGAACGTCATGCTGCAGGTTCAGCTCGAGGACCTCGTCCGCGCGCTGGCCGGTGGCAACCAGACCCCTGAGTTCCAGAAGGCCATCTCCCTGGCCAAGGAGCGCAGCGTCAACTCTCAGTCCGACTTCATCACCCTCTTCGCCGAGGCGATGAAGGAGACGGCTCCCGGCACGCGTCTCGCCCAGATCTTCGGTACTTACGAAATGCGCGACCGCATCAAGCCGGAGTCCACGGACGAGCAGGTTGTCGCGGTCATCAAGGAAGAAGCGGAGAGCGCCGTGGCGAACTCCTTCAACGTCCTGCGTAACCGTATCGACCGTTTCGGCGTGACCCAGCCGTCCATCCAGAAACTCGGCAACACCGGCCGCATCCTCGTGGAGCTCCCGGGTGTCAAGGAGCCGGAGCGTGTGCGTAAGCTGCTCCAGGGCACTGCCTCCCTCGAGTTCTGGCCGACCTTCACCTACGACGAGATGGCATCCTATCTCGATGAGGCCAACGCCCGTCTGGCGGAGGTTCTCTCCATCGACGCCCCGGCCATCGCTGAGGAAGCCGCTGCCGAAGCTACGGACGCCGTGGCCCAGGAGCTGCAGGCCCAGAACGCCGCTGACGAGGCCAGCCTCGCCGCCGCCCGCAAGGCCAACCCGCTCTTCGCGGTGCTGAGCCCGTCCGGCATGCGCGGCAACGCCTGCATCGGCTTTGCCGCCGCTGCGGATACCGCCCAGATCAACAAATACCTCCGCATGCCGGAGATCGAGGCCATCTTCCCGGCGGAATTCCGCCCGATGTGGTCCGTCCAGCCTTCCGAGTACATGCAGAGCGACAATATCTACGAGCTCATCGCCATCAAGTCCACGTCCCGCGACGGCAAGGCCCCGCTTGACGGTGGTTCCGTGACCGACGCACACGTCGATTACGACCAGCGCCGCGGCGGCAACCCGGGCGTGAGCATGACGATGAACGCCGAGGGTGCCAACGTGTGGGCCCGCCTGACCAAGGAGAACATCGGCCGCCAGGTCGCCATCGTGCTCGACGGCACGGTCTATTCCTACCCGACCGTCCAGACCGAGATCACCGGCGGTTCTTCCTCCATCACCGGCCACTTCACCATCGACGAAGCCACTGACCTTACGAACGTTCTCAAGTCCGGTAAGCTTCCCGCCCCGGCTACGATCGTCCAGGAGCAGGTCGTCGGTCCGTCCCTCGGTGCTGAATCCATCCACGCCGGTCTCCTTTCCTTCCTCATCGCGTTCTGCGCCGTCCTCATCTACATGCTCATCTTCTACAAGGGTGCAGGTGTGGCCGCTGACATCGCGCTGCTGTCCAACGTGGTGCTCCTCTTCGGCACCCTGTCCGCCTTTGGCGCCGTGCTGACGCTGCCGGGTATCGCCGGTCTCGTCCTGACGCTCGGTATGGCCGTGGATGCCAACGTGATCATCTATGAGCGCGTCAAGGAAGAGCTCAAGGCCGGCAAGGGCCTGGGCAAGGCTGTGGCCGACGGTTACAAGAACGCCTACTCCGCCATCATCGACGGTCAGGTGACCACCCTCCTCA
>JAEEGL012451676.1_pt1 | contig 11278 bp, 13 predicted proteins | sample 9134231 | NCBI WGS metagenome assembly JAEEGL01 (sample SAMN16246548, study PRJNA631951) | gut metagenome | biome: gut microbiome; feature: rumen; material: fiber-attached | host: Bos | place: Iran: Karaj | collected 2018-10
CAGAGCATTGCTTCAATGGCACGTGCAAAATCATGCCTTTCTAATCAAAAAGGCATAGAAAGCTTGATTTCTCTTTGGGAAGCAAAGAATTACGAGCTTGATACAGGTAAAAACCGTTGGACCTGGATTGACCGTTCAGGTAACATGCGCTGGAAATATTCAAATGCTTTATTGCAACTAAATGACACAGCAAAAGACGTAAAACTCTTTATCTGCCCAGAAGCAGCCAACAGATGGGGTTATACTTGGAACGGTTCTAGTTATAGATTTTATAACACAGACAATACCTCTCTTTGGATAATAGGTTCTGATGGGAAAATGGGCGGTAGAGGTGTCGTATGCGGCATAAGACTCGGCACCAGATGGATAGGTATGAATGGACAGATGGGCGCAGATGGCTCAAAAGACTCTGCTCATCATTATTGGTAAAAGGTTACTATGCTGATCTGCTGCAGAAGAAGCAGCCTAATAAAGCCTGAAAAAACCAATAATTTGCGTCTCCACAGACACCAGATTACTAACTATATGTTTAGAAAATCAGGCTTTACAATAATTGAAGTATTAATTGTTGTTCTAGTTATAGGAATCCTATCCAGCACAGCGATAGGAACCTATTCGGGTGCAATTCGAGACACAGCACAAAGATCAGCTCAAGATAAACTACAGACCTTTTTCCAGAGTTGCAAAGACAGAGCCAGACTTCGTAAATTAGATGTAAAAATCCTTTATAACGAAGGCGCTAAAAGTCTTATAAATCCAGACTCAACAACATCTTTCCTGAATATTCCTGAGATTAATTCAAAAAGCATTCCCAAACTTATTGAAATTAATAAAGAAGGTAAGTTTATGGTAAACGGAAAAACAATAAATAAACTAGACCTCTTATTAATGTTACCTGGCGGCAAATTGGCTACAATCACAATTCACCTATGAAATTCAAAACTCTGACAACCTGCAAAAAAAATGGATTTAGCCTTATTGAGCTTATTATTTCATTGTTTGTTTTAACAGGTGCATTGTCTATTATATTTTCGGGTTTTGAAGTCTCAGCAAAACTGAATAGCCATGCTATTTTCGAATCAGAAGCAGCATTTTTGGCAGAACGAGAAATAGAACTGGCAAAATCAGAACTACTTAACGGCAATTTAAAAGCAGGCAAAGCCAGACAACTACCCTGTCGTTTCAGATTAAAACCGGGTTGGAAACTAATAACCCTATTAACTACTCCGGATAAAGAAGATACCGTCAGACTGCAAGTAAGAGTAACTCATGCAGACAGAGAACTGCAACTGGAATCTTATTTGTTTTTGCCAGATAAAGAGGTGAAAAATAATGGCTAAAAAAGGTTTTTCACTTCTTGAAGTAACAGTATCAATTTTTATTATGGGTTTAACTGTTACAGCTTTATTGAATTTACTAAATTGGAGCAACATTAAATATAATGTTTCAGCCAATTCATGGAAAGAAAGAACCTGTCTGACAGAAGCAAGAATATGGATAAGAAATCAGATTCTAGCCAAAGACGAAAGCAATATATCCTTAAAACAGATGTCTCAAAGCATAAAATGCCCATCGGGTTTTGGTTATAATGAACTAAAAGTAACCAAGCATGATAACGACACCTATTTTGTGAAAATCGGCATTTTTGAAGACAAAAACAGAAATGGAATTGCAGACTCAGATGAGACAACAACAAGATTGTTCTGTTTCAGAAGGAGGGCTGCATGAATAAAAGAGGCTTTAGCATTTATTTAACATTTCTAGTTACAACTATAGTGTTTTTACTTGTAACCAGCAGTCAGGAAATAAGCATTCTAACTCTGGATATAAGCAGATCAGATGCAATTGACGTTATAGCTTTCCATGCAGCTGACGGAGGTCTTGAAAGAGGTTTAGCCAAGCTGCGACATAACTATAAACCTTTTTCTTATTCTTATACTTCAGAACTTAAACCTAACAGACAGATAAGAGTCAATATAACTGCCGCAAAGAATAAAAACAATATGAATATTTATTCAGAAGCAATTCTTATGGAAGGGAATAAAGAAGTTTCCCGCCGCACTCTTACCAGATTAGACATAGCCAATAACAGCGGTCGAAAAGACTGCGGCAGATTTACGGAGGAAATATGACAAAAAAACTCAATCCAGGTTTATATGCAACCATAGATATAGGCACAAAATCCGTAAAAGCCGTTGTAATAGAAGTTAACGATAAATCCAAAAGATTATTAAATGCTGAAAGCATTGAATTAGCCGCTTTTGATTCATTTACAAACGAAGAGGATTATAACAAACAGATTACAGACGGCATTTCAAAACTTGTAGAAAAATTAGATTTAACAAAATGCCAAAAAGTTATTTCTCTTTTCTATAATAGAGAATTTCAAGTCAAACTGATTGATTTTCCAAACCAGGTTAAACCGGAACAATTGGACCAAATGCTTTTCTGGGAAGCCAAAAAGCTTTTATCTACCCATTATAAAGAAAAAGAATTTTCATATTCATACTGCATAACAAGAGGGAACCCTCTCTCGGTAGTATTAGCTGTTGTTCCTCAAACACTGCTGAATGCACATATGAAACTTTTTGAAAACACAGGAATTACACCGGCTTCCGTCTATACAGACGTGTTTGCATCATTAGCCTTACAGCCGATTATAGATATAGCCGGTCTGCCTGCTTTATCCATAGTTAATTTCGGTCATTCAGGAACCCATTTAAATATATTTTCTGCCGGAAAGCTGAAGTTCTACCGTTTTATTCCGACAGGAACATCTGAAATGACCAATCCTCCGCAAGAAAACGAACTTGAAGTCTATTCTCAAAAGATTCGTTTCAGTTTTGACTATTTTAGAGCCGTCAGCAAATTAACCCAGGTCGATGCCCTATTTTTTATGGGTGGAGGTAGTTCAATTCCGAATGTACTGAATTATGAACAGAGTTATTTTGCTCCAACCAAAATAAACGCATTAGATATATCTTCAGAAATAGATATAAGCCCAATTATTTCTGTAAGTTTTAATGACGAAGTAAACTCAGAAAATTCTCTTAAACTGCTACCATTTGTTCCAGCTATAGGTGGATGTCTAGCAGATTTCAGAGAAGACTCAAGCAATTTAGATTTATTAACCTTATTCAAAAATAAAGAAAAAGAAAAAAGATTAGCCAAACTTGCTCAGACAATTCCTATTTTTGTAGGAATAATAGCTTTACTTATTGGTTTATCTTTTATTTATTACCTTTATACAAATAAAAAAGATAAATTAGATAATCTTGCGATAGAAAAGAACTCTATAATCTCTCAAATAGAGATAAACAATACAAAAATCAGCACTTTAAGTTCCAAAAAAACAAAATATAAGTTAAAGCTTTGTCCAGAATCTATGAAGCTTATAAACCCAATCATCAGCAATAAATATAAGCTCAGCAATCTTTTTATCAGAGCTATGAGTCTGAGACCCAAAGATATGAAAATTGAAGATATTTTGATACGCAACAAAAGTGAGGCAGAACAAATCAATCTTAAAGCTGAAAATAATGATATTAACTCAAATGAAGGCTTTGAACAGGAAAAAACCTCACCATATATGAGTCAACTCAGCAATGAAATAAATGAAGACCTGATAAAGGAAGACATAGGGGGTAATATAGCTATAATTCATGGCTATGCAGATACCCAGGAACAAGTTAGCAAGTTTTCTGAAGGTTTGAATTCTGATTATACAGATAAACAAAATAGAGCCATACCAAAGGTTTTAAAACGCTATATAAGCATAAATATGCGAAAAGCTAGAAACCAAAGAATTGAATTTTTATTGAAAGGAGAGTTGTGATGAACAAAATAATAACAAATGTTTTATTTATGATAATCGCAGTAGTTATCATCGTAGTTCTCGGCAATCTCTTCTTCATTTCAAATCTAGACAATAAAATACTCCAGTTAGAATTGGATATTGCAGAACAAAGAAACAAAGTCGAAAATCAGAAAAGTGAAATAGAAAATTTATCTAGCGAAAAAACAGATTCAAATGCTCCTAGAGTGCTTTCCATCGGAGAAGAAGGGAAGATAATGAAGCATTTTTTAGATTCAGACAAATTTAAAAGCCCACTTGTTATAAACACTTATGACTTGTTCGCTTCTTATTTTTATAAACCAGAAAACACGGATGAAAACGATAATAATGCAGCAAATCAGCAAAACCAGAATAATTCAGAAAATACACCTCTCTTAGACGATAACGGAATGCCTGTTAATGCCTATGCAGAAACTGATTCTGAATGGAACGGAATAGAAATTCTTCCTATAAAAATTACGTTTAGTCAAAAACCAGAAGATATGGGGAAAACCTTAAAACTTCTGAATAGCTTACCGGTAAACGCAGTTAGAACAGCTGACTTTGTGTTTGGGAAAAAATTAATAAGGGGAACAATAATACTGGCATTTCCTCTTAATGAAGAATAAATCAACTTGGCTTATTGGAGAAATCAATGAATACAGGAAAAGAAACATGGAAATGGGGCGTAGTAGTCTTATTACTAGCCGTATTTTTAATAACAGCAAATCAGGCTTATCAGCATATTGCAAATCAGGAAGACTATGAAGCTCCAGATGACTGGAGAAAAGGCGACTCTTGGGATCAAGAACATGGAAGCGGCCCTGGTGCAGGCCAACCAATGCAGGTAACACCTGATTATAGTAGAAGTCAAACAACACCGACACCGGTCAGCACCTCTAACTCTGATTCTGGTCTAAACAGCAATCAAACAACCCAGGAACAAATGATAATAGAAGATGATGTTAATTGGAACCAAAATGATTCTGACAATAATCAAGTTCCAAATACAGCCGATTCTGCTGCAAAGAGTCAGAAATCAGACAATAACTCTCAGTCTGGTATGTATGAAATATTTACTGCCCCATCAGTAAATGAAACAACATCTTCTACAGATAAAGAAGCAGTTAAAGAAAACCCAGTTTCTAGCAATATAGAAGCTTCAAAAGAAAATACTACTTCTAATAATACAGAAACTCTTTCTGAACCAGTTAAAGAAGTAACTCCAGAAACTCCCAAACAAGAAGTTCCTATAGAAGAAAAAGTTTCTAATACAACAACCCAAGATACACCGGCAGAAGTTCCAGCACAGCCAGCCAACGAAACCAAGAACGTCTCTGAACCTGCTGCCGATATTCCAGCAGCCCAATAAAGCCAATTATAATAATGAAAAAATTTGCTAATCTGATAGTCATTTCTGCAATAATACTTGCAACAATACAGCAAGCAAAGAGTACAGAAATGCCAAGATCTCTTCGAGAAGCAGAAAAGCTCTATCAGAAAGGCAAATATTCTGAAGCCTCAGACAAAGCACTTGAATTCCAAAAACTCTATCCGAATAATCTTCAGGCTCTTATAATTCTAGGTATGAGCGATTTTTACCTCAACAACTATAAAAGTTCTAAGGCCTGGTTTAAAAAAGCTCAAAAACAATCTCCAAGCCATCCAATAATTACTAGATATCTTGAACTATTAAGAGAATTAGAATATCGCAGCGGCACTTTCAGCATTGAACCCAGTGAAAAAGATATGAATGACCCTCAGGTTTCTGCAGATTTCTATAAAAGAGGCTACTTTGGTCATGCTTATCCGGTAACTTCAGAAAACGATGAGCCTGGGGCATCCTCTAAGCTAATGGAACCAGTATTAATAAAAGAACCTATTTCTTCGGCCGCCATGAGACTTCCTTCAGACTTAGCATTGCCAACCCCCTACCCCTCTGTTGAAAGCCTTTTTTCTTCAGAAAGCTATATGGAACAGATGGCCAGGGAAGCAATGGAAGAAGGCAAATATCAAAAGTCCTATTTATTCTATTCGCAGTTGGCTGCTTCTCAACCGAAGAACAGAACTTATCTTATAGCCAAAGCTGAAGCTGCCTTTAAAATGAAAAGATACTCAACAGTTTTAGATATTCTTCTGCCAATTTCATCTAAGAGCAGTTTAGAAACACTTTCAGAACACCAAAGAAATAAAGTGAAAAAGCTACTAGAGGATTCTGCAAATAAAAAATTCCAGCCAGGCAGTTAATTATTATTCTAAGAAAATAAGTTTATCTGGAATATCAGTACAACCCTTAACTTTTATTTGTCTGTGGATGTTTCTTCCATTCACATCTGCCTCAAACAAATATTCGCCATCAGCCACTTTAGAACAGTTAACCTTCATTTTAATTCCCAGCATTATTTCTTTTTCAAAAGACTTGGGCTCATTAGACGATTTTTCTTTATATCTTTGCATCTGCATAATAATAGCAGATTCCATTTGATAATCAGCTGAAATCAAAGTAGTTACCGAAACCATATTACTAGGTTTTATCAAACTTAAATAATAAGCAGTAAAGGCTGTAAACAGTGTAACTAAACCAGCTAAAAGCATCATATATATCAAAGAAAAACCTTTTCTATTGCATATCATTGTTCAAACCTCTTAAAGCGAAAGAAGTAAAGAAAGGCAATTCCTTTTTATCTGCCGGATAAATACGAACAGTTAAAAGATTAGGCTGATTATCAGAAACAGTGAAACCAAGAGATTCAATATTATCAAATATTACAGCAACATTATTCTTTTTATCATATCTTTGAAGAGTATTGTTTTTTAACTCGTATTTACAAAGCTGATCAGCATTTTTATCAAGCAAAGTCACAGAATCAGTTGCAGTAATAGCTACTACAGCCTGATGTGAGTCTTGTCTGAACCGAGTTAAAATATAATTATAAGAAGAGATTATATTCTTTTGATTAGATTCTGAATTAAAATTATTATAATAAAAGACCCCGCAAGAAATAATCAATGTAAGAATAATTAGAAGGAAAGGCAAGCCAATCATCAGCCGTTCAAATTTAATATCTTCTTTTTTTCTATCAGAATTAGCCATCAGAAATCAACTCCATCTTCATTATTTACATCAGAAGAAGATTCATTTAAAGGAAGCAGTCTTTCAAAAAAGACCTTCATTTCTCTTCCATCTTTCTGATAGATTATATACACAAAAACCTTAAACATACCTTTATCTAAAAAATAAGTATCTACTTTACACTTAAATTTGCTAATTGCCCAATAAAGCTGAGGATCTTTTTGTTCGGTAATAGGGCCGCCAAATTCTTTAAAATCAGTAAAATATTCACTTATTTTTTCTGAATTACCTGGAAGTGAAACAACCGGACTAGCTTCGCTCACAGAAGGGATATAAGACGGATCCTTAGCTCGTCTGGCTACTATTGTTTCCATGACATGGTGAGCTAAAAGAGTTGCCATATATTCGTCGTCTGTATGCAGATTAAGGGGCATAGAAATATAAATAATATGAGCCAAAGGATAAATAGACACTGAAAGAATTGCCAAAACCAACAGTGTCTCTAATAAACTAAATGCTTTTCTTTTAAAATTATTCATTAATAAATTTTGAATACAAATTAGGAATCATAATTAATTTTATCTAAAAAAAGGCTACTACTCTTTAATACTTTTTTCAATGTTGTTGTTACCAAGTCACAGGGCAAAAGGAAAAAAATACCTGTCCATTTAACTATTTTCAGGAGCTATATTTTTTGAAGAACTGTAGGTGCATTTGTCCTCATCCCCTTTTTTAAAGGGGGATTAAGGGGGATTTTTATAAACCAATTCAATTGTCTATCTATCAAAAGAAGCTGCATATATTGTCAGCATCAGTTCTGTGTCATCTAATAACTTATATTCTGGTTTTTTACCTGAAAGTTCCATGCTTTCTCTTAAAATTATAGGAACACCTTCTCCTCGTTTATCCATAATATGTGTTCTAGGTATTGTTAAGTTATTCTTTTCGTTAACAGGACATTTTGCAAGCAAGCTTGTGACTAGCTCATTTCTTGCTGATTGCCTCAATGGAAGACTATCAATCGTCATTGTGTTCGGTATAGAACCAGGTGAGAATATTTCCAACCTATTATCAAACATATGTAACCTAATTTTTGATCCATAGATAGAATAATCTCGATGGGCTACAGCATTTACTATAGCTTCAAATACAGCATTTATAGAATATTGGGGCAAGTCTTGTCGTGCAGGAATCTTTCTGGCCGCTATCTTCATATTCTTTTTCACAAAGAAAATAGCCTTATCTATTTGTTCGTCTAATGGTCCAGTAATATCCAAGGAATCAAGCTGATAATTGGCATCTCTTTCTAAACCACGATATGAAACAGCTTGTATATAAGCATTATTAATAAACTTTTGAGGTTCTTCTGTAGCCATCAAGATTCCACTTACGGTTGGAACAATATTATTATTCTCATCTTTAGTTAATAGTTTTAGTTTTAATAAAAATTCTTCATCTGAAAAATTAGTTAATGGACTCTTGAATTTTTCCCATAATCTTGGAGATAAATCATTTAACGTAGAACCCGGAACAGCCTGTTCATCAAATCTGATTATTCTTGTCTGACTTCTTTGCTGCAATAGTCTTGCCAACATCTCTGTAGTCATTTTCCTTTTAGAACTGCCTATTCTATAAAAATAACCTCCAGGGCTTTGATGAACAAACAAACTTTTAGAAATTTCTACTATGATAATATTTTGTAATTCACCATCTTGAATCGATTTCTTGCGTATAATGCAAGGCAATGGAGGATCTATTTGGTCATTGCAAATTGTTCTTAACCATGTTTCCACAATATCTAGATTTTCTTGTGCTATACCTGTAATGACTCTGGATTTATCATTTACTCCGAAGATAAAAGTGCCAGAACAAGAATTCGCCATAGCTGCAAATTCATCAGCAATACTTTTACCATCAGGATCTAAAACTTTTTTGTCTTTGAATTTCAATTCTTTAAGTTCTAACAGAGAATCTTCGCCATTCTTTATTAGCTGCAACAATTTTTCGTCATCTATTATCATTTTGCTTGAGTCCTATTAACTTTGGTATCTAAATATCGAAAAACCGAGCTTCTAGAATCGCCATTGCTGTTTTAATAATTCAAATACCTATATAAAGTAACATAAAAAAGAAATTAAGTCTAACTTATAGCCATGACAGAGTAAACGCAAACTTTTTTAACTTGTTTTAACAATAAAAACAACTACAACCAACAAACATAACTACTATCTTATATTTCTCAATTCACATTCCTAAGGCTTGTATTTCTACCAATATTGCAACTTTAATAAAAACAACTATAATTTCTATTAGTATCAACTCTCAATTCTCAGTTTTCTAATTTTCATTTTGATAATGTGTTATAATATTAATGAGCAATTCTTTGAGGTGGAACAATGGGTATTTATGTAAATCCAAACAATGAATCATTTAAATCAGCTTTGCGTTCTAAAATCTATGTAGATAAAACAATGTTGATAGATTTTACTAACTCTGTTCTTAATACAGAACAAAAATATGTATGTATTACTAGACCAAGACGATTTGGTAAGTCTATGGCTGCAAAAATGCTTGCCGCCTATTATAGCTGTGGCTGTGACTCAAAAGAGCTTTTTTCCAACCTCAAAATAGCAAGGACAACTGATTTTGAAAATGAATTGAACAAGAATTGCGTTATAGCGTTAGACATTCAGAAACTTAGGGCAGATGCTAGAGCTCAAAAACAGAATCCTCTTGATTATATACAAAAGTCAGTAATAGATGAACTTATTCAGTTTTATCCGGACTGTGTAAAAGAAACAGACTATTATCTCCCTAAAGTATTGATAAATATATATTCAAAAACAGGAACTCAGTTTATTATAATAACAGATGAGTGGGACTGCTTTTTTAGAGAAGACAAGGATAATGAAAAACTAATCAAGAGCTATTTGGAATTTCTAGGAGCTATGTATAAAGGCAACGAATCTGATTTATTTATAAAGCTTGCTTATATGACCGGCATACTTCCTATAAAACAATATGATGTTCAGTCTAAAATGAATAACTTCTGGGAATACACAATGATTAAACCTGGTAAATTAGCTGAATTTGTAGGTTTTACAGAAGATGAAGTCAAAGCTCTGTGTGATGAGTATAATATAGATTTTGACGAAATGAAACGTTGGTATGATGGCTATTCTTTTACAAAAATCAAGTCTGTCTACTCCCCTAACTCTGTAGTAAAAGCTATAGATAACGAAGAATTTGGCAGTTATTGGACAGCAACAGGCACTTATGAAAGCATAAGAAAAGCTATTGATTATGATTTTATAGGTTTAAGAGACGATATTATTTCATTGTTAAGCGGAGAGAGAATTACTATTAGAACAATTAATTTTCAAAACGATCTCACTAGTCTTAAAAGTAAGTATGATATTTTTACACTTCTTGTTCATCTTGGTTACTTAGCTTATGATTATAATAACAAAGAAGTATACATACCAAATAAAGAAATTGCAGAAGAATTTGGTGTGGCAGTAGAAGATAGTCCAAGAATGTCAAATATTGCGAAAGTTCTTGAAAGGTCAAGAAATCTTCTCATAGAAACTATCAACGGTAACGCAGAAAAAGTTGCCGAAACCCTAGAATTAGCTCACGAAGATGAAACTTCTATTATGAGCTACAATAATGAAGAATCATTAGCTTGTGCTATAAATATTGCTTATTATTATGCTAGAAGCGATTATCTTATGGTCAGAGAATTTCCAACAGGAAAAGGGTTTGCTGACTTAACGCTTATTCCCAGCAAATTCTGTGACAAACCAGCTATGATTATAGAGTTAAAAGTAGATAAAGATGCAGAAACAGGTATTAAGCAGATAAAAGAAAAACGCTACCAGGGCAAGCTTAAAGATTATCTTAATAACATTGTGTTAGTTTCTATCAATTACGACAAAGAAACTAAGAAACATACTTGTATTATAGAATATTTGAATTCGTAGATTTTTTTTCTAAAAGCTTTAGATACTAAGAATTAAGGAAGATATGATATAAATGAAAACAAACCTTAGAAGCGAACAAAAAATAATGGAGTCTTGGAAAGGTGTAAAACCTATCGTAAGTATTTTTTGTACTGCTTTTAATCATGAAGAATACTTAGAAGAAGCTCTAGAAGGTTTTTTGATTCAAAAAACAGATTTCCCTTTTGAAATATTGATACATGATGATGCTTCTACAGATAATACTGCTGATATAATAAGAGAATATGAAAATGCTTATCCAAACATAATTAAGCCTATTTATCAAATTGAAAATCAAACCTCGAAAGGTATGCACATCACAAATGAGTTTATATTTCCGAAGTCTCAAGGGGTTTACATTGCTTTATG
>JAEEGL015295767.1_pt1 | contig 11278 bp, 9 predicted proteins | sample 9134231 | NCBI WGS metagenome assembly JAEEGL01 (sample SAMN16246548, study PRJNA631951) | gut metagenome | biome: gut microbiome; feature: rumen; material: fiber-attached | host: Bos | place: Iran: Karaj | collected 2018-10
TGCATGCGCACTTTTGAACGGCGCATATGGTATCGCGGATATGGACCCGCCGCGGCTTACTCCTGATGTTCTGGCGCTGATAGAGAAGACTGAACTGATTTCAGATCCATCGATGGAGGATCGGACTAAGGGCATTCGTGGTACTAGAGTTGAGATTGAGCTGAAGGATGGAACGCGAGAAGAAGAGACAGTCCTCGTCCCGAAAGGGGACCCGGAAAAACTACTGACGAGGGACGATATTATAAATAAACTCAGGACATGTGCAAAAGGACAGGCTGATGAAGATACCCTGATGAGGCTTGTTCAGAATATAGAAAAAACCGACGGCTGCGAGGCATTTAGAAATCCGATGAAAGAGGTGCATTGATGAAACTAATACTCGGCACAATGACATTTGGCGAATCTGTGTTCAGTCCAGATGTAGGAAGATTTATTTCCGTTTTTCTTGACAACGGCGGTGAAGAACTCGATACAGCCTATGTCTATAACGATGGGAATTGCGAGAGATTGTTGGGAGAGGTATTGCCGACAATCAATCGTCCATTTTCCATCGCAACGAAGGTGAATCCACGCATATCCGGCAGGTTGGACGCAGATGCAGCCTATAAGCAGGTGAATGAGAGCCTTGAGAGGTTGAAGCTGGACAGTGTAGATACCGTGTTTCTCCATTTCCCTGATCCGGCAACACCTGTGGAGAGCGTGCTAGGCGCGATGGCTGACCTGCATGACCAGGGAAAATACAAAGAACTCGGCCTTTCCAACTTCCCGGCTTGGATGGTGACAGACGTCTGGCACATCTGCGATAAACACGGATGGGTCAAGCCCACTGTGTTCGAGGGTGTGTATAACCCATTGACACGGCGGGCAGAGGTCGAACTGAACGATTGCTTGAATCACTTTGGTATGCGTTTCTATGCTTACAATCCTACGTGTGGCGGTCTGCTAACTGGGAGGTATGGCAAGTTTGAGGATGCTCCCACGGATGGCCGATTCACACACCGTCCCAACTATCAGGGACGTTATTGGAAAAAGAGCTTTTTCGATGCGGTGGATTTGATTAAGGCATCGGCAGAGAAACACGGAATCACATCGATTGAAGCAACCTACCGCTGGCTGGCAAATCACTCTATGCTGGACGAAAAACGCGGAGATGCAATCCTGATTGGAGCCAGCAAACTGAATCACCTAATCCAGAACATGGAGACAGTGAAAGCCGGTCCTCTGCCGGAGGATGCAGTCGAAGCGTTCAATGCCGCATGGGCAATTACCAGGGGAGACAGCCCGGAATACTTTACTTTGTACAAAGGCAAGGGCAGCGTGGGAGGTGAGAAAAAGTAAATGTTAGATCAGAAAAAGGTTTTTGAGGTGCTTGGCAAGAATGGCGTGAACTATTTCACTGGCGTGCCGGATAGCTACTTAAATGGCTTCTGCAATTACGCTCTGGCGAATTGTGGAGATCGCAATGTCATCACTGCAAATGAGGGCAATGCTATAGCACTCGCAGCGGGTCATTACCTTGCCACGAAGGAGATTCCTCTTGTCTATATGCAGAACAGCGGCGAGGGAAACGCCGTAAATCCGCTTGCATCTCTTGCAGATCGCGACGTCTACGCAATCCCAATGATCCTGCTCATCGGCTGGCGCGGACAGGGGAACTCTGAGCCGAATCATCCTCAGCATAAGCTCCAGGGGGAGATTACAACCTCGCTTCTCGACATCCTCCATATCCCCTATACCGTCCTTGAAGATGATGACGCGAAGTTCGCAGAGACGGTAGAAAAGGCTGTGAATTACTGCCAGGAAGAACGAGGCGTATACGCTTTCGTCGCACCCAAGGGTATCATGGCCGATCCGGATAAGCCCAACAATGTGGATGACACCTATCCCATGAGCCGGGAAGAGGCGATTGAAGTCATCCTTGACCACATGCCGGAGAATACCATCTATAGCGCAACAACCGGTCGCGCAACCCGTGAACTGTTCTTCCTGAGAGAGAAGCGCGGCGAGAGTAAAGAACATGACTTCCTGAATGTCGGATCGATGGGTCATGCCTCCTCTGTCGCGCTGGGGATCGCACTTTCCAAACCGGATCGACCTGTTGTTGCTTTAGATGGCGATTCTGCTGCCATCATGCACATGGGTGCTATGACGATGGTTAGCAAGGTGAAGGCTCCCAACTTCCTCCATGTAGTTCTCAACAACGGCGCTCATGAGTCCGTTGGCGGTCAGCCTTCCGCTGGGCATCTTCTCAATTTCACCTCCATAGCAGAAGCGTGTGGGTATGCCACGGTTGGGAAAGCTGCAGAGACCAAGGAAGAGCTGATCGAGGCGGTAGAGAAGCTGAGCAAGTGCGGTAAGGCTGCTTTCATCGACTGCCGTATTCATAAGGGACTGGCACGAAAACTTCCACCGATCATCTTTGATCACAAAGAGTCGATTGACGCACTTATTGATGATTTGAACAGGTAAGCCAACCCGAACAAATATAGAAAAAACTAAAGGAACCGGCATGGCCGGAGAAAGGAATAAAAAATGAACAGCATGGATAAAACGAGAGAATTTCTGCGCTCCATCGGCCAGCCTGTGGGCGACGCCTACGATCTGCCGACCAGCAACAAGCGCTTCGCTGATGGCGGTCAGTATCGTTTTGAGGTGCCCGGAATCCAGGGACCGAAGGTCATGCAGGCACTTTTGGAGGCTATGGATTCCTATGGTCTTTACCTGCACCGTGTGACGCAGACTCAGGGCATTATGCGCCTTACGGATGAGGATATTACCAAGATGGTGGATCTTGCTCGCAAATATGAGACCGACTTGATTCTCGCCATCGGACCTCGCGCTACCACTGACACCTCCGCGTCTGTTCACACCGAGGAAGGCGTGCGCATGGGCTACCGCCTCCGCGGTCAGGAGCAGATCGTGAGAGCAATCGAAGATGTGAAGAGGGCGGCGAGATTAGGTTGCCGTGGCTTCTTGGTATACGACGAAGGCTGCCTGTGGGTACTGAACGAGATGAGGAAAGCCGGAGAGATTCCTGCTGACTGCCATTTCAAGGTATCTGCTCATGCTGGACATGGTAATCCCTGCAGTGCTAAAGTTCTGGAAATGCTGGGAGCTGACTCCATCAATCCCGTGCGTGATATCCAGCTTCAGATGCTGGCAGCGATGCGTCAGGCTGTCAACTGCCCCATCGATATTCACACGGAGAATCCGAAGTCCACGGGCGGTTTCATCCGTCACTACGAAGTGCCTGAGATGATTCGCATCGCGGCTCCGATCTACCTCAAGACAGGAGGCTCTGTAGCAGCTACCCATTCCTGGGACAGCACTGAAGATGATGCCCGTAAGCGCGCGAAACAGTGCAGCCTCGTAAAGCGCATGATTGATGAGTACTATCCGGAAGCCGTCTGGAGTCCGAAAGGGAGCCTTACGCAGGAGACTATGTAAACAAGCTGCTCACAAGAACAGCAGAGAACGGGTGCTTAGACACCCGAAAATGAAAGGAAACAGAAGCAATGCGTCATCATCGATATAACCCGGATTTCAAATTCGTCGTTGAACCCGAATCCTTCAACAAGTACACTGATCGTGAACTCCTTCAGTACTGCCTTGGCGCTACTATGTACATGCCCGGCTTCAAGGATTTCGCTCCGAAGATTCTTACCAACTCCATGCCCGGTTTGACCAGTATGGTTCTGTGCTGTGAGGATGCCTGCCCCGAGGAGAAGGTGCAGGAAGCGGAGGAAAACATCCATAAACTTTTGGATACCGTGACCAGTGCCGTGGAGGATGGAACACTGGATGAGGATAAGGTTCCGCTGATCTTTGTGCGTATCCGTGATCTTGATCAGTTCAAGCATTTCGGTGCCGGTCTGACGAAACATCAGGTGAGGAGCCTTTGCGGTATCAACTTCCCGAAGTTTAACGCGGAGAACGGCTATGAGTATTATGCCTATCTTCGGGATCTGAATGAGAAGTATGGCGAAATCATCTACGGGATGCCGATCATCGAGGATAAGGAAGTAGCATACAAGGAAACCCGGATGTACGAGCTGACCGGCATCAAGCGGATTCTCGACAAGTATAAGGATTTGGTGCTGCAGGTTCGTGTCGGCGCGACCGACTTTAGCTCTGTTTTCGGTGTGCGCCGCGGCGTGGGTTATTCCGTATATGACATCATGACGGTTCGTGAGTGCCTGAATGATATTCTGAATATGTTCGGACGCGACAATGACTATGTTGTTTCCGGCCCGGTCTGGGAGTATTTCCGTGCTCCCAAAGAACTTATGTTTGAGGAGTTGCCGCATTATGGCATCCAGGACTATCTGTCCCGACATGAGTCTATCGTGAACAATGAGATCGACGGCTTGTTGCGTGAGGTTATTCTGGACAAAGCGAACGGATTTGTCGGCCGCACGGTTATCCATCCCACACACGTCAAGTTTGTAAATGCGATGATGGCGGTAACGAAAGAGGAGTATGACGATGCCTGCCAGATTCTCGGTACCGGCGGCGGTGTAGTGAAGGGCTCCGGCGGCAACAAAATGAACGAGATCAAGCCGCATACCAACTGGGCGAGGAAGATTTACAACCGGGCGAGGGCATATGGCGTTATCCGCGACGAAAGCGGACATGTTAAACTGTTCGCTGTAAACGATTGATTTCATCTATCTCGAGAACCTTTGTCTCGTCTTTATTCCTTTGTTGCTTTCATAATTTTTGGCTAACAAAAAGGGATATGGACAAGCAGGGCAGCAAGAATAGGGAGCTTTAGAAAGGAAATATATATGATTGAGTTAACCACGCCGATTAGCGAAGAAGCCGTGGCAAGCCTACAGGTCGGAGATACTGTTGAAATCAGCGGTTACATCCTTTGTGGACGTGATGCCGTTCTTCCAAAGTTACTGAAGATGATTGAAGACGGAACGGTTGGAGACTTGGGCGTTGATCTATGCGGACAGGTGATTTTCCACACGGCGGTAAGTCCTGCCGGAGTGGGACCGACCAGCTCCAATAAGCTGGAGATCGAGAGCAGCATTGAGCCGTTGAGTAAAGCCGGAATCAAGCTCCATCTTGGTAAAGGCGAACTGCATAAGGAAACCATAGCGGCTCTCGATAAGTACAACGCTGTGTATGCGGTTATTCCTCCCGTGACGGCATTGCTCGGCGCAAAAACAACAGAACAGCGCGTGGTCGCCTTCCCGGAGCTTGGAATGGAGGCGCTTCATCTTATCAAGGTGGATAAATACCCTGCCATCATTGGCGCGGCACGTGGGAAAAGCATCTACACACGGGAGGAAAAGGCATGAGTATAGTAGAAAAAGTACGCGATACTCTTGTGAAAGCGGGCTCTACCTTCCGCCCTGACAAAAAGGAAGCATATAAAAGAGCTATAGACGCCGAAACCAACGAAAAGGCAAAGTGGGTACTGGAGCAGGTGCTTGCCAACGCTGAAGCGGCGGAGGAAAAACACAGCCCGCTCTGTGATGATACGGGCATTCCGCATCTGGTGCTTGAGGTCGGACCCGACTGTGCTGTAACCGGCAGGATGTTGGATGAGATTAAACAGGGTGTAGCAGAAGGGCTGAGAAAGCTCCCCGGTCGGCCTATGGGCATCGTGGGTGACGACAGCCACAGGATTGACCAGTCTGGTGGACTGAATCCGGACTCTGCAGGAGTGGAACCGGCTCCGATTTTGATTAGGTCTACTACTGATAACGAGCTCCGTCTTCACATCTTGATGTTTGGCGGCGGTCCTGCAATCAGAGCAAAAACCTATCGCGTCTTCCACAAGCATAACACACAGGTTGTTTTGGATGAGATCGTCAAGTGGGCGACCGAGGGCGTAGCACAGCTTGGATGTTCGCCCTGTACACTGGCCGTTGGTGTCGGCAGATCGCACTACGAGGCGGCCAGCATGATGCTTCAAGCACAGGTCGATGGACGCTATGATGTCCAAAGCGAGATGGAGCAGGAGATCACCAGACGGGTCAATGAAGCGAACATCGGACCGCTTGGATTGGGTGGCAATACGAGCGTTATAGCCACATTCATGAAAGTTGGTCCGCAGCGGGCGAGCGGAGTAAGGATTGTCTGCGTCCGCCCGACTTGCTGCTTTGAGCCGAGGATTGCTTCCATTGAATTGGTGTGATTGTTCTTTAGAGTAAAGTAGAGACATAAATGCACCCAAATCACGGGTGCATTTCTTTTTGAGCTAAAACACATTAAAAATGTGTCATAAAGCACAAAAAGATTATTTACAAATTGTTAATAATATGATAAAGTATCTCCGCGAGGTGGTTTCGGGTATTGGCATATACGGAGAAGTGACACCTGGAATCAACTGTTCGGCACGGTATCGGATGCGCGACAAGGCAGATTCGTACACGGTTGAAACGAAGAAGGAGAGAAAACGAAAGATGGAGCAGGACTATGTAACGTATTTGCAGCACAGCGGGGAACCGGAGCAGGAGGATTGCAGCACAGGAATCGTTCCTTCGGAATGCGCGGAAACGGCAGAAGATAGCAAGGGGCAGGAAATACTTGTGCCCGTCCTCACAAGCATGTCAAAATATCTATTTCAGCATTATCGGCTTACGATGTACAGCTATCTGAATCGCAGTTTGAAAAATGGCAACATGGATCGCACCGTCGGATTCCATGTTAGGAATCGAGTAATCGACCGTCATGTTTGCAGCTTTGGGAATCCGACCTTCTGGCGCGTGAATCGAGATGCCTTCATTGCGAACGTGGGTGTTACCCTGTGCTTGGATACAGCAAACGGCAGCCGACCGTGGGAGGGCTTCTTGAATCTTTGGTTTCAGATGGGCGAAACCGTTTCCTGCTCCGTGGAATACATGGGTTCGATTGAGGAAATGGAGGACGAGAATCTTCCAATGCTCAGTTCGTACCTTGTACCGATATTCTCAAATCGGCAGATGGACGATGAAGCCGAAATGATCTGGGCGAAGTATCTGCCGGAAGCGCTGCATCATCCGGAAAAGCGCAGCGCATTGGCGCTTGCTAAGAAGATGGGGCTTTCGATCGAATATCATCCGATCTATCGGCATAAGGAAACAGGCAGCATTCTGTTCTTTGAAGACTGCGAGTTGACCGTATGGAACGAAATCGCGGAAGATGCGGATAAGAAGGAACCGGTGAATGTGACAATTCCGGCCAACACGATCGTCATCAACACGAATGTGATTCAGGAGAGGTATTCCGGCTTCCAGATTTACCATGAGTGCATCCATTTTGAGGAGCATTATCTGTTTTACCGGCTGCAAAAGATGGGCAATAATGATCCGCAAGCGATCAAAACCGAAAAAAACAGGGTGTCGAAGGATCAGAGAATCAATGATCCGGTATACTGGATGGAAAAACAGGCGAATCGCGGAGCATACGGTCTGCTTATGCCCGCGACCTATATGCGGGATTGGATTCGATCGGAAATGGATAAGGCGACACAGTGCTTTCATTCCGGCTATCGGTATCAGGTGGTGGGAGAGGAGATCGCGGAGCAGTTGAAACTGCCGTGGTTTCGAGTCCGCGCACGGCTGATTCAGCTCGGGCATATCGCAGCGAGAGGATCATTGAACTGTGCAGATCATCACAGGATTGAGCCCTTTGCGTTCGATTTCAATGCATGGCAGCAGGATCAGCAAACCTTTGTGATCGACAAAGAGGGCGCTTGGAAGCTGTACGAGAAGAATGCGGAGTTCCGCGAGATGATCGACAGTGGGCAATACACATATGCGGATGGTCATATTGTGCGGAACAATCCCGCGTTTTTCAAGGAAGGTATTCACGGACCGAGATTGTCTGCATGGGCAAATTCCCATGTGGATCAGTGCTGCGTTCGCTTCGTTCGTCAGTATGTCCAGCAGAATGTCGGGAAATATGTGTTCGGCAGAATGAACTTTGACGCCGATTATGTCAAGCAAACCTTGTTCTATGTGGAAAGCATCGCAACGGACGGCGTTGATGAACTAACCGCAACAAAGAAATATAAAGAAAACTTCCCGGACACGTTCAAAGAAGCGTTTGATCAGATTCGGAAGCAGAACAAGCTGAGTATAGAGCGTACAGCGGAGCTGATGAATCTATCGGACAGCACATTAAAGCGGTGGGTTAAGGAACCGGATGACAACATCACGATTGATTTTGTTGTCACGGCGGCGCTTGCGATGAAGCTCCCGGACTGGATCAGCGAACTGTTGCTGGATCGGGCGCATAAGTGTCTGAGCACTGCGGATCGACGCCATCTTGCGCTTCGATGGATCCTGCGCGTTCAATGGAATGATGGAATCGCAGCTGCCAATGACTTTTTGACAGGGAAAGGGTTGGAGCCGCTTCATATCTGAATAATCGCCGATACATCATGCCGATCACTTAGACGAGTGGTCGGTCTTTTCATTTTTGGCGTTTTTTCATATTTTTTTGCTGCGATTAAACCGATTAGGTCAAAACTTGACCTACTTTTTGACCGTTCTCCCTCTTGGCAAGAATGCTTTTGAGGCCGTTTTTCGGCAAAAAGGCTTCGGTTATGCACAAGAACCTGGACTATACGCTTGTTCCCGATGCTTTTATGCGCATTGTTAACAAATGAATTGTGTCAAATCCTGAACTGTTATTTGATGAATGTTCTTGTTAAGATAAGTCCGTCAACAGGAGAACCGCTCCAAGCAACAGCGCGAAAGCCTTAAAGCACGGAGAAAACCACAGTTCCGACCTTGACAACCCAATACCGATCCCAAGCCGGATGCATACGGCAGCGGATGTTCATAAGAACCGTTCAAAGCTTGTCCGAGAGGACAGAGCGGAGAGCGATCCGTGAACACCCTTCTGTCAGTGCATCCGGCTTTTTGTTTTTGCCGTGTGCAAGGCGGATCGGGGCACCTTCACAACCTCATACGGCTCTATCCGATACATACCGTGTGCAAGAGCGGCGAACCGTGCGACTGGCGATCGAAGCGGCGCATCAATCCGAAGCGATTCTTCGGGGACGCGATGACGGCATACAGGGAACATGATACTTCTGCGTTGAACGCTTCACAGCATTGCGCGGCTCGGCTGATAGCGGAGATCGAAAGATATGTGCTCACAATCAAAGGGCAGGCGGATCGGGGCGAAAACGAAGCCCGCAATCATAGCGGTTTGAACTACCAGGAATCATTTTCAATCATATAGGAGATCCCATCATGGCGAAAGTAATTGCAATCGTAAATCAGAAAGGCGGCGTCGGAAAGACGACGACCGCCGTGAATCTCGGCGCCGGTCTTGTTCGCAAAGGAAAAAGAGTCCTCATGATCGACATGGATACGCAGGCGAACCTCACCATGGCACTTGGTTATAAATACCCGGATGAGCTCAAGTATACGGTCATGAACGTCATGAGCCTTGCGCTGCATGACGAGTCGATTGATCCCAAGAAAGGTATCCTAATCAACAATGAGAAAATCGAACTGCTTCCATCGAATGTTCGGATGCAGGGGTTTGAAGGCACGTTGGTCGCTGCTGCGGCAAATGAATACTTGCTCAAAGAGTTTGTGGATGCGGCGAGAAATCGCTACGACTATATCATCATCGACTGCTCTCCGAGCCTCGGCGTATTGACACGAAATGCTTTGGTGGCAGCCGACAGCGTTCTGATCCCGGTCGAGCCTCAGTATTTCGCAATGCAGGGGTTGGTGGTCATCCTTCGCATGATCTATGCGATGCGCCAGGAAACGAATCATAATCTCTGCATCGAAGGGATTCTCATCGTACGGAAGGACAATCGTTCTTATTACAAGAGAGATGTGATAGAGACGCTACGAAAAACCTACGGGCAATACATAACGATCTATCAGACTGAGCTTCCGAATTCCGTCCGTGCGACGGAAAGCGCAGATTTGGGCATGAGCCTGTATGCGTATCAGCGTTGGTGCAGACTCGCCAAAGCGTACGCACGTTTCGTGAATGAGGTAATCCACGCAAATGAGCACTAAAAAGCCAAACGCATCCGAGATGCCGCTTCCACTTTACAAATCCATTTTCGGAGAAAGCGAGAAACAAGGAGAAGGACTACCGATCAAACTGGTGATCGACGATCTGCATCCGTTTCCCAAGCAGCCGTTTCGTCTGTATACCGAAGAAAAGATGAAACAGATGGTAGACAGCGTTACGGAATTTGGTGTCATTTCTCCGATCATCGTACGCCCGAACCCGCAGGGGGAGGGATATGAGATCATTTCCGGTCACAACCGCGTGGAAGCCTGCCGTCGAGCCAACCTCAATCAAATCCCTGCCATCATCCGGGATGTAGATGATGATACTGCCGTCATTCTCATGGTAGACAGCAATCTCCGGCAGCGCGACAAGCTGCTTCCGAGCGAAAAGGCGAGAGCATACAAAATGAAGATGGAGGCACTTAAGCGGCAAGGGGAACGACGCGATCTAACTTCTGGCCATGATGGCCAGAAGTTAGGAATGGTCACAAGGGACCAGGTAGCTGATGAAACAGAAGATAGTTCAAGGCAAATCCAAAGATTCATTCGTTTGAACAACCTCTCTCCTGCCCTTATGGATATGGTAGACGAAGGGAAACTTGCCTTGACGCCTGCTGTTGAGATTTCTTATCTCGATGAAGCCGACCAAGAAATTGTTCAGGAGATATTGTCGCGCGATCAGGTATCGCCGTCGCTTTCCCAAGCGCAGAAGCTTCGGAAGCTTTCGGACAATAAAAAGATCAACGACACAGAGATCGATAGGGTGCTGACCGTCGAAAAGCCAATGTACGAAACGATTGTGTTCCGCAGAAACAAGATCGAGCGCTTCTTCCCGAATGGCACGACCGGGCAGGAGATCGAACGAACAATCTACCGTTTACTGGAACGGTATCAGCGGGAATGGGAAGCAGAGCGAAATACGGATATGGAGCGATAACGAATATGAAGCATCTTCCAGTAAAAGAGATCGAATCGGATGATCGCATAGATTTGGATCAAGCGACACGATTTCTGAAATCCAAGGAGTATTTGGTCAGTCATCAACCGAACACAACGCGGCTCCGGGGGGAGGCGGTTGAACTGGCGGTGAATATCAGTGACTCCTTCTCACCGGACTTTCGGCGGTACTTCGTCGCTTGCGAAGATTCCGGAGAATATGACGTCTGCTTTTCGATCATCCGATACCTGTATCAGATATGGCACGTCCGGATGCCGAGATCAATTCGGGCATTTGCAGCAATGCCGGAGGTATGGAAAGAGTTCCTTCGCATCACGGCGCAGCAGGTGAA
>JAEEGL017197839.1_pt1 | contig 11278 bp, 9 predicted proteins | sample 9134231 | NCBI WGS metagenome assembly JAEEGL01 (sample SAMN16246548, study PRJNA631951) | gut metagenome | biome: gut microbiome; feature: rumen; material: fiber-attached | host: Bos | place: Iran: Karaj | collected 2018-10
GGGCGTAAATGCGAACAGAAGCGGATAAAGCTCAAGTCTGCCGAGCAGCATCGCAAGCGACAGCACAATCTTTGAAAACCATGTGTAGTCGGCGAACGTCGGATTTGCGATCTTTGCGCTGAAGCACGGCCCGATGTTGTTCAGACACGAAAGCGCGGAGGTGAACAGCATCTCGAAATCGAACGGCTCGAACGAAATAAGCAGCGTCGTCACGGCAAGAATGATAAAGTAAAGCATGAAGTAGTTCCCCGCTCCGCTCACAGTCTCTTCGTCAACCGTTTTGCCGTCGAGGCGCACGGAACGGACGGAGCGCGGAGACGCGTTCCGCCTCAGACTTCTGCCCACGGATTTGAACATTATCATGACCCTCGAGAGTTTGAGGCCGCCGCCCGTCGAGCCGGCGCATCCGCCTATAAACATGAGAGCTACGAGAATGCACTTCGAGAAAGTCGGCCAGCCGTTTACGGCCGTCGTCGTGGCATATCCCGTTGTCGAAACGAACGATGCCGTCTGGAACGCCGATATTCTTACAGTTTCCGCGAGATCCCCGTTGTATGTGTTGATGCCGATAAGCACGGCCGCCGCCGCCACTATCCCGAAGAAAAGCCACAGCTCGCGGCTTGAAAAAGCGTCCCTGAACCTCTTTATCAGAATAAGATAGTACAGGTTGAAATTGACCGAGAAAAGCAGCATGAAGGCAAACACCACCCACTGTATGTACGGCGAGTACACGCCGATGCTTCCGGTATTCACGCTGAATCCGCCGGTGCCCGCCGTTCCCATGCTGTGTATGACGCTCTCGTAAAACGACATGCCGCCGCACAGCAGCATAACCGTTTCCGCGACAGTCAGGCCGATGTAGATGAAATAAAGCACCCGCGCCGTGTCCTTGACTCTCGGCACCAGTTTCCCGACGATAGGACCCGGCATTTCCGCTTTCATGATATGCACCTGCCTGCCGGTATCGGGCGAAGACGGAGCAAGCGCCATCAGAAACACGAGCACTCCCATTCCGCCTATCCAGTGGGTGAAGGAGCGCCAGAAAAGCATTCCCCTGCTCAGCCCCTCTATATTCCTGAGTATGGACGCGCCGGTGGTCGAAAAGCCCGACGCGGTTTCAAAAAACGCGTCGATATATGACGGAATGTCTCCGCTGATCACAAAAGGAAGCGCGCCTATCAGCGAAACGCCCAGCCAGGCAAGACCGACTATCATCAGCCCTTCGCGGGTGAATATCATCCTGTCAGCCGCCTTTTCCTTTTTTGTCAGGCGCACGGCGGCAAGCCCTCCGGCAGCCGAAATCGCGGCCGTCAGCAGAAACGACAGCGCCTGCGTCCATTCGCCGTATATAACCGAAACCGCAAGCGGAAGCAGAAGCAGCCCGCCGAGTATCAGCGCGATTTTGCCGAGCGTGTTGACGATTATCTTTCTGTTCATCTGTCAGCCTCGAATATGTCGGCGAGCTTTCCCGTCGGTTCTCCGGCCGAAATGACTATCACGCGGTCGCCCGCCATAATGCAGTCATCGCCGCCGGGAATTATTATCCTGCGGTTGCGGATTATGCCCGCAAGCATCGTATTCTTTTTGAATTTCAGGGCTTTTAACGCGGTGCCTGTGAACGGAGCCTCTCCGTCCACCCTGAATTCCAGAGCCTCCGCCGCCCCGTCGAAAAGCTTGTAAAGCGTTTCCACCGACGAACCCTCCGAGTTCCTCAGCGCTCTGACGTAACGGAGAACGACGTTGGAAACGGCGTTGTGCGGGCATACGGGGGTATCTATTCCGAGCTCCGTGCCCATCTTCAGCATGGATTCGCCGTTTATCTTCGTAACGACCTTGGGTACCGACTGCGAGGACGCGAATATCGACATCAGGATGTTTTCCTCGTCAAATCCGGTCAGCGTCACAAAGGCGTCGCAGGAGCGGATCCCTTCCTCAAGCAGCACGTCGTGATCTGTCCCGTCGGCGCATATTATGTTGGCTTCGCTTATATCCCGGCTCAGCGCCTCGCAGACCATTCGGTTCTTTTCGATGATGGTTACGTTGCTGCCGCCGGAAATTATCATGTCGGCAAGATAGCGCGCTATCCGCGAACCGCCGATTATCATTATGTCCTTCGCCCTTCTGCGGAGCAGGTTGAGTTCCTTCAGGAATTTGTGTATCTCCGACGGCGCGCCGGTTATTCCTATCACGTCGTTGCTTTTAAGCTCAAATGACCCGGTCGGAATATACACGTCGTCGCCCCTCCGCACGCAGCAGACGAGGATTTTCGAAGTATAATGCGAGCGGAGCTTGTGGAGCGTCATCCCGTCGAGCACGGAATCGGGTTTTAGGCGTATCTCCACCATTTCCAGACCGCGCGAAAAAGGCTCGATGTTCACCGCCGACGGGAATTTGAGCACGTTGTATATCTCGTGCGCGGTCAGTTTTTCGGGATTTATGGCAACGCTCAGCTCCAGCTCCTGGCGCAGGAGGTTGAGGCTCTCGTCGTTGTATTCGGGGTTTCTGATGCGCGCTATGGTGTTCTTCGCGCCCATCCGCCTTCCGAGGAAGCACGAAAGCATGTTCAGCTCGTCCGATCCGCTCACGGAAACGAGCAGATCGGCCCCGTCTATTCCGGCTTCCTTGAGAACCGTCGAGTCGGCCCCGTTGCCGCAGATACCCATTACGTCGTACATGTCCGTCAGGTTCTCTATGAGCATCCGATTTGTATCTATGCAGGTGACGTCGTTGCCCTCCGCGCACAGCGATGAGGCGAGCGACTGACCTATTTTCCCGCATCCGTTTATGATAATCTTCATTTTTGTTCCTCTGTCGGGGGCGTCATCTCTTCTCCTGAATACACTGCCCCCTATTATATTATACCACATTTTAACGTAAAATTCAATAGGAATCGCCGTTTTGTGATTTCAGCGCCCGCCTTCCCGCCCCGTGGTTTTACCGGTCTTGCGAAATTGTGTTGACAAACGGGATGAAGTGTGCTATAATATATGCGATTATGCGATGCAAAATCAGATGATTTTTACGTAGCATTGGCAGGATCTGGATTGTACGGTCCACCCCAAACCGTTTGTCACTATTGTCTCTTTCAGCGTTCCCATCACAGGTACTTTGTCATGAAGAAAAAGAAAGTAATAAAAGCGGCTTTGTTGATTTTCGCAGTTCTTTTCTTATTTCAGATCGTCAACACCGTTCTTTATCTCCGCTCAGAAATGTCTTATGAAGTATCAAGCACGCAGAAATGGGACAAAAAAGCCTTCTCTGAGATTGCAGAATGTGTAATTGATGAGTTTGACAAGCTGATTGATGATAATCCGGAAGTTCTATCTGCAAATTTTGATTTTTACGGGAATATCATGTCTGTCAGTGCAATCAACGAGAATTTTGAAGTAATAGCAAGATATCAAATTGAATGTTCCAAAAATTACGGAGAAATTTTCAGCAAGGTTTTGGATACATTTCACCGTGAACAGACCGGAGCAGGAATCAATACTGTAGTTACCCGTCATCAGGTGAGGTTTTCCGGCCGGAATTACGCAATAATATACGTCAGGGGCCTTGGTATTCCTCAAAAATACAGAGAAGAGTGGAGCGGATTTTATTTCAGGCCAAAAGGGTTTTCAATAAAATGGTTCGAGTGCTGCAAATGGAGAGAATGATTTCTAATATCTTCGACGCCGTCGGCAGGATGATCGACGCTCTGTCCACCCTGGGCCTCGGGATCGAAAAGGTTGAAATCGAATAATATAGTCATTGCGGGGGAATAATTAACGTTTCCCCGCTTGACTTTTGGACGGAAAAATGGTATAATAATATGGTATGCTTTCAAAAACATTTTTTAACATATATACCGCACGGAGGAAAACGAAATGAGTCTTAAAAGCAGCGAAAAAATCAACGGCAACACTGCCGAGCTTGTTATCCACATAGAAAAGGAAGATTTTGACAAAGCGGTGACCGCCGAATTTAAAAAAGAATCGCCGAAAATCACAATACCCGGTTTCCGCAAGGGCAAGGCGCCGCGTGCACTGGTCGAGAAAATGTACGGCAAAGAGGCCTTCTACGACGGAGCCCTGAACAGTGTCATACCCGGCGAATACTATTCGGCGATTTCGGAATCCGAATTCAAGCCGGTAAGCGCGCCCGAGTACGAGGTGCTCGAGATCGGAGCTGACGGAGTTGAAGTCAAGGCCACAGTGCATATTCTTCCCGACGTCACGGTAAAGGACTACAAGGGAATAACCGTTGAGAAGGAGGAAGTGACCGTAACGGAGGAAGACGTAAACGAAAAGGTCGAGGAGGCCCGCAGGCGCAACTCCCGCCGCGTGACCGCCGACCGCCCCGCTCAGAACGGCGACACCGCCAACATCGACTACAAAGGGACTGTCGACGGCGTGGAATTCGATGGCGGTTCGGCCGAAAAGCACGACTTGAAAATCGGCTCCGGCACGTTTATCCCGGGATTTGAGGATCAGATCGTCGGGCATTCCGCCGGCGAGCAGTTCGACGTGAACGTCACCTTCCCCGGTGATTATCACGCGCCCGAGCTTGCCGGAAAGGACGCCGTCTTCGCGGTAAAACTCAACGAAGTGACAACGGAAGAACTTCCCGAGCTTGACGACGAGTTTGCCAAGGACGTGTCGGAGTTCGACACACTCGCCGAGTACCGCGCGGACGTGGAGAAAAAGCTCATGGAGACGCGCACGCAGGCGGCCGAAAACGAGGCAATCAACAAGGCGTTCGAGAAACTCGTCTCTCCGGACTGCTTCGAGGCGGACATCCCCGACTGCATGATCGACGACGAGGTCCAGAATCAGATCCGCGACATGGACTTCAACATGCGCCGGAGCGGTCTGAACATCAGCGATTATATGAAATACACGGGAATGACGATGGACCAGCTCAAGGCCCAGTACCGCGGTCGCGCGACCGATCAGCTCAAAACGCGTCTCGCCCTCGACCAGATAGCGAAAAACGAAGGGTTTGAGGTTTCCGAGGAGGAGTACGCGGAGGAGATCAAATATCTCGCCGATACCTATTCGATGACCGAAGACGAAGTCAAAGCAAAGGTCGATCCGGAGATGGTAAACGAGTCCGTTCTCCGCCGCAAGGCAAGCGATCTTGTAAAGGAGAATATCGTTTACACCGCCCCCGCGGCAAAGGAATAAGAGTAAAGCTAAAATAATACATTACATGAAAAACATCATTCGATCCGCAGGCTTCATTAATAGTATTGTTTTTTGGGTTACTGTTGTTGCACTCAGCCTTTGCGCTTTGCTTAGCTCTTGCGATACAAGTTTGAGCATTGGAGATGCACAGACTGTAGCAGAATCAGGTTATCCCGCGTCTGCAAGTTTGCCTAACCCATGGGAAAGCGCAGCAAACATACCATGCGCTGTAGTTGAAATATCATTCATTTCCGATGAGCGTATCACATTAGCAGAGAACTACAGCAAATCCTCAGATCAGGTATACGCAAAGGTCGAATGTCAGGTCCTCGCCTCGTTTAACACTTCAATTTTCTCTGAGAATACTTTTTCCGAAAAGGGTTATATTCTTGACGGCGCTTCGACCCTCGAATGTGTACCTTTCGAATTAATTTCCAACTTTTATTTTTCTGAAAAATCGATAAACAAGTTAAGTCCAGGCGATATAGTCCTAATTCATATCGGGCGTATGAACCAAAACGGCTTCAACTATTACGGCCCATTAATCAACGATGAAGGATTTTCTGAATTTTTATTTGTTAATCAAAAAAGATTACAAATCAATGATTCGGATTTTCAAACACGCTCATTTATGTCATTCCAAACCCTAAACGATACATTAGATAATGTATGGGACCTGATCAAACGTGGGGCCGAAGAGACTGATGTAACGCGTGCCATGCCAAAAATGAAGATTGTTGACGGGATGGCACTTGAAGATTTTTATGATTATATGTCATCATGGAGTAATGCAAGGCAAATCGTGATTGAGAAACGTAAAAACACGAACACCCCTTACTGATTTTTCTACAACTAATTATCTTTAATAGATAATAGTCAATGCAAGGAGATTAACTTTAAATGGATCTTAAGAGCAAAAAGGTATATTTTCTCGGCGACTCCATCACAGCGGGGGTCGGAGCGTCCCGCCCCGAAAACTGCTACGTCAGCGTCATGGAGAGAAAATACGGCATAAAAGCGTTCAACTACGGCGTAAGCGGCACCCGTCTTGCGATCCAGTCGCAGCCTACCGTGGAGGCGCCGGCTTTTGACGAGACGTTCTGCGAGCGCGCAAAAAGGATGGAGGGGGAGCCTGACATAATAGTCGTGTTCGGCGGGACAAACGACTTCGGACACGGCGACGCTCCGATAGGAACGTCCGCTGATCGCGAGCCGAACACATTTTACGGCGCCTGTCACGATCTTTTTACTTACCTGCAGACCCGATATCCGTTTGCCAGGATAATAGTCTGCACGCCGGCCCACCGTCAAAACGAGATGAGTCCTCGCGGAGACGGCTTCAAGCCCTATAACGTCGGGACTCTGAAGGTTTACGCCGATATCATACGGGAGGTAGCCGAGGAGCACTCGCTGCCCGTATGCGATCTGTACCGCAATCTCGGCATCAACGCTCTGATACCCGAGCATCGCGAGGCGCTCATGCCGGACGGCCTGCATCCTAACGACGCCGGACACGAAAGACTGGCCGACTGTATAGCCTCGTTCATTCAGTCACTGTAAAACGTAAAGAAAGAAAGAGAGACATAAAAATGGCATTTGTACCATACGTTATTGAACAGACCGCCAACGGCGGCGAACGCTCATACGATATTTTCTCGCGTCTGCTCAACGACAGGATCATATTTCTCGCCGACGAGGTAAACGACGTTACGGCGTCGCTTGTCGTGGCGCAGCTGCTGTTCCTCGAGTCGCAGGACCCCGACAAGGACGTTTCGCTTTACATAAACAGCCCGGGCGGGTCCATTTCCGCCGGAATGGCCATATACGACACAATGAACTACATAAAGTGCGACGTCAGCACCATATGCGTGGGCATGGCCGCGAGCATGGGGGCGTTTCTGCTCTCGTCAGGCGCAAAGGGCAAAAGAATAGCTCTTCCGAACAGCGAAATACTCATTCACCAGCCGCTTATTTCCGGCGGACTCGGCGGTCAGGCTTCGGACATCAAGATACATTCCGATCATCTGCTTGCCATCCGCGAAAAGATGAACCGCATTCTCGCCGCCAACACGGGCAGAACGGTTGAGGAGATCACCCGCGACACCGACCGCGACAATTATATGACAGCGGAACAGGCACTTGAATACGGGCTCATCGACAGGGTCATCGAGAAGAGATAATGGCACAGCAGGAATATACGGAGATCTGCGCCTTCTGCGGGAAAAAAGCCGGGGAGGTCCGGTATTTCATTCCGTCGGATCTGGGGTTTCCGGGTATCGGCCTCGGCATATGCGCCGACTGCTACGCCGAATGCGGCGCGGAGCTTGAGGCTATGAAGAGCCAGGACGGCGAGACGGAAACATCCGATTTCAGCCTTGACCTCGGCTCCCTCCCCAAACCCGACGCACTAAAAGCCAGACTCGACGAGTACGTTATAGGCCAGGACAGGGCGAAGAAGGCTCTGTGCGTGGCTGTTTACAACCACTACAAACGCATACTTCAGCCCGCCGACGACGGCGGCGCGGAGATACAGAAGAGCAACATACTGCTTATCGGCCCGACCGGGACCGGCAAGACATATCTCGCGCAGACGCTTGCGAAAATACTCGACGTGCCGTTTGCGATCGCCGACGCCACAACGCTGACCGAGGCCGGCTATGTGGGGGAGGACGTAGAAAACATTCTCCTGAAGCTTATACAGGCGGCGGACTTTGACGTTCAGAAGGCCGAAAAGGGCATAATCTACATTGACGAGATAGACAAGATCGCCCGCAAAAGCGAGAGCCGCTCCATCACCCGCGACGTTTCGGGCGAGGGCGTGCAGCAGGCGCTTCTCAAAATACTCGAGGGAACGGTTTCAAACGTGCCTCCGCACGGCGGCAGAAAACACCCCGGCCAGGAATTCATCGCCATAAACACCGAAAACATACTCTTTATATGCGGCGGCGCCTTCGACACGCTTGAAAAGATCATCGACAAGCGCACCGCAGGCAAAAAATACATGGGCTTCGGCAGCAATCTGAGCGGAGAGAATGACGAGGAGCTTGACGTTTTCGCCGACGTCGTGCCGCACGACCTTATCAAATTCGGACTTATCCCCGAGCTTGTCGGACGCATACCGATAATCGTCGGTCTGGAAAAAATGGACAAAGGAGCTCTGATAACAATTCTCAGCAAGCCGAAAAACGCTCTGGTGCGCCAGTACCAGAAGCTGTTCGCTATGGACGGAATTGATCTCCGCTTCACCGACGGCGCCCTCGAGGCCATCGCCGACAAGGCTATAGAACTTAAAACCGGGGCAAGAGGCCTGCGCTCCATTGTGGAAAATCTGCTTCTTGACACCATGTTCACCGCGCCGTCCTCCGGCGTTAAAAAGATCACCGTCACCAAAAAATGGGTCCTTGACGCCACGCAGAACGTAAAAAAATAAAAAACGCTCCCCCGCCGGATACGGCTCCTGCGGGGGATTTTTTGTTTACGATCTTTCCTTCTTTTTTTTTTGCTTCTTTCCTATTTACTATCAAAGCAATAATAATCGGCAAAACGACCGCAAACAAAGCGGAAATCAGTACAATTGGCCATGTGTCACGCAACAGAAAAACCACCTCGCAAAGAGGCGGATTTTCCGATGAAATATGCTTTTTTAATCTTCTTCCCCGAGCACGTCCTTGACGGGCGCGAGGACTTTTTTGTCATAGCATGCAAACACGCTGTCGGTGAGTTCCTTATCCGGTCTGCGCGTGATAACGCTCACAAGCGGGACTATCACCATCCCTCCCAGCATGGCAAGCGCGCCGCAGTTTATCGGGCTCTGCAGGAACGACGGGAAATACGGCTTGAAGAACATATTGGCGAGCATAAGGGCCGAGCCCCACACGAAGCACACCGCGCACGCCTGCTTTGTGGTGCGTTTCCAGTACAGGCCGTACAGGAACGGAGCGAGGAACGAGCCCGCAAGAGCCCCCCAAGAAAGGCCCATGAGCTGGGCAATGAACGTGACGTTGAGCTTGTACTGCACTACCGCTATAACAGCAGAAACGGCGATAAACACCGCGATGAATATGCGGATAATGAGCAGTTTTTTCTTCTCGTTATCCCTGTCCTTCATAAGCACCGGTGCGATAAAGTCAAGAGTAAGGGTCGAACTTGACGTCAGAACCAGCGACGAAAGCGTGGACATCGAAGCCGAAAGAACGAGGATAAGGGCGATGCCGCATATGACCGGCGACAGCTTTGAGAGCATTTCGGGAATTACGGCGTCATAGCCCTGCGTTCCCACGTCGATGTCAAACAGACGTCCGAACCCGCCGAGGAAATAGCATCCGCCGGCGACGACGATCGCAAAGACCGTGGAAATGACCGTTCCCTTGTGTATGTCGTTCTCGCTCTTTATGGCGTAGAACTTCTGCACCATCTGCGGAAGGCCCCACGTGCCGAGCGAGGTAAGTATCACGACGGAGAGCAGGCCGACGGGATCGGGGCCGAAAAACGACGCGAACACGCCGGGAGTCGAAGAGCCCGCCTCGTCCGTTACCCTTGCCAGAGCATCGAGAGAGCCGGCGAACCCGCCGTTTATCTTCAGGACGGACACAACGATAGCCACGATGCCGAAAAGCATGATTATGCCCTGAATAAAATCGTTTACCGCCGTCGCCATGTACCCGCCGACTATAACGTATACCGCCGTAAGGACGGCCATGACAACTATGCAGACGGTATAGTCCACGTCGAACGCCATTCCGAACAGACGGCTAAGTCCGTTATAGAGCGACGCCGTATAGGGAATGAGAAACACGAAAATTATCAGCGACGAGAAAAACTTGAGTCCCCTGCTGTCAAAGCGGGTTTCAAAGAACTGCGGCATTGTCGCGGAGCGAAGGTGCTGCGTCATTATTCTCGTTCTCCTGCCGAGAAGCGTCCAGGCGAGGAGCGAGCCGATCATGGCGTTGCCGAGGCCTATCCACGTCGAGGCCACGCCAAATTTCCAGCCGAACTGTCCCGCGTAGCCGACGAATATGACTGCCGAAAAGTAGCTTGTGCCGTACGCAAATGCCGTCAGCCACGGGCCGACGTTCCGCCCGCCGAGCACGAATCCGTGCACGTCGGCCGCTTTTTTACGGCACACGATTCCGACCCCGACCATGAGGCCGAAAAACAGAACAAGGAGTATTATTTTAACTGCCATTTTTTTATCTTCCTAATTAATTAATTATCTTCTTTCCTGAAAGAAATAAGCAAAGATTTTTTGTATGCTTCGTTCAAACCGTCTCGAAACTCTGTTTTTGCGAATACAATCTGTCCGACGTGCGGTAACAGTAAAATTTCGTCTCCCGGCGCATGGGATGATCCTCCGTTTCAAAATAAAAAAGGTCTTAAAAGCTCAACGCTTATAAGACCGTCTGCTGATTTTAATCAGTTCAGGCGGTCCGCCTATCGTAATAATAATACCACGAAGCGAAGAGCATTTCAGGTTCCTCCGAAATTGATAACAATATTATACTGCGTTTTTCCCGGTTTGTCAAGCGTTTTTCTTAAAAAAATGAAATTTTTCAGAATTACGCCTTCATTTTTGCGGTTTTCCCGCTCCGGGCGGCTGTCTTTTAACCGCCCGGGACGTTTTTCAATTGCCGATCGGTGCGGCACGGGATTTGCCTTTCACATTCCTCCGTGCCGCGGCGGAGAGCTTATATGCGCGCTATTTCACCGCCTCCGCAAAGGCTGCCATTATTTCGGATATTTTTATTCCCTGCGGGCAGACCGCCTCGCAGGAACGGCATCCGAGACAGGCGGACGGCTTTTTGTCCTCATCAAGAGCCGCTATGGCCATCGGGGCGATAAAGCCGCCGCCGGTGAACGTAAACTCGTTGTACAGGGCGATAAGATGCGGAATATCAAGCTCCGTCGGGCAGTATTCGGTGCAGTATCTGCACGCCGTGCAGGGCACGGTATTTCGTCCGGACATCCTTGCGGCAACCGACATCAGAGCAAGCATTTCATCCCTGCTCAGCGGTTTTTCCTCTTCGAAAAGGCTGACGTTTTCCTTCATCTGCTCCAGATTCGACATCCCCGAGAGCGTGACGGTCACGTCGGGAATTGTCTGCAGAAATCTGAAC
>JAEEGL010657233.1_pt1 | contig 11277 bp, 10 predicted proteins | sample 9134231 | NCBI WGS metagenome assembly JAEEGL01 (sample SAMN16246548, study PRJNA631951) | gut metagenome | biome: gut microbiome; feature: rumen; material: fiber-attached | host: Bos | place: Iran: Karaj | collected 2018-10
CTGAAAGCGCGGCCGCTCCGACGTTACTGACCATCATGGAATCCGCCATTCCCATAAGTGAGTTAAGAAATTGTTCTGCAATAATTGGAATCAGCAACAGGAGAAGTTTCCTGTTGCTGAACATGTGCTTATTATCTGTCATTGTAAATACCTTATGATACCCACTACTTGTTCGCGATATACGCATGACTATGGTTCGCTCTCGCGATATACGCATGACTATGGTTCGCGCTCGCGATATACGCATGACTCCGCTTCGCTCTCGTCATGCTACGTACATTCGGAATCCGCACTATCGTGCTCCTTCCTCATGTACGTTCAGTCATTTCATAAGCAACGTGCTTTGTGCAAGCACAGCACGTTGCTTACTCATTCCTTATATCGCTCACATCTTTTCCGGTGCGTCGAATCCAAGAAGATCAATGCTGGTCTCGAGGACTTTGAGGGTTGTAGCAAGAAGTGCGATGTAGCTGCTCTTTTTGTCTGCATCCTCCTCAGCGAGAATCTTTGTTCCGTGATAGAAAGTGTTAAATGCATTGCTGAGGTCATAGATGAATGCGCAGATTCTGTTTGGAGAAAGATCTCTTGCTGCTCCCTCTACAGCATCTGCAAACCTTGTAAGCATCAGCATAAGTTCCTTCATGGCAGGGCTGTCAGGATTGCCAAGCTTAGCTTCCTTAACACTGCCTCCCTCTGCCTCATATTTTCTCAGAATTGATTTGATACGAACCATGGTGTAGAGAATATATGGGCCTGTATCTCCCTCGAAGGAAGTGAATTTCTCAATATCAAAGATGTAATCCTTGGAAGGCTGGTTGGAAAGGTCGCCGTACTTAAGGGCTGAAAGAGCTACCTTGTGAGCTGTATCCTTTGCCTCTGCCTCGTCGATGTCAGGATCACCTTCTTTAATCCTGTTGTACATCTTCTCATCAATCTCATTTATGAGACTCTCAAGACGCATTACACCGCCTTCTCTTGTCTTGAAAGGCTTGCCGTCCTTGCCGTTCATGGTACCAAAGCCAACAAAGTGAAGCTCTGTCTCAGGCATAACCAGCTTGGTCTTGCGGGCACATCTGAATACCTGTGTGAAATAGAGCTCCTGTCTCTTATCTACAACGTAGATGATTCCCTGAGGATGCTCATCCTCCATACGCTGCTTGATGGTAGCAAGGTCTGTAGTATTGTATAAAGATGCTCCGTCAGACTTAAGGATCATACATGGAGGAATTTCCTTGGTGTCTGTCTCTTCAGCGACATCAACAACAAGGGCACCCTGGCTCTCATGAGCATATCCGTGGGACTTCATGTAATCTACCATTCCGGGAATTGTCTCATGAGCATCGGACTCACCCTTCCACAGATCAAAGCTTACATTGAGCTTCTTATAGTTCTTCTTAAGGTCCTCAATTGACACATTCATAATGTGGTGCCAAAGAGCTCTGTAAGGCTTATAGCCATCCTGTAAGAGCTTTGTTGCCTCCATGGCTTCTGCCTTGTAGGCCTCATCCTCTTTTGACTTCTTGCTGGCTGCAGGATAGATTTCCTCAAGCTCAGACACTGTAAATGGAGCCTCCTTAGGATAAGCTCCTGTATAGTCAGGATCAAAGTAGCAAAGATCAGGCTTTCTCTCCTTGAGACCTGTGATAACAAGTCCCATCTGAAGTCCCCAGTCTCCCAGGTGCACATCGCCAATTACCTTGTTTCCTGTATATCTAAGAATTCTCTTAATACTCTCGCCGATTACTGCAGAACGAAGATGTCCTACGTGAAGAGGCTTTGCAACGTTCGGTCCGCCGTAGTCAATGATATATGTAGGCTCATGACCGGGCATTGTCACACCCATGTGCTTTTCATGAAGCATCTTAACGATATAGCTCCTAGCAAAATCACCGCTTACGATGATATTCAAAAATCCTGGCTTAACAGACTCAATTTTCTCGAACATCTCATTGTCCTTAAGTCTCTCAACCACCTCATCAGCGATGATAAAAGGCGCCTTGCCATACTTCTTGGCACCTGCCATGGCTCCGTTACACTGATATTCGCACAGGTCGGGTCTGTTAGAAATAGTCACCCTTCCAAGTTCCCTGTCATATCCGGCTGCCTCAAAGGCATCTCCAACTTCTTTAGAAATAAGCTCAAGTACTTTTTCCAAAATTAAACCTTCTTTCTTAAAATCAATCTTTACTAATTAAACAAATGCATTTTATCAAAAAGCTCTTTTTCAATCAATATCCTTTTCTCGTTCCCTCTGAGCCTTGGAAAAACTGCATCCGCAGAAATCCTGCCTGTAAAGTCCGAACTTGTGGGACAGCTCTATTGACCGCTTGTAGCCCTCTTTTTTCTTAAAATCCGATGGAAGAAAAGAAAGCCCCTCAAACTCCTTAGCCGCTTCTTCTCCCACTTCATTCAATACATCCGCGTTTTTCAAAGGGCTAATGGTAAGGGTTGTGGTAAAAAAGCTAAATCCCTTCTCCGCAGCAATTCTGGCGGTCTCATTTAATCTCAGTTCAAAGCACTTGCGGCATCTTTCGCCGCCCTCCGGCAGGTCCTCCATGCCCCTTACTGCGTCGAAATAATCCTTGGGAATATAGTCTCCCTCCAGGATTTCTATCTTTCTGGCCCTTTGGGTGCTGTTCATACCCTCAAAATCCATCTTATCTATCTGGCTGTTGTACTCAGCAATGAGCCTCTTTTCCTCAATGACGCGCTTTCTGTACTCCGCCTCTTCCGTGATATTTGGATTGTAGAAAAATACTGTGACATCAAAGTATTCTCTCAAGTATTCCAGACAATAGGAGGAACAGGGCGCACAGCAGGCATGTAAAAGAAGGCGCGGGTACTGATTTTCCGCCTGAAAGCCCTCTATTTTCTTTTCAAGTTCCTTAGCATAATTTCTTTTGTTCATTTCTCAAATTCCAAGCATTTCTATAATAGTATCCGCAATCTCCTCAGGAGTCTTGTCATCAGTGTCCACAACTATATCCGCAGCGGCCTCATACTGATTCTTTCGAAGATTGTGAAGTTCCTGTATCTTCTCCTTGGGATTGTCTCCGCGGAGAAGTGGCCTTGTGGTATCCTCCTTGAGCCTTTCATAAACTGTAGAAGGATTTGCACGAAGAAGTACCACTTTTCCGGCTTTTTTAAGAAGCTCGCGGTTTTCCTCTCTCATGGGAAGTCCGCCTCCAAGAGATATGACCAGTTCTCTCCAGTGTTCAGTGACAATGGTCTTAAGAAGCTCTGTCTCCATGTCTCTGAAAGAGGCCTCGCCCTCTTCTTCAAAGATCTCACTTATGGTCCTTCCCTCGGCCTCCTCAATGGCTTCATCTGTATCCATGAGATCCAGTTCCAGCCTGTCTGCCAGTATTGCAGCCACAGTGCTCTTTCCGCTTCCCATGAAGCCCTCCAGGATGATATTGGAAGCGCCAACCACCTCCAGAACAAGAGATTTGTAGACCTGATCAGCTTCTTCCTTGCTGATCTTGATATTCTCAGCCTCATTCCACATTTCAAAGGCATCAATTCCCTGATACAGCAGCATTTTAAGACCAGAAAAGGTCTTGGCGCCGCCGGCCTTGGAAAGCTTCAGGAACTTGGTCTCCATAGGTCTGTAAACCAGATCCATGGCCGCGCTTACGTGTCTGTAAAACTCCTCATCCTCAATTACTGCGCTGTTTACATCCGGGAAAAGCCCCACTGAAGTACACTGGAAGACAATATACTTATCGTCCCCTTTTAAAAGCTCCCTGTAGTCCTCAAGACTCATAGGAACAATAACCTCTTCTATATCTGAATCTGAAGGCTCACCCTCTGCACTAACGCCATCAGCAGTACACTTATCATCCTTTCCAAAGTCGTAGAGCGCTCTGTTCACTTCGTCAGCAACTTCCACTGCCCTCTCGGTGGTCCTGTTGAGGACATAGACCTTTTTTGCCCCCTTGCTGCCACACAAAAAGGCCACCGGCCTGGCCACGCCGCCTGCTCCCAGAATAATCACCTTCTCGCCCTCCAGCTTTATATCCTCTTCCAAAAGAGATCTGTACAGGCCTGTCATATCGGTATTATAGCCCTTAAATCTGCCATTTGGAGTCTTTACCAGAGTGTTGACTGCTCCAACGCCCTTGGCAAGAGGATCCACATCTTCCAAATAAGGCATAACATCACTCTTATAGGGAATTGTGACGTTCATTCCATGTATATTAAGAGCCTCAGCCCCCTTTATGGCCTCGGATATCTTCCCCTCAGGAACCTCCAGCGGAACATATACCAGATTGATATCCTTCATCTGAGCCAGCATGTTATGGATCATAGGAGAAAGAGTATGTTTAACCGGATTACCAATAAGTCCGCAGACCTTAGTATATCCGTCAGTATAATTTGGCATAGAATACCCCCTGTAACTGTTATTTCTCTATTCTACTACATAATATGATTTAAATGCACAAAAAAAAGAAAGGCTTATGCAGCCTTTCTTTATAATTCATCAAAGTCTGATTACTATACCGTCTTCTGTGTTGGCGATAATGTTGCTGTCCTTACCTGCAAGATCCTTGCCGCCTACAAAGTACTGGTACTCATGGAGGATCTGATCCCTCTGCATTCCTGAAATTGCCTGCTTCATATCATTGGAAGCAAGTCCTCTCTCTCCAAAAAAGTCTGATGTATCGTACTGACCAAAGGAAATGGCCACGTTCTCGATGGAAGCATTGCCTCTCTCAGGAACCTCAGTAACAGTAAGGTCAAGCCCCTTCTTCTCTTCGGGCTTTGGCTGCTCAGGAGCCGGCTCATTGCCCTGCTGCGGCTGAAGCTGTGTAGCACCATTCTTAACCCGAATATCATCTGCCGAAGGGATATTATATGCATTATATCCAACGGAAAAATTATTTAATCTATCAAGTGCCATCTCATAATCTCCTCAAACTTCGTTTTATACCCACACCTTCATCTCTAAAAATATATCGGTAAAAACCCGAAGTTCCTTAACCTTATTATACAAAAAAAGTCTCAACTTTCCCCTATTCCGGCAGAAAATTAAGACTTTTTTAATGATTTTTTCTATTATGATCTGGCTATGATTCCTGCAGCTCTAAGAAGCTGTTTGGTGTAATCAGCCTGAGGATTTTTGTAAACATTTCTGGTGTTGCCGTATTCCACCACCCTGCCGTCTTTCATGATCATCACGTGATCGCTTATCTTGTAGACCACTCGCAGGTCATGGGAAATAAAAATAATTGATATTCCCAGCTTTTTGTGAAGATTTTGAAGTAGTTCCATAATCTGCGCCTGAATTGTAACATCCAGCGCTGATACAGGTTCATCTGCAATGAGGGCCTTAGGATTACGCATAAGTGCTATACCTATGCACACCCTCTGCCTCTGTCCCCCGGAAAGCTGCGAGGGATATCTGTCCAGCATGTTGAGAGGAAGCTCAATGTCATTCATGATCTCTTCCACTCTCTTTTTGCGCTCCTCCTTGGTCCAGGTTCTTTCCTTGTCCACCTTAAGGGGCTCCTCTAAAAGCCAGCCTATCTTCTTGGCAGGATTCAGGGAATTATAGGGATCCTGAAAGACCATCTGGGGCCTATTATACTTCTGCCAGATCTCTCCGGTGTAATCCTTGTTTATTCCTACAATAGCTCTTGCCAGCGTGGACTTACCGCACCCGGATTCTCCCGCCAGGGCCAGCACTTCTCCCTCTTCCATGGTAAAAGAAACATCGTGAAGAGCCTGTATTTTTTTATCTGCCTTTGAAAAGAGTTTCCGCTTCCTGTTCTTGTAAAAGACATTCAGGTCAGAAACCTTTATGACCAGATCCTTTTCCATAAGTATTTTCCTTTAAATATCAATCTTTGGAATTGCAGCTATAAGCTTCTTTGTATAGGTGTGAGTTGGCCTTGTAAAAACTGAAGCAGTATAGCCTGATTCAACAATCTCTCCCTTTCGCATTACCAGAACTCTCTCGCAGAGCTGGCTTACAAGGCTAAGGTCGTGAGAAATGAAAATAATGGAGGTTCCACGCTCCTTATTGATTTTCTTGAGCAGTTCCACAATCTGCTCCTGCACAGTTACATCAAGAGCTGTGGTGGGCTCGTCAGCTATAAGAATCTGCGGATTGCCTATCATGGCTGCCGCTATCATCACTCTCTGTCTCATTCCGCCTGAGAGCTCGTGGGGATACATGGAGTACACCTCCTCGGCATTATGAAGTCCCACAGCTTCAAGCATCTCTATGGCTCTTATCTTTCTCTCTTTCTTGCTGACCTCCGGGTGATGGATGAAAAGAGGTTCTTCCACCTGCCATCCAATTCTTTTAACCGGATTAAGACTCGTCATGGGTTCCTGGAAAATAATGGAAATCTCATCCCCCTGGAAAGATCTCAAGGTATCTCTGTCGCAGGTAAGAAGGTCTTTTCCCTGAAACATGATTTTGCCGGTTTTCTTGATGGCGTGTCTGTTAAGAAGTCCTGCAATAGCCAGAGCGCTCATACTCTTTCCTGAGCCCGACTCCCCAACGATTCCAACAATTTCGCCTTTTCCCAACATCAGGTCAAAATCGTTTACCGCAACCTCGGGAGTTTCATGATCATAAAATTCTATATGAAGATCGGTAACATCAAGTATTATTCCCATCTCTTAATGCCCTCCCCTAAAAATGCAAAACCAAGCACCATCAAAACAATTACGATACCGGGTCCCAGTACATACCCAGGTCTTGTGAACATATACTGCTGAGCATCAGAAAGCATACGTCCAAGGCTGGCAAAAGGCGGCTGAGAACCAACTCCCAGGTAGCTAAGACCTGCTTCCGCCAAAACTGCGTTATTAAACCCAATGAGAATTGAAGATGCAAAAACGCCTTTGATATTGGGAAGGATATGGACAAAAATAAGCCTGAAGTCCGATACTCCCTGAAGGCGGGCATTTTCTATATAGTCCATGTTCTTTACCCTGAGAACTTCACCTCTTATAAGTCTGGCAAAGCTTGGCACAAAGGCAATTCCCAGTGAAACCAGAAGCTGCATCCAGCCAACGCCGAATACACTGACAATAACCAGCGCCAGCAATATACTTGGAAAGGCAAACAGCGCATCTATGATTCTCATGGCCACTTCATCCAGCATACCGCCAAAATAGCCCGTAATGGCTCCGATAATAGTTCCCACGCCGGCGCCTATTATAATGGTTCCTGTGGCAATGAGAAGTGTCACCCTGCTTCCATACATAACGCGGCTAAAGACATCTCTTCCCATGTTATCAGTGCCCATAATGTGCCTAAAGGACACTTTCTGAAGCTTCTCCGCTGCATTCATCTTGGTGGGCTCATAGGGCATCCAGAAAAATCCCACCAGGATCATCAGAAGAATAAGCCCGGTTATGATGCTTCCCGCCAGAAAATAAGGATCCGTTAAGTTTTTCTTTAATCTGCTATCTTTAATCATTCATCTATACCTATCCTTGGATCCACGATTCTGTAAATGACATCAACCAGGAAATTAATAACAAGAACAATCATGGCGATTCCCATGATTATGGCTTCTACCACGGGATAATCTCTGTTACTGATGCTGGTCAGAAGGATTCTGCTGATTCCGGGAATGCTGAACACCTGCTCAATGACGATACTTCCAGCCACCATATCTGCCAACGCCATGCCCAGGAAGGTAATTACCGGAATCATGGCATTTTTAAGGACATGTCTGTACAGAACGCCATTGGTGGTATTTCCTCGGCTATAGGCTGTACGCGCATAGTCTTTTCCTGCCTCATCCATAAGATTTCCCCTGAGCATCTTAACTGTCATGGCTATCTTGGGAATAGCTATTGCCAGGGACGGGAAAATAAGATATCTGAAAAACGCTCCCAGGTCGTCCTTATAGGACACAAATCCGCCCGGGGTAAAGAGTTTAAAAATCATTCCAAAAATAAACGTGATAAGAATACCTGAAAAGAATGGTGGAATGGCCATAAGCACCTGATTTACCACAGTAATGGTCTTATCAAGCATTCCGTTGGCATACTTGGCAGAAATAATGCCAAGGGGAATGGAAATCACAACAGTTACAACAAAGGCCATAAGTCCCAGTGAAAAAGTAATGGGAATCTTATTGGCTATCATATTTACCACAGGGATGCTGTAGCTGTAGGAAGTTCCCATATCGCCGTGTAAAAAGGCCACAAACCATCTGATATATCTCACTACGAGAGGGTCATTCAGTCCCATCTTTTCCCTGGTCTGGGCCACCAGTTCAGGTGACGCCTCCAGTCCCAGCATTCTAATGGCCGGGTCTCCGGGAAGTACGTTAAACGCAAGAAATACGCACATGGACACTACCACTAAAGTCATGATCATCATAAATAACTTTTTTAGTATGTATCTCATGTGCGTATTCCCCACTTATTATTTATTTGTAATTATTGTGCCGGTTTAATCTTGGCAATATCCTGAACGTACTGAGGATAGAAAACATATCCGTTAAACTTCTTGTTGATTACTACAAACTCAGGAAGGTCCTGAATATAAACGCTTGCAGCTTCCTTGGAAAGGATTGTCTCACATTCCTTGTAGTACTCGGTCTTCTTGGCATCATCAATCTCTGCCTGAGCATTCTTATATGCTGTATCATAGGCTTCGCTCTTGAAATTAACAAAGTTCTTGCCTGCGTCTGAAACATATCTTGATAAAAGAGCTGATGCAGCCAATGTAGAAGCGTCGATACCAACTACTGTAGACTGATACTTTCTGTCAGTGTAAACATCACTTACCCAGGAGTTCCATTCAATTTCCTGAATGTTAGCTGTAACACCGATTGCCTTGAGTTCTTCAGCTATAACCTGAGCTGTGTCAACGTGCTGTCCATAGTTGGAAGGCACTGTGATAGTGAACTCGAAGCCATCTGGATATCCTGCCTCTGTAAGGAGCTCTTTTGCCTTATCTGTATCAGTATTGTAAGTATCATTGAGCTCTTTCATGTAATACTTGCTAAATGCAGGGAACATAGCACTTCCGATCTCTGTTCCTGCTCCTTCGGAAACAAAATCCATGATTTCCTGAGGATTGATTGCGTAGCAAAGAGCCTGACGAACTCTTACATCATCAAAAGGCTTAACGTCATTATTGAGATAAAGAGCCTGAACCAGATTCATGGTTCCTTCATAAACATCAAACTTATCAGAAAGCTGATTTATCTGGGTCTGAGTTACTCTGGCCATCATATCGATGGAACCGCCCTCAAGATCCATTACAATAGCATCCATATTTGATTCGATCTTAAATACAACATCCTTGATGTATGCAGGCTGTCCCCAGTAATCGTCAAATCTTGTAACAATGAAATTCTCCTGTGGAGAGCTGGAAACATACTTGTATGGGCCTGTTCCAATTGGAGTAGTCTCCGGATGTTCATTGGAAGCCGGGATAATTGCAACTGTAAGCTGAGTAAGGAACTCTGAATCAGGTGTATTCAACACCAATTCAACGGTCTTGTCATCAACTATTCTGACATCCTCTATCTTGCTGAAGGACTTGATAAGCGGTTCGCCGCTATCTACTCCTCTGTTTCTGTCAAGGGAATATTTAATATCCTCTACTGTTACCAGACTTCCGTCGTGGAATTTGATGCCATCCCTTAAAGTAAATGTGTAAACTGTGCTGTCATCTGAGATTGAGTATTCACTGGCTACAGCAGGGTTAAGATTACCGTTTTCATCGGACTTAACAAGTCCTTCGAAGATATTAAAGAAGACCTCTCTGGTTCCTGCCCCTGTTGAATTATGTGGGTCAAGTCCATCAATATCCTGAGGTATACCAACGATAAGCTTAGAAAGATCATCCGCCTTCTCCTCAGCCTTACTTGTCTCGCCTGAACTTGTTGTCTGGCTCTGAGTGTCAGCCTTAGCGGAATCTCCTGCCTTGTCACTTGAGCATCCGCTCAATGCAACAGTCAGAGTCGTCAACACAACCATAAGAAGCGAGCATTTTGCCTTAACGTTTCTTTTCATCATGTTAAAATCTTCCTCCTATTAAGTTATCATGTAACATGACAAATATAATAGTTTGTCAAAGATTTGTCAACATCATGAATGTTTCATTTATCAATGAAAAAGAGCTTCTTACGCAATGGCAAGAAGCTCATAATCCTCAGACTAAATCACTCCTTTTTAAGAAGTGGAGTATCATCACTGGTTGCATAGGTCAGAGTGCCGTCCTCTTCCTTTCTGAGAACAGATTTAAGTTCATCCATAAAGGTGTTAACATCCTTGAACTCTCTGTATACAGATGCAAATCTTACATAGGCAACAGGATCCAGGTTCTTGATCTTGTCCATAACTATCTCACCAATGGCGCGACTGGAGATTTCCTTCTGCTCCATGTTAAATACTTCTGTCTCCACAGCGTCCACCAGCTTGGTGATCTGCTCAGCGCTTACAGGGCGCTTATGACATGCTCTGAATACACCGGCCTCAATCTTAGCCCTGTCATAGGGTTCTCTGATGTCACCTTTCTTTATAACAATAAGAGGAATTGTTTCAACCTTCTCATAAGTAGTAAATCTCTTTCCACAGGAGTCGCAAACACGTCTCCTTCTGATGGATGTGTTCTCATCCGCAGGTCTGGAATCAATTACTCTTGTGTCATCTTTTCCACAAAATGGGCATTTCATGGTATTTCCTCCCTTTGTTATTATGATGCTGACATAGCATACCGCATATTGTAGCAACTAAATAATCACTCCACAAACTATTGTATCATTATTCTTCGCCATTTTCTACACTAAATATCGAAAAAGCCGCAAAAAAAGGCAGAAAAAAGCCCCTTGCCATTGGACAAGGGGCGTAAAATCAAGTATTTATTACTTTCTCTGTAAGAAATCCGGTATCTTAAGTGACTTAGGCTCTACAGTACTTCTGATCTCGCTAGGTCTGTTCAGAGTCATGTTTGCTGCCGGTCTTGATACATTTACAGCGCTAACTGTATCAGCACTTGCTGAAGGTGCAGGCTGTATTGGTGTAATAGGAGTTACCGGAGCAACAGGAGTAACTGTTACATTTGGCTGTACCTGAGTCATTGTAGGAGCAACACGTGTAGCTGAGCTAACTGCCTGATTTGTAACAGTAGTACCTGCTACTGTTACAGGTTTCTCAGGAACATTTATTTTGTCATCGATACCTGTAGCAATTACAGTAATTGTACATGTATCGGTCTTGTTCTCGTCATACATTGCACCGAAGATGATATTAACCTCATCTCCTGCAAGCTCACGAACATACTCAGAAGCA
>JAEEGL011528864.1_pt1 | contig 11277 bp, 9 predicted proteins | sample 9134231 | NCBI WGS metagenome assembly JAEEGL01 (sample SAMN16246548, study PRJNA631951) | gut metagenome | biome: gut microbiome; feature: rumen; material: fiber-attached | host: Bos | place: Iran: Karaj | collected 2018-10
ATGTTTGGAAAACTCATAACCAGATCTCCAATCTCTATAATAATTAACTAGGTACATAGAGTACCTATACAATGCTAGATATTGAATTTTTCAAGTTATTTTTAAATATATATTATTAACCTGACATATGTATTCTATTCTTCTTATATGTGAGGTATCTACTATGAATATTAAACAAACTCCTGCAGCTATCGAATATCAGAAAGAAGTTGCTGAAGAAATGTCAAAATTAATAGCACTATATAAAGAAAAAGAAAAAATATTAAAGAAAAAAGAAGAAAAACGTGCTATGTTTAATACTAACTTAGAAGATATGCCTGGTGAAATATGGAAAGATATTGAAGGTTATGAAGAATTATATCAAGTCTCTAATTTCGGTAGAGTTAAAAGTTTAATTAATAATATTATTATGATTCCAAATATTGATAATAAAGGATATTATAAAATAGATTTACGTAAAAAAGGTAAAACTACTCGATATAGTATTCATAGATTAGTTGCTCAAGCATTCATATCTAATCCTGATAATTTACCTTTTATAAATCATATAGATGAAAATCCTTCTAATAATCATGTAGATAATCTTGAATGGTGTACTCCGCAATATAATTCTGAATATAGTAATAGTAAGACTATTTCACAATTTGATTTAAATGGTAATTTTATTCAGAAATTTACTAATATTAATAAAGTAGCTAGAGATTTAAATATACCTAGTGCAGACATATCTAGAGTATGTAAAGGCAAACTAAATACGAGTGGTGGTTATCTATGGCGTTATTGGTTACCTGAACATGTAGAAGGTTATGTATTACCAGATATCAATAATATCTTATTTGGACGAGGAAGATCTAAAGCTGTATCTCAATTTGATAAAGATGGTAATTTTATCAAAGCTTATATTAGTGCAGAAGAAGCAGCAAAACAAACTGGTGCTTTTGCTAATACTATTAGAGCTGCTATATTACCTTCGTGTAAATCGCAAAATAGTGCTGCAGGTTTTATTTGGAAAGATTATAATCCTAATCTTCACGTTCTTGGTTATCAACTTCCTAAAGAAGAAATTCCTAATGTAGGATTAAATAATAAAGATAGTGCTAAGCAATTAGATATTTACGATTTAAAGACAAAAGAATTAGTGAAAAGATGTAAAAGTTTTCAAGAAGCTTCTGAATTTCTAAAAACTTCTAGATCTAATATACGTAGAGTATTAAAGAAAGATTGTATTTATAAACATTATTGGTTAAGATTTATTCCTAAAAATTGATAAATTAAAGACTAGAAGGGGTTCCCTACAGCGGGAACCCCTTCTAGTTTATTTTTTATAGTTTTTTCAATACTAAAGGTACGGAAAAACTAGATCACCATTACTTCAACAATGTAATCATTCGTAATATCGTCAACAAACTGAATCTTGGTACTTACGTTGCCTGCAGTTCCTTCTTCTGTATAAGTAGTAGTCTTCTGGCATACCACGCCGTCAACCATTACAATCAAGCGATTGCTGCCGACCACATAACTCGGAACAGTTACATCCGTGAGCTTAGTCAGTGGCGTTGTCAGCTGAGAACGAAGACCCTTAACAACTACATCAGCGGAAGTACCATTGGTATTAACGCTAAGAGTACCACCAGAAGTACCAGTAGCAATTTCACGAACACCAGCGTTAGTGACGGTGATATCGCCAAGATCATCACCAGTACCATCGGTTACAGTGATACCAGTTCCAGCCTTAACGGTGGGTAGAGTAACAGCTACGCTATCATTACTAGTAACGAGTCCTTTTCCATTAGCAGTTACCGAACTAATGTTAAATGAACCACCATTGACAGTCTGCTTAGCAGTAGTCTCACCAGTAGCAGAAGTATCACTATTGACAGTAGCAAGAGTAAGAGTAATAGAGTGATCAGACGTACCAGTTAACTGAGTAGAGCTAGCAGAAGCATCGCCTGTAAAACTTAGACTGGGAGCTGCGTGGGCGTGATCACTACGGGAATAACTAGAAGCAGTACCAGCAGCAGCAGTAGCAGCTAAATTCTCAGGAGCAGTATCAGAAGCTACAAAATCAGCAGCATCAAGCTTAGTATCGAGCTGATCCTGGATATTACCAGTCGCATCTTTCAGATAATTTAGCTCGGTAGTCGAAATTTCCGCCCCATTCAATAAATTTAGCTCGTTAACATCTAATAGGGCGCCATCAAGAATATTTAATTCGTCAGCTGAACTAGTAATTCCTAAGTTAGTTAGAGCACCAGCAGCTGTGGATGCACCAGTACCACCATTAGCAACAGGAAGTACACCAGAAACAGCAGCATATACGTCAGCTGTACCATCGAAGGCAGCATGAGTCTGAGTACCAGCTAGGTCAGCAGTAATAGTACGAGCATTAGTAAGCTTAGTAGAGGTAGCAGCAGCATCAGCATTGGCTGCACTATAAACCTGGTCGATGGTCTGAGCAGAACCACCGGTATAAGTGGTGTAAGAAGATGCCCCAGTCTTGATCTGGAGATTCTCATGAACGTGTGTAGTATCAGACTTTAGATCAAGAGCAGCTTTGATGGCCTGGTTCTCAACAGGATTCTTAGAGGTAGCATTGATAGCGGAGTCTACCTGAATAACAGCACCAAGGTTATCCCAGGAAGTACCATTCCAAGCATAGTTAGCACCGTCGGTAGAGGAACCAATGTTGTAAACGTCACCAACTTCAGGATTGGTAATAGCATTAAGAGCAGTGAGATCAGCAACACTACCCTTATACTTATATGCGGAGTCACCAAGAGACTTAGCGGACTGAGCGATAGACTTAGCTTCAGTAGCTAGATCATAAGCCTGCTTAAGAGCATATGCAGAAGCACCGATGCTATCTGCAGCTTTAGAAGTGCTATCAACAGCGTCACTTAGTTTGACGTGACCAAAAGCAGAAGCAGTACCCTTAGTAGCAACGTGATTATTAAATTTTACAATAATGTTAGGAAGTGCCATAGTTTTATTCCTTTAAAAAAAGATTTTATGATGGGTTAAAGGTTAACAGGACACAGAGACTTCATATTCATCAGAAATATCTGTGGTAAAACGGATAACAGTAGATGTAGAGCCAGGTAATCCTATTTCTTCATAAACTTTACCTCGTTCACATTTCACGCCATCCACATATACGACCAACCTATTTTCTCCACATCGATATGGTGGCACAGCCACCTGTGAGAATGCACAGATCGGTACTGAGAGAGTAGCTTCAGTAATTTCCTGTTTCTCACGTATATCGGGATGTGCTAACACATCTTGATTGTGATTAGCTATAGCTTGATCCGTATAATCGATGTGATCTTCTAGAAGAGTCTGTGTCACACGTGTTTCGGCCACTGCTTCTGTAGCAGTATTAACTACTTCTTGAGCAGCTTGTATAACCTGTGTAACATCTGTAAGCATATACTATCCTGTAAGGGTATATGTTAGTAAGGGAAATAAGACCTATAAGATGGATATTATGATTTACTTATATCGTTAGTATATTTGATTTCTATGCTATAGGTTTAGTCTTTAACTGATATATTTGTATCCGTTTACATATAACTTTAATGAGGATGTTGTATATGGCTACTACTCCTATTCTGTATTGCTTTCTACAGGATGATGCATTAAAAGTACCTCAGAGGTTAGATCTAAATAGTGGTTATGATCAAGGATTTGGTATATTATCTGGTGAAGCTAAGAATTATTTTATTAAACCCGGTATTATTAGCGATCCTAGAGCTAGTAGGTTAAATGTTATTGAAAATGCTTATGGTTATGGTAATTTAAGTTTAGTATATGATCAGAATAGATTTGATACTACTACTTATTTGAGTAATATGACTGATGTTGAATATGCTTTATTTTTTAATATAGTTGAAAGATTATATTTACAAAATATAGTTGGATTAAATACCTTAGAGACTGATCATTTTACTTCTTATCAGTATACTGGTAATGGATGTGGTTATGTAGCTAGATCTAGCTCTTCTAGTGATAATATTACTAATGGTATTTCTTTCTATGATAGTGATAAGAGAGTACATACTATTAGTTTAAGAGATTGGTTTAGTTTTACTTTTGAGAGGAAGAGTAATGTTAGTGGATTAGAGATTAAATTTAAGGTATATTGCTTCGTTAGTAAGAGTGCTTTATTTAAGAACTATCCTTATACTACTATTACTAATGTTATTCCTCCTTATGATCCTGAAGTATTGATGGATCCTTTAGATTTAGTTACTAAGGGTAATTTAAGCATATTAACTGCTTCTAGTAATTATATCTTTAAGGGTACTAACTTAGAGATGGTTGCTAGGGATCAAAGTGGTGTTTGTGTGTATAAAACTAAGTACATTATAGATGCTACTAGGTCTGTACAGCTACCTTTTGCTTTACCTTATTGTGGTGCTAATGAGCCCACTACTTTAGAGTGCAGGACTGCTATTAGAGAATTTTTAGAGGATAAAATGGATCTGGCTGATGACCAGATAGAAGAATTGTTCCCTGAGTTATATATAGGTAGTAGATTCTTTATAGTACCATTGTGGGATATGTACTATCAAGCTACAGATAGAGAAATCTTCAATAGTATTTTAAATATGAATAAGTTGCTTGCTAGAAAGGCTGTATTATTTGACTATTATGAAGACAGTTTATTTGTAGACAAGTATGTTGAATTGATGTGGCAGGCTTATAATAAGATTCCATTGATGTGTATGCCAGATACTTTAAATAGTGCTTATTTTAGTATACTTAAGCAGCATCCTACTTATCAGGATTACTCTACGCAGACGCCTGGTTGGGCTTACATGGCTGCTTCTACTCAGGAATTTGCTTCTAAGCTTATAGAGTGCATGGCTATTTTAAATGGTGAAAGTAGTTCAGATAGTTTTATAGAAGTTACTTCTAACAATAAGGTATATCTATCCTTTACTGCTGGTCAGAGTGAATACCTTGTTATGACTAGGGATAGTTACAATACTTATGTATTCGAGTAGGAGGGTATATGGATATATTTACTCCTGCTCCTGGTATAATTTACAAATTTACTTTTGAAGATGGGTATTCGTATTTCAATGGTGCTTATAAAGTAGTTAAGGTTATGAGCTTTGATGAGTATCTGGATGACGGTGGTGATATTATTAATGATTTTTATATGCCTGCTTTTGCTTCTAGATTGAATAGTGAAGATGAAGATGTTGATATGGTAGAGGTTAATGATACTTTTCTAGCTGACCAAGACCATATTAGAAGTCATAAGATTTTGAAGTTATTACCTCCTGAAGGCAATAGTGCAGATGATACCGGTATATTTGTATCTATGTACTATATTAAGGATACACCTGATTTCAATATTAAAAAGTATTTGAAATTTGGTATGACCACCTATATAGGGGTTACTGATGAACCTGCCGTATTAGAAAATATGCGAGATACTATTAAGATGCATGTAGATGGTACAGTTGGAGTAGACAGTGATCCTCAGTTTGTATCAGTAGGTGAGGAATGGCTTACTGATGACGAATATCAGGAGATAGTCAATCTTAGAAGAAGCAAGGTTAGAGAAACTATTAATTATTATACTGAAAATGTTAAATTACATCAGATCATAGCTAACTATAAAGATCAGATCATAGCTTACGAAGATGTTATCAAACAACTTAGCCAAGATGTTCATGACTCGGCTGCTACTATATCTGAATTAAGAGAAGAGATAGTTAGATTAAATGAACTTAATCATTCTCTTAATATTAGAGTTATTGAATTAGAGGAGATAATCAATGGCTAATTTAACCATGGACTTAACAGCCTCTAATAAGAATTATAAGGATAGTAAGGTATTTAGGATATCTAAGCAAGGTCAGTTAGTTGACTTTGAAACAGCTGTGCATCCTAGTTCCTTACATGTCTATCTTATTTCAGGTGGTGTTAATAACGTTGAATTAATACTTAATACTGATTACGAAATAACTGCTGATTTTATCTCCTCTTGTGATAATGATCTATCTTCAGCTAAGCTATTAGACGGATCTTTTGATGGTTACTTCATAAGAGGTATCAAAATGCTGAGAGGTGTAGAATTAGGTACATACTACACTATCTCAGTTGAGTATCAGAGGTTATATCCTAATCAATTAAGAACACAGTACTACCACAATGAACCTTTAGAGATTACTCCAGAATTGATGTATGATGTAGTAAGATCTATAGAGAATTTAAAGCTATTAACTTCTCGTGTTACTGATGTATCAGATTTTGCTAATAATACTATTATCTTAGAGCCAGATCCATATAAGACTAATACTAACAACGATATATTTAATGAAGAACATAGCGTAGATGTAGCTAATGGCAAGTATATAGTAGCTCCTAAGGCCGGTGGATACTATTTGGATAGTCTTAGTATTGAATTTCCTTCTATTAATTATACCTTAGTTAAAGATAAGGATTATTTTGTAGTAGGTATGGATGAAGCTAAGACTAAGGCTGCTGTATATCCTTCACCTGTATATAAATATATAGCTATAGTTACTCCTATAAGCGGAAGTATAACTATAAGCTATCATGCTTACGGTGGAGAACCTACTATAGATAACTATAGAACACTCCATAATGGAATAAATAACATCATTCAGTTCTTAAATGGATCTAAAACTATTACCGAGGATAACCTAGGTAGTACTGAGATACTAACCTCGTTATACGAGAGAGTAGAAGATCTGGAGGCAAGAGTGAGAAGGTTACAAGGTACTCCAGCATATGGAGATATAACTGATGGTAAAGCTTGTTTACTATCTTTACTAGCTACCACCACTGGTATACATTGGTACACTATAGCTAGCTTATATCTGTGCAATGGTGACAATATGGCTCCTAGCACAGCTGATACATTTATCTTTAGGTTACAGTCTTTATATAGCCATTTCCAGTTTACTGCTGCTGTCAGTGTAGATTTAGGTAATAATGAAGGAGATAGGTTTAATGTAAATATTATCTCCGACAACTATCCTCGTGGTTACATTCCCTTTAAAGATTATTCCAATGTAAGTACTATTATTAGACCTCAGTTAAGAGTAGTATGGAATGAATCCGATCATGCTACTGGAGCTTACTTACAGCTAGGATTTGAACTTAAAGGATTGACTGAAGAGAAGATAGCTATAGAAGATATGAGTGGACACGAATCTTGTTGGAAGCTTATACCTTCAAGTGTTACTGCTGCATTACCTCAGGATACTGATTTTACATTGCCTAACGGTACTTCTATTTGGTCTACTTCATTAGAACATTCTAAGCAGGAGACTATGCTAGTACCATTTAGGAAAGGTATACTTATCTGGAATGGTAGTAAGCAGATGAATGAAGTGGTAGGCTGGGATAGCTTAACTATAGCAGATAGCTACTTAGATCCCAATACTAATATAGATAAATTTACTAAGCTAAGAGTTGGTGTTGAAGAATCCGATGGTTTACAGTTCCCTGTAGATATTCCCTTCCATGGATATACACATCTAAAGGGACATGCTAGCTTCACTTACCAGGATCAACCAGCTTACATCAATGCCGAAATATATAGAGAAGATGGTAATATAACTATTAGATTGAACTACGATATTACTGCTATGGAAGCTAACCCTATCTATATTAAAGATTTAGTTATTTTCTTGTAAAATATATAACTATACTACAGTAGGTTGAAATATACCTACTGTAGTGTAAGGAGGAATACATGTTTCATATTTATAATACCCAACGAACTTCTTCTAATATTAATAAACCTAATTTTATTTTTGATAATAAAAATTTAGTTCAATTAGCTGTAGTTACTTTAAAACATCTATATCCTTATAATCCAACTAGAGATGAATTTATAGATGCTATTGAATCTGTTACACCTTCCAATTTCACTTTAGATATGATTAATAAGGTTATAGCTAAGATAGCTAAGGATAATGAGTATATAGGTATAGTTATAGATGATGGATTGACCTTTGTAGATACTATTAACAATTATAGATATACTTTAAAAGTAGCTCCTAAGAAATTTAATACTAGAAGTTATATTAATAGATGTAAGGTAGCTATTATTAACAAATGTAGATATTTGTTATCTTTTGATAGCAATGATACTATAGTAGTATTACCTAAGGTCATATATGAAACTATACCTACAGAATATACTAGTAAGACTTTAAGTAAAGAAGATAAGATAACTTTATACGATCAGGCTATAGATGATCTATGTAAGGAAGGATGGTTAAGAAAAACTGGATTAGGAGAACAAATAGAAATAATAAGATAAAGATATAAGAACCTACTAGGTACCATTAAGGTACCTAGTAGGTGTTACTCATTTAGTTTTAAGTATATATTACTATACTGATACACTTAAACGAGTGGTATCTAGACCAGAAGAAATACTTGTACTATTTCTTCGATCTTGAAGACAAATTATAGATACAGGACCGTTGTATCAGTTCTTCAAGATTTCCAGGTACCATGTTGACTTTAAGAGGTCCATGCGAGGCGATTGTATGTTTAATATAATCATCATCGCAGTGGCTGGCATGATTGTCGGCCACGTCATAGGTCAGAAGATCTATGACTTCTTCAATAACTAATTGACCGCTTCCGGAGCAAGAGATAACATAAGAAACTCTTGCTCCGTGTTCATATAATATTTATTTTTTTTTAATCTAATGGGTATCTTGTTACGAGGTACGTTGAAAACCCAGTGACTCTCGAATCAGAAGGATCAAATATTAAAGTTCCATTAGCTCCTATCATAGATGCTGGGCTGTCCATATACTCTTCAATTTCTTTATTAGCTTCATCTGACATTAATACAAACGAAGACATGGTGTCGCCATCGTGTAATTATGTTAACGTAAGAGCTCTTTATCTCTTACATCTATACATTACTGTATAGTTCAGACCATCTTTTACATCTTTTTAGATGTTCGGTGCCTCGTGGATACATTATATTCTATCTATAGATAGGTTCAGTATCTGGTCGTTGCGGCTGGTATAGCTTTTAAACGTATACCTTCACCTCTGATTGTCCTTATATAAGGAGTTCCCAGATTTTTTCACCGATTTTTTATAGGGAGACCACGTTACTAATCACCCTTAAATTGTTCGAGTACATTAGGATGCATACTCATAGAAGTTTGTACTTCACCACCTATAATTGGGTATTCGGGTAATTCCATATATTTACTATCATTTTCTGCACTTCTCATCCATTTGACTGTTCTACCTGGAGAAGTACTAATTAAATGTATTCTAAATGTGCATATACCTTCAAGGTTAGCAATAGGATATCTAGTAGCAGTAGTGTGTTTACCTCTAGTAGCACCATAGGTAGCTGTATACATCATCTCTATCATAGTTAGAGGTCTAACCTTACTTATATCAAATGAAATAGATTTTAAAAATTCTATTTTATATTTATCTTTTATCCTAGGTGTACGCTTATACATATCTAGTAATATTTCTGGATCTGCTACAGTTATATGCCCTACTACTTCGGTATTCTGTTGCTTAAAATCTTTATATGTCTTATTATACATCTTTAATATAAGATCATTATAAACATCTATACCTAGTTCTTCTGATCTATATCTATCTTGTTCTTTCTTAAATCTTATATCTGATTTAATTTTTTGCATATCTTCATCAGATACTAGCATATCTATATCTTTCATTTTACTGTGTTTATATTCTTCAGTATAGTACTTATTCATTCCGTATATACCTAATGCACTACTACCTACTAATATATAATCTTCTATACCTAAGTGAGCTAGTATAGCTTCCTTATCTTGAATTAAACTATCATCATAATTACTTACAGATCTCTTAGAAGCTTTGAAGTCTTGTAAACTTCTAAACATATAAATAACATCTTCATCGTCGTATACTAGTTGTAAATAATATTTTTTCTTATCTTTAGTTTCAACCATTACCGGCTCATGTTGTATTTCTTTATTCCTGAAGTCATTAATCATATCAGATATACCATCTGAAGTAGTAAATTTCTTTATTTCATTTTCAGTAACTTCTTGCATCTCTAGTTCTAAGGTATCTGGATTGATAAGACTAACGTTATAATTCTGTTGTGAGAATATGGCATCTGTATAAGCATTCTTAATCCAATATATTACTAATGGTTGAGCATTCTTAGCATACTGGAATAGTGGGCATATACATTCACCCATTTTTAACATTTGAGGACTTGAAGGAGATTGACTACGCGATATAGGATATGCAGTAATAACATTTCTTGTACCGTAAGTAATACTACGAGCTGTATACTTACTTTGAGCATATCCACCTTTACCTTCTAAGATATTAGCTATATAGTTATATATCTCTTGTATCTTCATTTGCATTTGATATCGTATACCGTCGTATATAGGATCAGTAGAACCATCTACGGGTACTGATTTAGACAAGGATAGTAGACCTAGATATAGTTTGTTAATATCCTCTGAGGTCATACGTCCATGATCTTCTTTTACATCTCTCAGACCTGCTGGTATAATAATGAACTTATCTATAAATGTTTTATCCTTATATTTTTCTAATAATTTAATCTTATCCATTCTTTTTTCTGAATTGGATGTAGCAAATTTAATCTTAGGATAAGTATCTATGAAGAATTGATAACCGGTATTACCTTCTACATCTTCATTAGTAGTTAGTACTAGGTCTTTAAGTTCGTTATCAAATTTAGCATATGCTCTACCAGCTAAGATATCTTGATAGTAAGATTTTAATGTTAATATTTGTTTAAATAAATGTGGTGTGAATACGGTAGTATGTAAATCTACAAAACCTCTATGAATTAATCTTTCTTTTGATCCGACTTGACCAAATATAGCTTCTGAGAAAAATCCTGATAGAGCAAAGTTTGTAGTACCAGATTCAAACATCGCATGAGATGTAACTTCTTTACAATCCTTTCTTTCAATAAATGAAGGTACATCCATAATAGTTATATTTAGCGCTTCTAAATCTTTGATCATTAATTGAACCTCCTCTGAAAATTCCATTGTATGATACAGAAGTCAACCTAATAACAAGGAGAGTAAGTAGTGGCGAATCAGAGCAATGTAGGTAGTATGAGTGATCATAGTAAGTGGTTGAAGTTCATGAAGCAAAATGATAAGAATATAAGTAAATATGCAGAAGAGTTGATGAAGAATGATTACCCTACTGTCAAATCTATATATTTTGATTTAACTGCATTGAAAGATACTA
>JAEEGL012465080.1_pt1 | contig 11277 bp, 12 predicted proteins | sample 9134231 | NCBI WGS metagenome assembly JAEEGL01 (sample SAMN16246548, study PRJNA631951) | gut metagenome | biome: gut microbiome; feature: rumen; material: fiber-attached | host: Bos | place: Iran: Karaj | collected 2018-10
AGGACTTGCCAAAGCACGTCCCCGAGAATGTATGCGAATGCATAAATGACTATGTCTCTACCTTTCCCCATTTCAATGTCCTGTGCAGACAAAGATATCATTTATTTTTGTTACATTTGAAAGATTAATGAAAACAATTTAAAGTATGAAGATTCTTGTTCTGAACTGCGGCAGTTCCTCTTTGAAATACCAGGTGCTGGAAATGAGCGCCTCTGAAAACACTCTGCTGGCCAAAGGCCTTGTCGAGCGCATCGGCAGTATGAATGCCTGCCATACCCATAAGGTCGACGAAAGGGAAGACTATAAAGTAGAGAAGCCGATTGCAAACCACACGGAAGCCATTAAGAGCGTTCTCGAAATCCTGACGGACCCCGTATACGGAGTGCTGTACAACCTGTCCCAGATTGACGCTGTAGGTCACCGCGTGGCTCACGGAGGAGAATATTTCTTCAGAAGCGTGGCAATTGACGCAGATGTGATCGACAAGATAGAGAAGTGCTGCGAGCTTGCGCCGCTGCACAACCCGGCAAACCTCACCGGCATCAAGGCTATGTCGGAGCTGATGCCCGACGTACCCCAAGTGGCTGTGTTCGATACCTCATTCCATCAGAGTATGCCGGATTATGCTTATATGTACGCACTTGACTATTCCTACTACGAGAAATACAAGATCCGCCGTTTCGGCTTCCACGGCACAAGCCACAAGTATGTTGCTGAGAAAGCCTGCAAGCTCGCAGGTATGCGCCTCAACGAAACAAAGCTTATCACCTGCCATCTCGGCAACGGCAGTTCGATCACAGCTATCGACTGCGGCCGTTCGGTGGACACTTCGATGGGATTCACTCCCGTGGAGGGTGTCACGATGGGAACCCGCAGCGGTAACCTGGATGTAGGCGTGGTAACCTTCCTGATGGAGAAGGAAGGCCTCGATGCGGCGGGCATCAACGACCTGGTGAACAAGCAGAGCGGTCTGCAGGGCCTGAGCGGTTTCTCTTCTGACTGCCGTGACCTTGTGGATGCCGAGAGTACCGGGTACAAACGCGCCGGACTCGCTCTCAAGAAGCTTGCATACGATATCAAGAAATACATAGGTGCATATATGGCCGTGCTGAACGGGGTGGATATGATAGTGTTCACCGGCGGTATCGGAGAGAACTCCGACCGCGTGCGCGAACTCGTCTGCACCGGACTCGAGAACCTGGGCGTCAAGTTCGATTTTGAAAAGAACAAGGGCACAAGGGGAGTGGATGTCGTGCTCAGCACTCCGGATTCCAAAGTGAAGGTTATGGCCGTGACTACCAACGAGGAGCTTGTCATCGCCACCGACACTATGAACATCGTCACCGAGATGAAGAAAAAGGCTGCACAAAGTGAAAGTGAAATCAATTAAAAAACTGACATAATGATTACCAATTTTGACCAAATGTTCGAGGCTCTGCGCTCGAAACCTAAAAAAAGACTTGTCGCAGCTTGGGCTGTCGACGACCATACTATCACCGCTGCTTACAAAGCCTGCTCGCTGGGCATAGTTGACGCCACTCTGGTCGGAGACGCCGACTTGATCAAGGATGTCTGCACCCGTGAAGGCATAGATGCTTCCGTTTTCGAAATCGTCGACAACAAGGACGAACTGGCAAGCATCGCCCAGGCCATCGACATCATCCGTGAAGGCAATGGCGACATCCTTATGAAAGGCCTCTGCAGCACTGACAAGTATATGCGCGGCATCCTCAACAAGGAGCGCGGCCTGCTGCCTCCCAAGGCTGTCCTGAGCCACGTAAGCGTGCTCCAGAATCCGAATTACCACAAATTCATCATACTTGGCGATATGGCCGTCATTCCCGCTCCTGACCTCAAGCAGAAGGAAGCTATCACCAAATATCTGGTGAACGTGGCCAAAGCCTTCGGCATCCAGACCCCCAAGGTTGCATTCATCGCAGCTACAGAGCAGATGATGGAGGGTATGCAGGCTTGCGTCGATGCGGCAATCCTCAGCAAGAAGTGCGACCGCGGCCAGATCAAAGGCTGCGTTGGTGACGGACCTCTCGCCCTCGACGTAGCGCTCAGCCCCGAGGCTGTGGCCATCAAGAAACTCAAGAGCGAAGTTGCCGGAGACGCCGACTGCCTTGTCTTCCCCAACATCGAGAGTGCAAACGTTTTCTACAAGAGCAACTCCCAGCTTATGAAGGGTGTCAAACAGGCTGCAATCGTAGCCGGCGCAGCAGCTCCGTGCGTGCTTTCAAGCCGTGCCGACAGCATCGACACCAAGTTGAACTCGATAGCATTGGCAGCTCTTACCGCCAAATCCAAATAAAACTGCCGAAAGCTCTTTATGATTCCTACCGAACTGGGGACCGAGAATGTGGGCAAACTTCTCAAGCAGTATGCAATGCCGGCCATCGTGGCTATGGCAGCTGCGAGCCTTTACAATATGGTCGACAGTATCTTCATCGGGCAGGGAGTAGGTCCTATGGCCATAGCCGGCCTTGCCGTGACCTTCCCTCTGATGAACTTGTCAACCGCCTTCGGTACCCTGGTCGGGGTAGGAGCCGTCACCCTGATTTCGATGCTGCTTGGCCAGAAGAACTACTATATGGCCAACAGGGTCCTCGGCAACGTGGTGATGCTGAATGTCGGCATCGGCCTTCTTGTCACCATCCTGGGACTGGCTTTCCTGGATCCGATACTTTATTTCTTCGGAGCCAGTGACGCCACCATCCCTTACGCCCGCGAGTATATGGTCATAATCCTCGCGGGAAATGTCATATCCCATCTCTACCACGGCTTGAACGGAGTGGTGAGGGCCAGCGGTCTGCCGAAGAAAGCGATGGCGGCCACCCTGCTGGCGGTCGGGCTCAACACCGTCCTCGACCCCATCTTCATCTTCGGGCTGGATATGGGCATCCGTGGCGCTGCGATAGCCACCATCCTTGCCCAGATAGTGTCCCTGCTCTGGATCCTGAAGATGCTTTCCGACAAGAACCACGTCGTCCATTTCAGCAGGGAGGTGTTCCATTTTGACTTCAAGATCGCCGAGCGCTCCCTGTCCATAGGTATGGCTCCGTTCCTGATGAACGTGGCTTCGTGTTTCGTGGTGATCCTGATCAACCGTCAGCTGCAGTTCCACGGCGGAGATATGGCCATAGGCGCCTACGGCATCGTGAACCGCATAGTGTTCCTGTTCATAATGCTCATTATGGGCTTCACTCAGGGTATGCAGCCCATCGCAGGTTACAACTATGGCGCAAAGTTGTACCCAAGGGTGAAGAAAGTGCTTACGCTTACCATAATATGCGCTACTGCCACCACTACACTGGCCTTCCTTGTCGGAGAGCTGATTCCTAACGCTATGGTGTCCCTCTTCACCAGGGATGCAGAGCTTAAGGAGTTGTCGAGCCACGCGCTCAGGATAATAGTGGCAATATTCCCGATAGTCGGCTACCAGATCGTGGCGACCAGCTTCTTCCAAAGCATCGGGTATGCGCGTAAAGCCATATTCCTGTCTCTCAGCAGGCAGCTGCTCTTCCTGCTGCCCTTCCTTATCGTCTTCCCCCGTCTGTGGGGTACCGACGGCGTTTGGTGGAGTATGCCGGCATCTGACATAGTCGCCGCCCTGATCGCTCTGCTGATGATATCCAGATTGATGAAAACCTTCGGCCAGGACGAAAAGGCCGTCTTAGAATAACAGCCTATGGAAAGTCAGATATTGATAACCCTCGGAAGGAGCATCGGCGCCGGTGGCCTGGAGATAGCGCACAAGCTGTCAGAGCGGCTCGGCATAAAGGTGTATGACAAGGAACTCATAGAGATTGCTGCGAAGAAAAGCGGCCTGAGTAAGGATGTCTTTGAAAAGACTGACGAGAAGCCGGCTCCGGCCGGCCGTTTCGCCCGCTTCCTCGGCCAGCGCAGCAGCAATTACATCGATGCAGGGTATACCCTTGACAGCACCATATCGGAAGACGGTCTTTTCAAGACCCAGAGCGACATCATACGCCAGCTGGCCGACGAAGGGTCGGGCATCTTTGTGGGCCGTTGCGCCGACTATGTCCTCCGCGACCGCAAGGGAATGCTGAGCGTATTCATCAACGCCGACAAACGTGACCGCATAGCAAGGATTGCGGCGAAGCAGGGCCTTTCTGAGAAGGAGGCTGAGAAATATATCGACCAGGGCGAACGCCGGCGTACCTCTTACTACAATTACTACACATTCAAAGAGTGGGGCGACAGCTCCAGCTATGACCTCTGCCTGAACAGCAGCCGCTTCGGCATCGACGGCTGCGTAGATATCATCATAAGTCTTCTCGGCAAGTGACCTGTTTTCAACTATGGATGAAAAGATAATATTCTCGATGAACGGGGTGGGCAAGATTCTGCCCCACAACAACAAAGTCATACTCAAGGACATCTACCTGTCGTTCTTTTACGGAGCCAAGATCGGCATCGTCGGAATGAACGGAGCTGGAAAGTCTACGCTGATGAAAATCATAGCAGGGCTTGAGAAGTCATACCAGGGCGAAGTGGTCTGGGCTCCGGGCTACAGCGTGGGCTACCTGGAGCAGGAGCCGCAGCTCGATGACTCCAAGACTGTGAAAGAAGTCGTGCAGGAAGGTGTGCAGGAGGTAATGGACGCCCTCAGGGAATACGAAGAGGTGAATATGAAGTTCGCCGAGCCGATGGATGACGACCAGATGAACGCTCTCATCGAGCGTCAGGGCGAGCTCACGGAAAAGATAGAACACCTCGGCGGCTGGGACATCGACAGCAAGTTCGAGAGGGCTATGGATGCGCTGCAATGTCCCGATCCGGATGCGCTGACAGCCAATCTCTCGGGTGGAGAAAGGCGCAGGGTGGCTCTTTGCAGGCTGCTGCTCAAGGAGCCCGACGTGCTGCTGCTCGACGAGCCTACCAACCATCTGGACACCGAGAGTATACAGTGGCTGGAAGCTCATTTGCGCCAGTATAAGGGTACCGTGATTGCAGTGACTCACGACCGATATTTCCTCGACAACGTGGCAGGCTGGATACTCGAACTCGACAGGGGCGAAGGCATCCCGTGGAAAGGCAACTACTCCAGCTGGCTTGAGCAGAAGACGGCCCGTCTGGCTATGGAGGAGAAACAGCAGAGCAAGCGTGCAAAGACCCTTGAACGGGAGCTGGAGTGGGTACGTATGGCTCCGAGGGCCCGTCAGGCCAAGTCAAAGGCCCGTCTTGGCGCCTATGAAAAACTGCTTAATGAAGAGACAAAGCAACAGGAAGAGAAACTCGAGATATATATCCCCAACGGTCCCCGCCTCGGCACCAAGGTCATCGAGTTCAACGATGTCAGCAAGGCCTACGGAGACAAGCTTCTTTTCGAACATCTCAGCTTCAAGCTTCCTCCGGCCGGTATCGTGGGCGTCATAGGCCCCAACGGCGCAGGCAAGACTACTTTGTTCCGTCTGATTATGGGACTCGAGACCCCGGACTCGGGCAGCTTCGAGATAGGGGAGACCGTGCAGATCGCCTATGTCGACCAGCAGCACAAGAAAATCGACCCCGACAAGACTATTTACGAGACTGTGGCAGGCGACTCGGAATACGTATACCTCGGCAACAAGGAAGTCAATGCAAGGGCTTATATATCCCGTTTCAACTTCTCCGGTGCGGACCAGCAGAAGAAATGCGGCATCCTCTCCGGTGGCGAGCGCAACCGTCTGCATCTTGCCCTTACTCTGAAAGAAGGCGCGAACGTGCTGCTGCTTGACGAGCCGACCAATGACGTCGACATCAACACCATAAGGGCCCTTGAGGAAGGTCTTGAGAACTTCGCCGGCTGCGCCGTCGTAATTTCTCACGACCGCTGGTTCCTAGACCGCATCGCAACCCATATCCTGGCTTTCGAAGGTGACAGCAATGTCTATTTCTTCGAAGGTACCTATTCGGAATATGAGGAGAACAAGAAACGCCGCCTCGGTGACACCGAACCTAAACGATTCAAGTACAAAAAACTAAAATAACACAGATATGCTTACCCAGGAAGAAAAGGACAGGATCCGTAAAAGCTTCAAAATCAAGAATTGGAGTGAAACCAAGGCAGAAGATGCCTGGTCCATTTTCAAGATAATGGGCGAATTCGCCAACGGCTATGAAAAAATGTCGGCCATCGGCCCCTGCGTGGCTATTTTCGGCTCGGCACGTACTGCTCCGGATAACAAGTATTACATTATGGCTGAAGAAATAGCCTATGAGTTGACTCAGCGTGGGTTCGGAGTCATCACAGGCGGTGGCCCCGGCATAATGGAGGCAGGCAACAAGGGCGCCGCAAGAGGTGGCGGAAAGAGCGTGGGCCTGAATATCGTGCTTCCTATGGAGCAGAGCAGCAACCCTTACATCGACAAGGACAAGAGCATTGATTTCCAGTATTTCTTCACCCGCAAGACCATCTTCACCCGCTATGCACAGGGTTTTATCGTGATGCCAGGCGGTTTCGGCACTCTGGATGAATTCTTCGAGGCGCTTACTCTGGTCCAGACAGAAAAACTGGCCAATTTCCCCATCATCCTGGTGGGCAAGTCATATTGGCAGGGGATGCTTGACTGGATTTCTACGACTATGGTCGAAGAGGGCAATATCTCAGCCGACGAGATGCAGCTGTTCAAAGTTGTCGACACAGTTCCAGCAGCAGTCAATATCGTAGAGGATTTCTACAACAGATATGCGCTGCGTCCCAATTTCTGATCTGTCAGGGAAGGTCTGCTATTTCTTGTTGGCAGTCCGGATGTAGAACACGAGAGGGCAGTAGGCCGGAATCGAGCCGCTGCCTTCTTCTTTGTATCCGAGGGCGGAACTGAAGAACACGACGCCTTCTTCTCCGTACTTGAATTCAGAGATCGCCCTTGCGAAGCCGTCCACCAGGGAATTGGCTGTGATGGATTCTTCAGGGTTCTTCTTGTAAGTGACGGAAAGCGCATTGTAGGCGCTGCCGTTGTACCGTCTGTACATACGGGCGGTGTCGGCGATGTTGGTGTCAAACAGGAATTTGTCGGTTATTCCGTCGATGATATGGCCCGAATAGTATACGTCAATTGTGGTTCCGTCATATATGGAATCTCCGGGGACGGGGTTCTCTTTCAACTTTTTGAAATAGTAACCTCTCTTTGTGGAATCGATACCTCCCCAATATTTGTCGGCGTAATTCTTCAGCAGGTCGAATTCGTATTGCTCGATGTCCTTGACTGACTTTTCGAGCGATATTTCGTAGATGGTGTTGCTCTTGAATTCCTTGTTGCTGGTCTTGACGTAGGTCTTGTGGCTTTCGGGGTAGGTGATGGTTGACAACTCCGGAGGGACTATGGCCTTGATCTTACCGCCGACTTTCATCATCGACAGCAATTCCCTGGCTCCGTCATTCTGGGTATAGTTTGCTATTCTCCAGATTTCAGGGGCCCAGTAAAGGGTGTCTGAATAAGTTCCCAGATGGACCTTTGCCACCTCGGGATCGGTCGTGGAAGTGTAAGTCCCGTCGAGATCCCTCTTTGAATAATGTACGAAGCAGTACAGGGAGTCCTTGACCGGAGCGCCTGTGCCGGGAGTCTCCTCCAGGACGTAGATTCCGGATTTCGTGAGGGCTACATAGTCTGATCCGTAGTTAACCCTTACCCAGGCGTCCCTTACGCGTTTCTGATGGCTTACAGAGTCATCGACAGGCGCAACCTCGCAGGCTGTGAACAACGCCGTTAGAACTGTGCCGACAAGTATGAGAAACAAAGACTTCTTCATGCTATCTGTAGATATTTTCCAAAGTTACGTAATAAATGAGGGGAGTCATCCGGGGCAGAGCTCCGGCGGCCTTGTCGAAAAATCCGTTCCTTGCAGAAAAGGCTATGTAAGATTCTTCCCCCGGCAACATACCGACTATGCCTTCATCAAGGCCGGATATCAGGTGCTTGTCGCCGAGACGCTTCTTGAGCCTTCCTTCAGCGAACTGGGAAGAAGGGCCGTTGCGGAAGGTGTATCCCTTGTATGAAAAAACGACGCTGTCTCCCTTCTGAGCCGCGACGCCGCTGCCGTGGACCATCACCACCCTTGAAATGCCTGAACCGGTGACGATGACGGTGGAGTCGGCATAAGTTTTTTCGATATATTTTTGAATGCTCTCTTCCTGGGAGACGCAGACGTTGAGTTTATCCTCCAGAGTACACGACTGGAGCAGCGCTGCGAGGACCGCTATTGAGAAGAGGACGGATTTTTTCATTTCGGGTGCAAATTTAGCAAAAGCTATGCCTTTTTGAAATAGTCCTCGACGCAGGCGGTAAAATAAGCCGCAGTTTCACGGATATCCATATACAGTTTGCCTCCGGAAGCATTGCGATGCCCTCCGCCATTGCAGTATTCCCTGGCGAAGCGATTCACGTCCAGATCACCTTTCGACCTGAGAGAGACCTTGATGTATGAATCGTCTTCCTTGAGCAGCGCCGACATCCTCACCCCGCGCATCCTGAGGGGCAGGTTTACGAATCCCTCTGAATCGCCGTTGCGGAACAGGTATTTCTCCTTGTCTGCGTTGTCGAGGATGATGAACGCTACGCTGCCGTTGTGGATCACCTTCATTTTCTCGGACAGCAGGTGGCCCATAAGCCTCATCCTTGATTCGGAATACGAGCAGAAAATGTTGTCGTAAAGGCTGTCCCTGTCGACGCCGCGCTTCAGCAGCATAGACATCCGCTCCAGGGTTCCGGGAAAGATGGAGTTTGCGAAATTGTTGGTGTCGGTCAGCATTCCGGCAGCTATCGAGTTTGCGCAGTCCAAACCGACCCGTCCGAAGTTGCCGTCGGTTTCCGGTGATTTCAGAATCAGCTCCAGCAGCAGTTCGCAGGTCGAAGACACTTCAGTTTCCGAAATCACTATGTCGAAATAATCAGTTTCAGGGTTGAGGTGATGGTCTATCAGTATCCTGCGCGCTTGCGTTCCGTTGAAAACCGGCTCTGCGAGCTCGTCGATGCGACGGGGACCGTTCATATCCATACAGATGACCAGGTCGGCCTGCGAAATCACTTTGTCGCACTCGTCACTTTCTTCTTTGTAGATGTGGATGGACGAGCCTGCAGGGTTGAGACAAGAGAGGAAATCGGGGAAACGGTTGGGAACAGCAATGAAGGCTGTCTTGCCGATTTGTTTCAGGAAATAGTACAAGGCAGTTACGGAGCCGATGGCGTCGCCGTCAGGGTTCGCGTGTGTCACAAGCACTATTCTGGAGCTTGATTCTATTACACTCCACAGCTGTTCTGAATTCTTGTCAGTGGTCACTTGGGTTGAAAATTTATTGTCTGCAAAATTAAAAATATATTGCAAGGACTAAATATTATTTTTATTTTTGTAAGCCATATTAGCGGCTTCAGACATAAACTGCAGATTAGAATAATAAAAAAAATAACATGAAAAAAGTTCTTACTTACGTCATTTGCCCGTTGATTATCATCGCTCTTGCGTATCTTCTCGTCAAGAGCATCCAGCAACCCGTACAGTTCAACAAAGAAAGATCAGCCAGAGAGGCTGACGCCATCACCATCCTCAAAGACATCCGCACCCTCCAGGTGGCTTACAAGAATGTCTACAACCACTACGCTCCCGCTATGGATTCCCTTATCGACTTCTACAAGAACGGTGAGATGACCATCGTAAAGCAGATCGGTTCAATGGATGACTCGCTGGCAGTTGCCCAGAAACGCGTAAGACGTGAGATTATGAAAATGCCTGTCAGAGATACAATCTTCAAGGACAGGGCTTCCTTCAATCCCGAGAGCCTCCGCACCATCCCTTATTCTGGCGGCGATCCGGTTATCCTGAAATCTGACATCAAAGTCGTTTCCGGTGTGAACGTTCCTCTGTTCGAGGCTGACATCCCTTACAACTCTCTTCTCAAGGGTATGGACCATCAGCTCCTCGTCAACCTGAACTACGAAAGGACCGACCAGGGCCGTTATCCCGGACTTCAGGTGGGCAGCATCGATAATCCTAACAATAACGCCGGTAACTGGGAGTAGTGGAGAAATACACACTCGTTCCGAAGGAGTTCTTCAACGGAGACGTACAGTTGCTGTCGCAGGTCGTCGGAGTTTCTCCTTCAGAGACTGTCAAATATGTAGAACTGCCCTCTTATGAGGCAGTTCTGCTTTTTGTGCCCGGTGAGCAAGGCAAGGAGCCGGTCATTTACGACCTGTTGTGCGAGCTTCAGAAGATACACGATTACAACAAGGTCCTGTTCTGTACAGACGGATCTTCGTTACATCTTGCCATAGGGGCGGGCGACAGGTTGCTGCTGGCAAATTCGTACGAGGCTAAGGATTTTACGACGGCCTTGTATTTCATATTTGCAGCCCTTAATGATTTTCAGATCAATCCCCGTATGACGACTCTGTATTACAAAGGTGAGCTTGCCTACGACAATCAGGAGCTCCTGTTTTCATACTTCAAAGGAGTGGAGCGTCTATGCGTATAATAGGAGGCAGGCTGAGGGGACAGGCTATTATGCCGCCGGCAGGCTATGCTGCACGGCCGACCACTGATTTCGCCAAAGAGGGATTGTTCAACACTCTCGTCAATGAGCTGGATTTTGAGACGCTGGCGATGCTGGATCTCTTTTCGGGGACAGGCAGCATATCGTATGAGGCTGCTTCGAGAGGCTGCGCTGACATCATCTCCGTCGAAATGAATCCCGTCAACGCCCGTTTTATCAAGAAGACTGCCGCGGCCCTGGGCCTTTCAGGGATGCAGGTGGTCCACCACAATGTCTTCGACTTCCTGGAGATATGCGCCAAGAAGTTTGATTTTGTTTTCGCGGATCCGCCGTACGCCATCGACAATCTTGCGGGAATTCCCGACAAGGTGCTTGGTGCCGGCATCCTGAACGAGGGAGCGTTGTTTGTTATGGAGCATCCGGGGACATTCAGCTTCAAGGAGCATCCCCGCTTCGTGAAGGAAAAGAAGTACGGGAATGTGCATTTCAGCTACTTCAGAAATTGAGTGTAAAATTTCTGCTATATTTTTTGCACATTTTCGATTAATGTCTATATTTGCACTCCCAATCGGGAAAAACGAGGTGCGGTAGTTCAGTTTGGTTAGAATACCGGCCTGTCACGCCGGGGGTCGCGAGTTCGAGCCTCGTCCGCACCGCTTAAAGATGCCTTACAACCACTTGTAGGGCATCTTTTATTTTCAGTTTTCGCCAAAATGTACTGAGAATGTACTAAAAATCGGAGATGTACTGTTTTTCGCGATTTGCGGTCCCTTCCGCACCGC
>JAEEGL012969884.1_pt1 | contig 11277 bp, 7 predicted proteins | sample 9134231 | NCBI WGS metagenome assembly JAEEGL01 (sample SAMN16246548, study PRJNA631951) | gut metagenome | biome: gut microbiome; feature: rumen; material: fiber-attached | host: Bos | place: Iran: Karaj | collected 2018-10
ATATGGGTGGTATGTATAATAATATGGGTATGAATAATATGAATATGGGTGGAATGAATCAACAACAAATGATGATGATGATGATGCAAAAAATGATGCAACAAGGAGGAATGAATAATATGAATCAAATGAATATGAATATGATGGGTAATAATATGAATATGATGAATAATAATATGATGGGAAATAATATGATGAATAATAATATGATGGGAAATAATATGATGAATAATCAAATGAGTAATCAAATGAATAATCAAATGAATAATCAAAATGTTCAACAACAACAAAAGAATGATCCATTTGCAGGACTTACTTTGAATAGTTTCCCAAATAAACAGAATAATACTAATAATAATACAAATAATAATCCTTTTAATTTTATATAATATAATACATTTAGTATATATTTAATAAAACAATAGAAATTTAGGAATTTTTAATTAGATTAAAATAATAAATTAATTAAATCAAGTATAATATAATTTTATTTAATTATTATCAAAAATGAATATTTTACATTAAAAAAAAGAAAGAAAAACAATTAATTAAATTTTAATTTTAATATTCATAATATCAATAAAAATATCATAGAAAAAATATCCAAAATAAAAAAAATAAAAATAAAAAATTCCAAAATAAATAAAAATGGGTAATTGTTGTGGAAAAAATGAAGTAATTGAAGCCGAAAGTGTGAGAAGTACTACAGGAAGTAGTCATAGAAATTCATCAATTCTTTTTGAGAAGTTCTCAAAACAAACAGACTATAAAAAAAAATATGAATATATCCAAATATTAGGAAGTGGAGCTTTTGGAAAAGTAAGATTATATGTAGATCGTCAATGTAAAAGTATGAGATATGCAATAAAAACATTAAAAAAAGATTTTTTTAACAAACACAATTTAGAAAGTTTAGAAAGAGAAGTTGATATTTTAAGAAGTTTAGATCATCCAAACATAGTAAAATATTTTGAAACATATGAAGATGAACATTTCATTCATATAGTAATGGAATATATTCCAGGTGATAATTTATTTAAAGTAATAACAAATAAAAAATATTTTAAATTTACAGAAAAAGAAATTTGTCAAATAATAACTTGTCTATTAAAAGCTGTATTATTCCTTCATCATAACAATATTGTACATAGAGATATAAAACCTGAAAATATATTATTTTCAGTACCAGGTGATTTTAATGCTTTGAAATTAATTGATTTTGGTTTATCAATACAGAAAAATGCTAAAAATGATAATAGAAGAGTTGGTACTCCTTATTATATGGCACCAGAAATGATTCATGGTAATTTTGTTTATGAAAGTGATATGTGGTCAATTGGTGTAATTTTATTTGTTATGGTTACTGGAAAACAACCTTTTAGAGCTCATGATAAAGAAGGAGTTTTTGAAAAAATATTAAATGCTAAATATGATAAAAAAGCTTTAGAAAAAAGTAAATGTTCTCCTGAATTAAAAGATTTAATTAAAAAAACTTTGGTTAAAGATTATAAAAAGAGAATATCAATTGATAGTGCTTTGAAACATAAATGGTTTTCTTTATTTGAAGATAATACTAAAAATGAATTTCAAATAATTGATCAAGATATTTTAGATTCATTACAAAATTTTCAATATACAAATATTTTACAAAAAGAAACTTTTTATTATTTGGCAAAATTATCAAATGATAAAGAAATATTAAAATTAAAAAAAGCATTTGAAATAATTGACAAAGATAATTCAGGTGAAATTGAATATGAAGAAATACCAAATATATTTAAAGATTTAGGAATTCAAGCATCAGAAAGTGAATTAAAGAGTATTTTTAGAAGTCTTGATTTTCATTGTGATGGAAAAGTCAATTATTCTGAATTTTTAGCTGGTACTTTATCATCACTTAAAAATTTTAAGGATGAAAAATTATTATCTGCTTTTAAATATTTTGATGTTAATGATGAAGGATATATTACTTGTGATTCTATTATTACTGCTTTAAAAGCTAGTAATGTAGCTGTTGATGAAGTTGAAATTATTGATTATTTTAATAAGAGAAAATTGAAAAAAATTAATTTTGAACAATTTAAAACTTTGGTTCTTGCTCAAAATTTTGATGAAGAAAGAATTAGAAGATTTAGATCTAAATCTTTTGGAACAGAAAATGATTATTAATTTTTTTCAATTTTGTCATTTGTGATTTGATGAGTGTATAAATGGTATTTATAATATTTTCAATTGTGTTATCATAATTATAGAGTGTAGTTTTTATTCCTAATTTATATAATTTATATATGATAAATTTGCAACTTATAAAAAAATAAAAAAAACATGTACTAATTTTATAAATATAAAATATATTATTATTTATTGAGTATGAAGAGAAAATTTACTTTATTTGTTTTTAATAAAATTTTTTATATTTAATGTGTAATTTTAATTTTAAAAAAATAAAATATTTAAAATATAGTATATATATTAAACATAAATTTATATATATTTATAATTCAAAATATAAATAAAATAAGGAAAATTTGTACATTAATTTTTGATATGTATATCTATATAAATGATTAGAGATAAATATATACTTAAAAAATTTAAATTAAAAAAAAATTGTCAAATAATTGTTTTATTTGACAATTTATATTTATAGTTTATAAATCTAAAAAAAAGATTTTTTTTCAATTCTGTCAAATGAAAATCACAATATAAAATATATATTAAATGCAGGAATATATTTTTCTTAATTTCAATTTTTCAAAATTATTATATTTTTTAAGAAATAAATAAATATATCAATGGAGGAAATAAAAAAAAATTTTAAAAGAGAAATCAAAACTATGATCTATACTGAAATTTCAAATAATAGGAAACATCTTTTTAAAAAAATAGAAACTCAATTAAAAGAAATATTTAAACAATATAAGAAAAAAATAAAAAAACTAAATCAAGATAAAAATATTTCAATAAAAGAAGAAACAAATAATACATCTGAATCAAATATACTTTCATCAAATAATAAAATAAAATCAAATATGAGGATTAAAAAAGAAAAATTATTAGGTTTTATTAATAAAAAAATTGATGATTATTTATTACCTAGGGAAGAATTTTTAAACTATGAAATTGAAACAAAAAAAAATAATTCAAAAAATAAAAATAAAACTGAAGGAAAAAAATAAAAGAAAAATTAATATTTAAGTTAGAAATAAATGTATGAATATTTTTTTAATAATAATAATCTTACTTAAAATAAAAAAAGAAGTTTTGTACGACAATTTTTTATTATATATAAAAATTTAAATATTAATTTAAAAATAAAAAATATAAAATTTAATTAATTGTTTTTCAAAAAAGAATAAATATTTGTCAAATTTTAATTTTAAAATATTAAATATTTAATTATTTATTTTCTTCAAATATGATTGGAGATTGGTTTGAATATTTTTTTAATTTTTGATTTTGATCTGCTCTATTATTCTCTTTTACTTTTGGATAAAATTGTAATTTACTTAATAAAAATTCAAATTTTGGATATAAACTCTTTTTTTTATTTATATATAGTCTTTTTCTTTTTTTCTTTAACATATTTTTATTTTCAATGTTTTCATTTTCCATTAATTATTATTATTAGAATTTGAATAAAATAATTGGATTAATTAAAACAAATTCATAAATTTCAAAAAAATGAAAATAAAAAATTAAAAAAAATTTATTATTAAAATCATATTTTTATTGATAATTACAATAATCAGAATCTTAATAAAAGATTTCTTATGTTTGAGCATCAAATAAAACCATTAAACCAAAGAAACTTAATAAAATTCCAAATAACATATTACTTAATTCTACATGTAATTTAAGAAATTCAATTTTATAGAGAAAAATTTAATTATCATTGAAAATATAATTAATATTAATTTTTGAAAATATTAATTCTTATAAATTTACCATAAATTATTAATTATATAAATCTGTTATTGTTTTATTTGATAAGACAATATTTGACATTTTTATTATTTTTTAGATTTAAATTATTTTCAAATTATTTTTTATCATATATATATCAATTATATATTTTTTATGTCGAAGAAAGAAATTTCATTTTGTTGTCCTAAATATAAAGGGAGTGGAAAAAATAAAAAACTATTAAATTATATTCAAGGTTCTTTAGATGATTCTTTTAAAATGAAAAAAATGGCAATTCAACATATAGAATCATTTAATTATGCAATGGGAACAATATTAAAAATTCTCCCAAAATATATAAGACCAATAGAAATAAAACCAACTGAGCAAACTTCTTCAATTTTTTCTCATAAATGTATAATATCAATTGACAATTTAGAATTAGGAAAACCAGAACTTGATATTCAAAACATTTCATATAAATATGATAAAACTCTTTATCCAAGTGAATGTAGAGAAAGACAAATAAATTATAATGCACCATTACAAGCAACAATAACAATGAAATTTGATAATTCACAACCACAAACTTTTGTAGATAAATTAGGTTATATTCCAATTATGGTACAAAGTGATTTTTGTAATTTAAAAGGTAAAAATTTAAATGAATTAATTAAATTAAAAGAAGATATTCATGATTTTGGTGGTTATTTTATTATTAATGGACTTGAAAAAATAATAAGAATGATTACTATTACAAGAAGAAATTATCCAATTGCTTATGTTAGACCATCTGCTGCGAAAAAAAAACAAAATTGTTCTGAATTTGTTTGTGAAATGAAATGTGTTAGAGAAGATTTAACATCACATACAATTTCTTTACATTATATGAATGATGGTACTATTTGTTTAAGGATTTTAATTATGAAACAAGAATTAATGATTCCTTTAATTTTAATATTAAAAGCTCTTTTAGATTGTCCTGATATGTATCTTTATAATAGAATTGTTAGAGGGAATAATAATAATTCTAAATTAACTGAATGTGTTGAAGTACTTATTGCTGATGGTAAAAAATATGGTTATTCAACTAAAAAAGAATATTTATTTCATTTAGGAAGAATTTTACGTAATACAATTGGTTTTAAAAATATTACTGATATAACAAATGATCAAGTTGGTATTTTTTTTATAAAAGAATATATATGTATACATGCAAATGATTGGAATGATAAATTTAATATTTTATGTTTAATGTCCGAAAAATTATATTCTCTAGCATTTGGTTTTATTAAACCAGATAATTATGATGCACCAAATAATCATGAAATACTCCTTCCAGGTCATTTATATTTAATGGTTCTTAAAGAAAAAATATGTGATATGTTAAAAAATCTAGAACAGAGAATTATATTATTTTTCAAAAAAGGAAAAGACAAGCAAAAAGCAAAAGATATAAATTGGTTAAAAAAATTAATAGATGGATTAGTTCCATTAGGAAAAAGAATTGAATACTTTTTAGCAACAGGAAATCTATTAAGTAAAACAGGATTAGATTTAAAACAACAAGTAGGATATACAATAGCAGCAGAACGTTTAAATATAATGAGATATATAAGTCATTTTAGATCAGTTCACAGAGGTCAATTTTTTCAAACAATGAAAACTTCATCACCAAGGAAATTATTACCTGAAAGTTGGGGTTTTCTTTGTCCTGTTCATACTCCTGATGGAGGTCCTATTGGTTTATTATTACATATTAGTGAAGGATGTGAAATTATTTCTGGAATAAGTGATTCTAATAAAAATCAAATTGAATGTACTTTATCTTCTTTTGGTATGATTCCAATTTCTAGTGATTTACATGAACATATTGGAGGTAATGATTATCCTGTTGTACTTGATGGAATTTTAATTGGTTATGTTAATAATGATTTTGTAAATATTTTTGTTGAAACTGTTAGGAAATGTAAAGTTTTAGGTGAAAGAAATATTCCTAATAAAATGGAATTGGCATTTATTCCTAGAACAACTGAAAGTATGTCTTTTATGTTTCCTGGAATTTTCTTATTTACTTGTCAAGCTAGAATGGTAAGAAAAGTTAAAAATTTAGCATATAATAAAGAAGAATATATTGGACCAATTGAACAATTATATTTAGATATTGCATGCTTACCTGAAGATATTAAACCTGGTACTTGTCATCAAGAAATTGATAATGTTAGAATTATGTCACTTATTGCAGGATTGACACCTTTTTGTGATTATAATCAATCACCTCGTAATTTATATCAATGTCAAATGGGTAAACAAACAATGTCAATTCCTTATTTTAATTTTCCTTATAGATGTGATAATAAAACTTATAGAATTTTATTTCCTCAAAGTCCAATTGTAAAAACTAGAATACATGATGAATATGGTTTTGATTATTATCCTTCTGGTACAAATGTTGTTGTTGCTGTACTTGCTTATACAGGTTATGATATGGAAGATGCAATGATAATAAATAAAAGTGCATATGAAAGAGGATTTGGTCATGGAATAGTATATAAAACAAAAACCAAAATATTAAATGAAAGAAATGGGAGAAGTTCAATTGAACCTAGATACAGAATGTTAGATTGTTTTAATAATCGTCATGATAAAGAAATGGTAATAACTGCATTACGTGGTCAAAACTTTCCTCAACATATAGGAAGTGATGGTTTACCATATATAGATACATATTTACAACAAGGAATGATAGAAATGATATATGTTGACAATTCAAAAAATTGTCCAGTAATAAGATATTATAAAGACTCTGAACCATCATGGGTTGACACAATTAGAATATTTCCTTCAAATATATATGATCCAAATGAAATTAATATAAATATAAAATATCGTATTCGACGTAATCCAATAATAGGAGATAAATTCTCTTCTCGTCATGGACAAAAAGGTGTATTAAGTCAATTATGGCCTCAAGTAAACATGCCATTTACAGAAGAAGGAATAACTCCAGATTGTATAATAAATCCACATGCATTTCCATCACGTATGACAATAGGAATGTTAATAGAATCATTAGCAGGGAAAAGTGGTTCATTAGATGGTAAATTTCAAGAATTTCCAACATTTGCTCAATTTGATAATGATGATGCAATAGGTTATTTTGGTCAAGAATTATTAAAGAAAGGATTTAATTATTATGGTAATGAAATAATGTATTCAGGAGTATCAGGACTTCAAATGAAAGCAGATATATTTATGGGTATAGTATATTATCAAAGATTACGTCATATGGTTGGTGATAAAGCACAAGCAAGAGCAACTGGACCAATTGAAGTTTTAAGTAGACAACCTGTTAAAGGAAGAAAAAAAGGAGGTGGTATTAGATTTGGTGAAATGGAGAGAGATACTTTATTAGCTCATGGTATTAGTTATTGTTTAAATGATAGATTATTTAAAAGTAGTGATTATAGTGAAGGTTATATTTGTAAGAAATGTGGAGAAATGCTTGCTGTTGTTGATATTAAAAAAACTGAAAATGTTAATGGGAAAGTTGTTAATAATAATGATGTTTTTTGTAGAAATTGTAAAGGGAATTTTTGTGAGAAAGTTGCTATTCCTTATGTTTTAAGGTTTTTAACTAATGAATTAGCTGCTATGAATATTAAATTAAGTTTTGGATTGAAGGAAAAAGGAGAATTTGAATAAATAATATTTTAAATTTTTTAGATGGTTATTTATTTAAAGTTTTTTTTTGAAGTATTGATAAATCATAAATAAATAAAAAAGTTGATAATAAATATTCAATATTTATTTTAATATATTATTTTTTTAGTATATTTTTTTTATTTGTAGAAGTGAAAAATGAAAAAGACTATTTATTTTTTTTGTTTCATTAATATAATGGCTATAGGAGAAAAAAACGTAAATGTAACTAAAAAAATAAAAAAATCTCCTCCAAGAAAAAGATTATCAATGATACGTCAATCAGTTACATTTAATATAGATTTGGATGAAATAATGTCAGCAACTTTTGTTTCTAATATAGCAGGAGCATTTAATCATAAATTATCTAAACAAAGATCATATGAAATAAAAGATGATTTTTTTGCTTTACTTGATTCATTAAAACAATGTTTTATTTCAAGCGGATTAAAAGCAACTATTAAAAATGCAAATTATTTACAAAGAGGGAAATATAAACATTATTTTAAAATAATAATATTTGATTTATTTGTTAAAGAATTAGTTTGTATTCTTTTTTATTTTTTAAGAAAATGGAAATATAGAGGTTATTTGAGAATTGTTTTATTTTTATTTTTCACTTTACTTTGTACAGTTGAGAAACCACAATTTTTAGCTATTTTATATGTTGTTAAACAAATTTTGAAATTTTTTGGTTATGTTATAATTAATATTCTTACTAAAAAAGTATATCAAGATAATAATAATATACAAGCAACTATTTATGGAATTATATCTTGCTTTTATGATATTATAATAGGGAGAATTATAAATAATTTTAAAATATAAAACTTTTTTTTTCACATAAATGTTTTAAATTATATTTATAATTTTAATTATTTCCTTTATCGATAATAATAATTTAAAATTAAATTAAAAAACATATTTATAATTTATAGTGATTCATAGAAATATTATTATTTTCATTTTTTTATTCTTTTCAATAAAAGAATGATATTTTATATTATTTCAAATGTTTATTCCACTATATGTTCTATTTAAAAATGGATTTTAATGATTTTTTATTGAATAATATTATTATATAATAAAAATGATGAATTAATTCATAAAACAGAAAAACAGAAATTATTCAAAAAAAATATTTAATATATAATAATATTTAAATTCATTTTTTAAAAATATTTTTAAACATATAAAAAATAATAAATTTGTTTAATACTTCAATTAATTGTATATCTATTCTAAAATTTAGGCATATTAATTCTAATCTGTTGTGGTTGTCTTTCCATCATAGACTTAAACATCCCACGATTAATTCTTCCATCTCTAGTTTCTTTCCCAATACTTTGAATAGGTAAAGTAGGTTTCTGTGTCATAATCTGATGACCAATAGAACTATAAATATAATAAGTTTCATTCTTAGTAAAAATTTTATCAGCTAAACCTTCTCTTTTCCCTTTCTTAAAAGAATATCCAGGAACTTTAATATATTGACTCAAAGCATCTAAATTATCTTGTTTATAAGAAGAAGGACCAACATTCTTACCAGAACCAGTAGGAATAACTAAACTATTAGCATTAGTTCTAATTCCTAATTTATATGTTGGCATTCTTAATACTTGACTTCTTCTATCCCATTCTGGATCATATCTACCTGGACCAGGACTTTTCTCATTAAAATCATATTTTACTCTTGGTTCCAAATCAATTGCACCTCCTACTACATGAGTCCATTTTTTTGGTATTTTTGATAAATCTGATGATTCATCATATTTATGTTTGTACATTTCATATATTTCACCACTATATAATGGTGGTCTTAATGAATCACCAATTTTCCATTCGGGAGGACGATCATATTTTAAATTTGAATAGTGTGCTTGAGAATATATTGGTCCTGGGGTTTTTGTGAATGTGTATAATGGAGTTCTTTTTGCTTTTCCTATTGAATACATTGGAGCTGTTGGCTTTTCTGCTAGGACCATTTTACCAAATCCTGTTCTTGCTTGATGCTGAAGGAATTCTTGCTCTTTTTCATCTAGTTATATGTTATATAAAGTATTTTTTTTTACAATATTTTGAGGCTTCACGAGCTCTTTCTTCTTCTCGACGTTTTTGTTCTTCTAATTTTTCTTGGGCATCCATTTTGTAACTCTTAAATTTATTAAATTTTTTTTATTTTTTTTTTTAGATGGTTTTTTTAAATATTTTTTGGTAATTTTTTGGATTTTTTTATTTATTCTTTTTTAAAATATAGTCTAATTATTATTAAATTATTCGATTAGTTGAAAAGTATTATAATAATATTTAATTGGGAGGATAATAATATATTATTTTTATTTATTCGTTTAATTTTTTCTTTAAAATTTTGACAATTTATTATAAATAAAATAACAAATAATTTTAAAAATAATAATTAAATAATTTATATAATTAAATAAAATGGAAACTGAAGAAGTTCCAAATTTACCATTAAACGTAGTTCAAATATTAAAATCAATAAAACCGAATCCAGATTACAAAAAACTCAAACCAATATCACTAGATACAAATTTATACGATCACATAAAAAAAATGTATTTAACTCAATTAACAATAAATGATGATTGTAAATACAATGATTTATTTGAAGACATATCAATAAGAATTAAAAAAGATGGAACATATTTTCCAAATAATGATATATCAGATGAGCAAATAGATAAAATTTTAAAAGATCCAAAATTAACAGAAAATTTATTAAATTCATTTAAAAAAGAAAAAGAATTATTAAAACCAGCAGCAAAAGCAGAAGAAGGAGGAGAAGGAGGTGAACCTCAAGCAGTAACTCAAATAAATTTCATTCCAGATTATTATGATTTATTCCAAAAATTTTCAATGACAGGAATATCAATGACAAAAAAGGAATTAATGATATTAAGTACATCCTTATCAAAATTAGCAACAACATTAACAACTGGTAACATAACATTCTTTGGTAAATTTTTTGGTACAGAAAAAGATTATTATGTAGTAGAAGCAACTGAAATAGATGCACAAGAAGGTTTTAATTATGATAATGATATGGAAAAAAGAAAAGAAGATGGAGTTAATAGAAATGTTTTTTTTGTAACAAACAATTTATGTGATAAATGGATAGAATTACCTGATATAAAACCATCTCAAATAAGAGAAAGTAGAACAATAAAATATATTCTAACAGGTAATTTAGATAATAAAATATATTCAAATCCAACTTTTAATGGTACTGAGAAAATATATTTAAGATGTATGATTGCTAGAATATATCATGGAGCTAAATTAGTACCTTCAATTAATCATTATACAATTGAAGATCCTGAAAGTCCATTTAAACCTTTTGTACCTGCTGAAAAACCTAAACCATTTACATATGATGATTTATCAAATTTAAAAACTTGGATACATTATCCTCCAGGTATATTAAGATGTGGTAGAGTTTCTCATATGATACCTGAAGAAGTTCCTGAAGGTGTTGAACCTGATGATTTTAGGAAAAAATTCATTGCTCAAGATCCTTTTGATAAAAGAATTAAAAGTGTTATTGAAGATAAGAAAATAATAATTAATTCTAATAAAAGTATTATTCCTTGGAAAATTGAAAAAGGATATGAAGATTCAATTTATATTAATCCATATATTAAATTATTA
>JAEEGL013682041.1_pt1 | contig 11277 bp, 10 predicted proteins | sample 9134231 | NCBI WGS metagenome assembly JAEEGL01 (sample SAMN16246548, study PRJNA631951) | gut metagenome | biome: gut microbiome; feature: rumen; material: fiber-attached | host: Bos | place: Iran: Karaj | collected 2018-10
CGGGAAGACTGTCGGTACATGGAGCGGCAATACTTCCACGCCTCAAAAGCCGTATGCTCCTTATGAACCGCCTACGGAACTGACCGGGATGCCGGCTTCGTGGACTGCTTTATGGGCTGAAATGGAGTGTGGACTGAAAGAGATGTCCGAGAGAGAAGGGACTTTGGCGGTAAGGATATACGGAGATACGCAGCTTTTATCAATATCTTTAGATTAATACATAACCGTTTTGCAAATGATATCAGACCACGGTCACAGAACCTACACAATTAGAGAGTATCTTTTTCGTGAGGTACTCTCAAACTGTATTTCTCTGTGGATATGATGTATAATGCAGAGCGTATGCGTGCAGAAAGAACAGAGCAGATGGAGGAAATATGAAAAGGTACAGATTAAAGATGTTGGCCTGTGTATTGTCCGTTGCGATGACGACAGTGATGCTGGCCGGCTGCGGATCAGATAAAGAAGAGTCACTTGAGACCGTAGATCCGTTTAAATATGTGACACTCGGAGATTATGAAGGTCTTAAGATAGACGCTATAGACACTACCGTAAGTGATGATGACATAGATGCAAATATCCAGGGGCTGCTCAGCTCAAGGGCAACGCTTAAGGCAGCGGGAGATCGGGCAGCAAAGCTTGGAGATGTGGTAGATATAGACTATATCGGAACAGAAAACGGAGTGCCGTTTAACGGTGGCACCGGAAACAGAAAGCTTGAGCTCGGATCAGGGACATTCATAGCGGGATTCGAAGATGGCGTGGTAGGAATGAAAGCCGGCGAGACGAAGACTCTCGATCTTACTTTCCCTGAGGACTATCATAATCAGGAGCTTGCCGGCAAAGCAGTGCAGTTTGAAGTGACGGTAAACGCCATATCGGAAAACGAACTGCCCGAACTGACAGATGATTTTGTACAGGATGTAAGCGATGAAGCGGAGACGGTAGAGGAATACAGGGAATATGTCAGAAGAAAGCTGACGGAACAGAAGGAGGCCAGTGCCAAGGCGAATATTCAGGCAGACCTCATGAAGACGGCAGTTGATAATGCAAAATGCGACGAGGACAAGCTGCCGGAATGGCTCATCTCACAGAATTCGGCAGAATACAGATCGAGCGTGGAAATGTTTGTAGGACAGATGGGTATGGATCTTGAAACCTATCTCAGCCAGTCTGGCACGGATGTGGATACATTCTATAAGCAGGCAGATGAGTATGGTCGTGAGATAGCCAAGAGCCAGCTTGTGGTCAAGGCCATTGCCCAGCAGAAGGGATTGAAGGTTACCGACAAGGAAATGGAAGATTACTATGCAGAATACGCTGCAGACTACGGAACGGATGTAGAGAGTGTAAAGAATGCCATATCCGACTCAGAACTGAAGAACTATCTGCTGCAGCAGAAGGTCATGGATTATATATACAGCGAAGCAGTATTTAACAGGTAAGAACGGGGAGTAAAAAATGGATTTAGTTGAGATCAGATCGTTATATAAGAATTCACAGGACTATTTTGACAAAGAGATACAGATAGGCGGATGGGTAAGGTCTAACAGGGATACCAAGTCGTTTGGTTTCCTTACTCTTTCAGACGGCACGTATTTCAACACCCTGCAGGTTGTTTACTCTGACGGACTCGAAAACTTCTCCGACATAGCAAAGATAAATGTGGGAACAGCCGTCATCGTGAAGGGTACTTTCGTGGCAACTCCAGAGGCTAAACAGCCCTTTGAGATGCAGGCAGCAGAGGTACTGGTCGAAGGAGTGGCAGGCCCTGATTATCCCCTGCAGAAAAAAAGACATACTCTGGAGTATCTGCGCACCATGACACACTTAAGGCCCAGGACCAATACATTCCAGGCTGTGTACAGAGTCAGATCTCTCGTGGCTTATGCAATTCACAAGTTCTTTCAGGAAAGAGATTTTGTGTATGTTCATACTCCGATCATCACAGGATCCGATGCGGAGGGCGCAGGAGAAATGTTTCAGGTAACGACGCTTCCTCTTGAGGACATACCGAGGAATGAAACGGGAGAGCCTGATTACAGCAAGGATTTCTTTAATAAACCGACAAACCTGACCGTATCCGGTCAGCTGAACGGAGAGACTTTTGCATGTGCATTTAAGAATATCTATACTTTTGGGCCGACATTCAGGGCTGAGAATTCCAATACCACAAGACATGCAGCTGAATTCTGGATGATAGAGCCAGAGATTGCTTTTGCCGATCTCGAGGATGACATGGAACTGGCGGAAGATATGATAAAATATATCATAAACTATGTGCTGGAGAATGCGCCGGAAGAGATGGCTTTCTTCAACTCCTTTATAGACAAAGGACTCATCGAGAGACTGCAGCATGTGGCCGGTTCCGATTTTGGCAGAGTCACATATACTGAGGCTATAGAAATGCTCGAGAAGCAGAATGATAAATTCCAGTATAAGGTGGAGTGGGGATCCGATCTGCAGACAGAACATGAAAGGTATCTCACGGAACAGGTATTCAAGAGACCGGTATTTGTTACCGACTATCCCAAGGATATCAAGGCATTTTACATGAAACAGAATCCGGACGGCAGGACCGTGGCGGCTATGGACTGCCTCGTGCCCGGCATAGGAGAGATAATAGGCGGATCACAGCGTGAAGAGGACTACGATAAGCTACTCTCAAGGATGAAGGAACTTGGCATGGAGGAGTCACAGTACGACTTTTATCTTGATCTCAGAAAGTACGGGACAGTAAGACATGCAGGTTTCGGTCTGGGATTTGAGAGAGCCGTAATGTATATTACCGGTATGGAGAATATCCGGGATGTGCTTCCGTTCCCACGTACGGTGAATAATTGTGACATTTAAGAAAAGATCTCTTATTTTCATACTTACAGCTGCACTTGCAGGGGAATGTCTGTCTCCTGCAGTTTATGCGACTTCCAAAACAGAACTGAAAAAGGATGCGGCGGCAAACCAAAAAAAGCTGGATGAAGCCCAGTCTGAGATAAACAGTATAAGTGAAGAAAAAGAAAGCGTCGAAGCAGAGCTGGAGGCTGCACAGGAGGAGCTCGTACAGCTGCTGGCAGACGTCGAGATACTCAAATCCGACATAGAGAAAAAGAATGTTGAGATAGAGCAGGCTCAGGCTGATTATGATGCAGCAAAACTGACGGAAGAAAGACAGTACAATGCCATGCGGGCCAGGATCAAGTATATGTACGAGAATGGCGGCACGGCATCCACCGAATATATTGATATTTTTCTTAACTCTGACAGCATCACAGATGCCATAAATAAAGCGGCATACGCATCTAAACTCTATGAATATGACAGAACGCTCCTGACAAACTATATAGATGCAAAGGAAGAAGTGGCAGAAAGGCAGAGAGTATTGGAAGAAGACCTGTCAGAACTCGAGGAGGTAAAAGCCGATCTCGAGGAGAAAGAGGAGGATCTCAATAATACCATTTCCGAACAAAGGGCGACGATAGAGAACTTCAGCTCAAAGCTGGCGGCAGCACGCAGTCAGGCAAAGGCTTATAAAAAGAAAATAGATGAGGATAATGCGAAGATAGCCAAGATAGTGGCTGCCGAGAAAGAGGCCGCACGTAAGAAGGCAGAGGAAGAGGCAAGGAGAAAGAAAGAGGAAGAGGCAAGGAAGAAGTCTGAAAGCAGTTCATCCGACTCGGGCGGAAGCTCATCAAAGTCATCGGGTCGCGGAGCTCAGTCTGAAGGAGAGCCCGTATCAGGCGGCAGCGGATCGGATATAGCATCATATGCCCAGCAGTTCATAGGTAATCCGTATGTACCGGGTGGTACAAGTCTTGTGAACGGATGTGACTGCTCGGGATTCGTATGGGCGGTCTACAACCACTTCGGATACAGCCTTCCCAGACAGTCGGGAGCACAGGGAGCCAGCGGGTCCGCAGTGGACGGCATGGAGAATGCACAGCCCGGAGACATCTTTTATTATGTGGGACATGTGGGAATATATATAGGTAACGGTTATATTGTACATGCATCGACACCGGCTACAGGTATAAAGATCACCCCCGCAACATACAGAACAATAGCATCCATCAGAAGGATCGTGTAATACAGGTTTTATTTAAGTAAAGGAGAAACACCATGAGTAAAGAGATCCCCTACAAAGTGTATCTGACAGAGAATGAGATCCCGGAAGCCTGGTATAACGTCAGGGCGGATATGAAAACCAAACCGGCACCCCTCATCAATCCGGGCACACATGAGGCTATGGGAGCCAGTGACCTGGAGCCGGTATTCTGCGCTGAACTATGCAAGCAGGAAGTAAATGACGATGACAGGTACATAGAGATACCGGAGGAGATCCGTAATTTTTACAAGATGTACAGACCTTCCCCTCTTGTGAGAGCTTTCTGTCTGGAGAAAAAACTCGACACCCCCGCTCATATTTATTACAAATTCGAGGGTAACAACACGAGTGGCTCACACAAGCTCAATTCTGCAATTGCTCAGGCATATTATGCAAAGAAACAGGGGCTGAAGGGCGTGACTACGGAGACCGGAGCCGGACAGTGGGGTACTGCACTGTCGATGTCCTGTGCATATTTCGATCTGGACTGCAAGGTGTATATGGTCAAGGTGTCATATGAGCAGAAGCCTTTCAGGAGAGAGGTGATGAGGACGTATGGAGCATCTGTCACTGCTTCTCCCTCAATGGAAACCGAAGTCGGAAGGAAGATCAACGAGGAGTTCCCGGGAACGGGCGGCTCTCTCGGATGTGCCATTTCAGAGGCTGTCGAGGTAGCTACTCATTCCGAAGGATACAGATATGTACTGGGATCGGTGCTCAATCAGGTCCTGCTCCATCAGTCGATCATAGGCCTTGAGACCAAGGCAGCACTCGACAAAATTGGAGAGAAGGCAGATATCATAATAGGATGCGCCGGAGGCGGATCTAATCTTGGCGGACTGATCGCTCCGTTCATGGGAGAAAAGCTCAGAGGAGAGGCGGATTACCGTATCGTGGCTGTGGAGCCGGCAAGCTGTCCGTCATTCACAAAGGGCAAATTTGTATATGATTTCTGCGACACGGGTCATGTGACACCGCTTGCAAAGATGTATACGCTTGGATCTGAGTTCATGCCGTCACCCATCCATGCAGGAGGTCTCAGGTTCCACGGTATGAGCACTATCCTTTCACAGCTTTATCATGACGGATACATGGAAGCTGTTACGGCAAAGCAGACAGAGTGTTTTGCGGCGGCAGAAGAGTTTGCCAGAGTAGAGGGCATACTTCCGGCACCGGAATCCAGTCATGCCATAAGAGTTGCGATAGACGAAGCGTTAAAGTGCAAGGAAACGGGTGAGGCAAAGAATATCGTCTTCGGCCTTACCGGAACGGGATACTTTGATCTTGTTGCATATCAGCAGTTTAATGACGGAAAGATGCAGGATTTCCTGCCTACAGAGGAAGATCTTCAGGCGGGCTTCAGCCATATACCGGACACTTCGGATGTGAAGTTCTGATATCTGAGGACGTATGTACAGCTTCAGATCAAGGATAAGATTCAGTGAATGCGGACCCGACGGGTATCTTACAACGGTTGCGCTTCTGAACTACTTTCAGGATTGCTCAACATTTCAGTCGGAGGACCTGGGCGTAGGAGTAGAAGCGCTTCACAAGCGTGGCACTCTTTGGGTGGTAAACTCCTGGCAGATAGATATACTGCGGATGCCAAAGCTTTGCGATGAAGTGGAGATATGCACCAGACCTTACGACTGCAGGGGCTTCTTCGGTAAAAGAAATTTCTATATGAAGAGTGACGGAGGAGAGTTTCTTGCCAAGGCAGACTCCCTGTGGACCTATATCTCTGCAAAGGATGCTTCTCCAGTGCGGATAGATCAGGATATACTGGATCTGTATGGCAGGGCACCCAAGATAGATATGGAGTATATGGGCAGAAAGATATCAATACCCAAAGATACCGAGGGGTGGCAGTGCAAGTCGGCAGAGGAGATACAGGTGACGGATCATCTGCTGGATGCCAACAGGCATGTAAATAACGGAAAGTATGTAGAGCTTGCGGCGGGCCTTCTGCCGGAGGATGTCCATCCGAACAGGATCCGGGTGGAGTACCGCAGACAGGCTTTTCTCGGAGATATAATGTATCCGGAAGTATACAGGCAGGGAGATCTTGTCATAGTGAAGCTGGCGGACAACGAGGGCGGAGCTTACTCCGTAGTAGAGTTTTCCGGGTGGAAGCCATGATAGAACCCGGAAAAACGATGGTTTTGACCATAAGCAGAACAGCGCCTCAGGGAGCATACCTGTCTGACGGGGAGCAGGATGTACTGCTGCCGGCAAAACAGGTGCCGGAAGGGGCTAAAGCCGGAGATGAGCTGGAGGTATATATCTACAGAGACTCAAAGGACCGGCTTATATCTACTGTAAACAGACCGTTGATACGGCTGCATGAGGTCAGCAGGCTCAGAGTAAAAGAAATGACAAGGATCGGAGCCTTTCTGGACATGGGACTTGAGAGGGATCTGCTTTTACCATTCCATGAGATGACAAAAAAGCCGGAAACGGGAGATGAAGTGCTGGTAGCCATGTATACCGATAAATCCGGCAGACTTTGTGCAACGGAAAAAGTATACAAATACCTTAAGGCTGATGCACCCTATAATAAGGATGATGAAGTGACCGGCACATTATATGAGGTGAGCAGGAATTTCGGAGCTTTTGTCGCAGTGGATGATCTGTATTCGGGACTGGTCCCGGCAAGAGAATTCGGGAACGAGGCCGAGCCGGGAGATACCGTCGTATGCAGAGTCACGTCAGTGCAGGAAGATGGAAGACTGAACCTTTCCCTGCGGAAGAAGGCATATCTGCAGATGAATGATGACGCAGACAGGATTTTTGATATGATCGCCTGGGACGGACACATTCCTTTCACCGATAAGGCAACCCCTGAACTGATCAAAGAAAAGACCGGACTGTCGAAGGCGGCTTTCAAGAGAGCGGTAGGACATCTGCTAAAGGCAGGTAAGATATATATCAAGGAGGACGGGATATATGAAAGAGATAAAGACTGACAGGGCACCGGCTGCGATAGGACCATACTCACAGGCGATAGATGTAGGAGAAAAGATCCTGACATCGGGCATTATACCTGTTATACCTGCGACAGGAGAGATAAACGGGGACGATGCTCCTACACAGGCAAGGCAGGCGTTCGAAAACCTGAAGGCCCTTCTGGAGGATGCCGGAAGCAGTATCGATAAAGTAATAAAGACCACGGTATTTATCAAGGATATGAATGACTTTGCCAGGATAAACGAGGTTTATGCAGAATATTTCAGCAAACCGTATCCTGCAAGAAGCTGTGTTGAGGTGGCAAGACTGCCGAAGGATGTGCTGATAGAGATAGAGGCAATAGCCGAAAAGGTGTGATCTGTATTGACAAGTCGGGGATTATATGTTTATAATGCCCCCGAAAACCAGTAGATGAAGCAAAAAGAAGGGCCGCATCCGTATAAGTACGGATGGACAGGCGACCTGAGTCAAAGGAGGAAAATGACATGAAGGTAGAAAACATTAAGGACATCGACAAATTCTTCAAGGTAGTGGATGAGTGCAAGGGTAAGGTTGAGCTCGTTACCGGTGAGGGAGACAGACTTAACTTAAAGAGCAAGCTTTCCCAGTATGTATCAATGGCAAATATCTTTTCCGACGGTGTGATCAAGGAGCTGGAGCTCGTTGCATATGAGCCCGAGGATATTGACAGGCTCGTCAACTACATGATAAATCAGTAATCCGGTTTCAATAAGCCGACACGCCCGTTCCTGAACGGGCGTGTTTTTTTGTATGCGTACACAGAGAGCTGTCTGAGGGTAAAAACCGTAAACACCTGTTTGTAAAGATGCCCTGTTTATAATAGAATGGAATATCATACCAAACACCAAGGAGGTCTATATGTATTACATCGGCGTCGATCTGGGCACATCTGCCGTAAAACTGCTCCTTATGGAGTCTGATGGAACAATTGTCAATATTGTATCCGAGAAATATCCGATAGCTTTTCCGAAACCGGGATGGTCTGAGCAGGAGCCGGCCGATTGGTGGAATGCTGTAAAAAAAGGAATACCGGAACTGATTTCCGGCGTGGATGCTTCTAAGGTCGCAGGTATATCCTTTGGAGGACAGATGCACGGCCTTGTAGTACTGGATGAAAACGATAACGTTATCAGACCTGCAATTTTGTGGAACGATGGACGTACACAGAAAGAAACGGACTATCTGAATGATGTGATCGGCAGGGAAAAACTGTCGGGATACACTGCAAATATTGCTTTTGCAGGTTTCACCGCACCTAAGATCCTTTGGATGAAGGAAAACGAGCCCGACAAATTTGCAAGGATAAAGAAGATAATGCTCCCGAAGGATTATATCGCCTATATGCTCACGGGAGTGCATTGTACCGACCCTTCGGATGCGTCGGGAATGCTGTTGTACGACGTTAAGAACCGCAAGTGGTCAAAAGAGATGTGTGATATCTGCGGTATAGACGAGTCTATGCTGGCAACGGTATACGAATCATATGAAAAAGTCGGTACACTCAAGGAGGATATCGCGAAAGAGCTCGGATTGCCGGCTTCAGTGATAGTCGCGGCAGGTGCAGGCGATAATGCCGCTGCAGCGGTTGGTACCGGAACTGTCGGTGAGGGTCTTTGCAACATAAGCCTGGGTACATCCGGCACTATTTTCATTTCCAGTCATGAGTTTAAGGTAGACTCTTTCAACGCGCTGCATTCATTTGCCCATGCTGACGGATATTATCATCTGATGGGCTGTATGCTGTCGGCGGCATCCTGTAAGGCGTGGTTTATAGAAGACATTCTGGGTACGGATGATTATGCCGGTGAACAGGGAAAGATTACCGACGATAAGCTCGGGAATAATAATGTATATTTCATGCCCTATCTTATGGGTGAAAGATCTCCCTACAATAACCCCAACGCCAGAGCGGCTTTCATAGGGATGTCAATGGACAGCACCCGTACAGATATGCTCCAGGCCGTTATGGAGGGAATCTCATTCGGCATCAGAGATTCATACGAGGTGGCAAAGGCTCTCGGTATAGATGTTAAGAGGACACGTATATGCGGAGGCGGAGCAAAAGGAGAGCTGCCCAAGAAAATGATGGCTAATATCCTGAACATAGATGTGGATGTACCTGCCAACGATCAGGGACCTTCGATGGGAGGCGCGATACTTGCGGCTGTTGCTGCAGGTGAATATGCTTCTGTAGAGGAAGCGGCAGGAAAGATAGTCAAGATGGAGGGAACGATACATCCGGATCCCGAGATCGCGGCAAGATATGAGGAAAGATATCAGAAATATAAAAAACTGTATCCGACACTCAAAGAATGGTATGATTAGATTGATTGCAATAAATGCCATAAACGCGTATAATATTGTGTGATTTTGAGTTTGGAGATATGGCAGGGAATGAAGGGACTTTTTGATTACGATAACGGCTTTTTCAGGACTCTTGATAAGCTCGGAAGTCTCTTCATACTGAACCTGATCACATTGGTGTGCTCCATTCCCCTTTTTACAGTCGGAGCAACATTTACGGCTCTGTACTATGTAACGATGAAGATGGTTAAAGATGAGGAAACCTATATCCTCAAAGACTTCTTCAGATCGTTCAGGCAGAACTTCAGACAGGGAACGATCATATGGCTGATCTTCTTTGTCGCGGGATCGATCCTGTATTTTGATTACAGGATAGCTTCCGGTAACAGGGATACGTTCCCTGCGGCAGGCGTTTTCGTGGTGTTGATCATGGCATGTGCGATTTTTTATGTCATGACACTTGCGTATGTTTTTCCGGTGCTGGCCAAGTTCTATAATACGGTACTGCAGACTGTAAAAAATGCACTGCTGATGAGTATACGGCATTTTCCGTACACGTTGGCAATAGTGTTTATAAATGTGGTTTTTCCCGTGATCACGCTGATAGGGTTGATAAAGAACGGACAGAGTCTGTTGGCGCCCCTGTACATATGTCTCGGATTTGCTGTTCCGGCATATGCAAACTCATATTTATTTAACAAGATATTCGCAGCGTACATAGTGTCTGAAGACGAAGTGGCAGCGATGGAACCAGATGATGCAACAGGTGTAGTGGATGAAGGTAAGAAAGAACAGTGACAGCAATATAAATATCGTCAGTATTACGCAATGGGTAGTACCGACGGCAATCCTTTTTATTTATGTGCTGGTCACTCTTTACAGCTTCTCTTCAAATATGAAGAGTAATGCAATGTATGCCGTAAGGCAGAGAGTATCGGAATATAATGATACGGTTGTCGAAGGGTTTGACGGAAAAGTTGCGGCAGCAATAGCAGCAGCCGATGCGGCAGCTGATGCAGCCTCTTATGAGATATCAAAAGGCACGGAGATAACCGAGATAGTAAAGAGCATGCTGGGACCTACCATAGGACCGGCTCTATCCACAGGTGTCAAGCTTCTTGATGTTACGGGAAGCGGATTCTCAAGCACAGGATCTGCTGTAGATGCCGAAGATCTGGATGCCATGAAAAGGTGCATCTCTGAGGGGCATTATATAACATCGGAACCGTTTTTATCGGGTGGATCATGGTATATGTGTATCTATTCTCCGGTAAAGGATGCAAAGGGCAACTTTACGTATGCACTGGAGTACACTTTCATTCTGGATGTTTTCTATGACATTCCCGTAAGCAGTAAATTTGACGGAAGGACCTGCTATGCGCTCATCAGCAATGACGGCACAATAGTCAGTGCAGCCGGAAGGAACGTGGTATCCAGAGGCGACAATATCTTTGATTCTGACAGCATCACGATCGATCATTCCAGCGAGGGAAGAGTAAAGAATAATCTGATAAACAGAAATTCCGGATATACCAACTGTACCGTGTCAGGTGAAGACAGACTCATCGTATATGATCCGTCTGCATATGGCGGCCTTTCAATAGCATCACTCGTAACTCAGAGCTACCTTGTGAACGAGAGTGAGACGTCATACGGAGCTATGGAGAGTATCCTTATCAGGGTCGTCGTAGCGATGATAGCGTTCTTTGTAGCGATACTGGCAATCAATCTTGCAAACAAGGCTGCAAATCATAAACATAATCAGACGCTTCAGGAAAAGGCGGAAACAGATCTGCTTACCGGTCTGCTGAATAAGATATCTACGGAGCAGAGAGTTACGGACTATCTTACCGAAGCCGGTCAACGCGGAGAAACGGCTATAC
>JAEEGL014524427.1_pt1 | contig 11277 bp, 4 predicted proteins | sample 9134231 | NCBI WGS metagenome assembly JAEEGL01 (sample SAMN16246548, study PRJNA631951) | gut metagenome | biome: gut microbiome; feature: rumen; material: fiber-attached | host: Bos | place: Iran: Karaj | collected 2018-10
AATCGAAACTACTTCGGAAAGACTTTCTTCGCCTCCCCGTCTCATAAAAAACTCCATGAACCTCTATCAGGATAACGGTTTGGCGTCTACACTCCCCCCCTTCGTATTAAGTCAGCTCTCTTCATACAGGTTTATTTCCTGCGCAATTTTAAGCCGCTTTTTCGAATACGACATCCCTGCAATCAAGCTTTCGCTCGGTAAAATTGAGCCCGAACAAAAAAAACAGGTTTCAGAAAACATAATCACCGGCTCCGCAGAACTCTTTTCAAAGGATGCCGACACAAGCTGGGAACACCACTTTATGATTATCAAACTCTTCGGAAACTACCATACAATTTCCGAAAGGCTGATTATTCACATCGTCATTCCAACAATTTTCCTGTGGCTGCTTTTTATCTTTTCGCTGGTCTTTGTAAACCGCCGCTTAAAAAAACACACCTGGTCTACAATTGGAAAAATCTGGTGGTCTGTTCCGTTAACTTATTTACTGCTTTTTGCAGGCTTTTTCCTTGGCGGCATTCTTTTCAGAAATATTTCGGGCAACTTTAGTTATGCCGGAAAAATTTACGGTCAGCTGATTTTCCAGATAAGCATTTCTCTTTTCCTGGTTCTATCTGCTTACCTGATTATTCTTACGCTGAACGGCCGTTTTACAGAGCGGTCCGTAGACTACCTTCTGGTAGTCAGCTGCTTTATAAATCAGTCTATTTTTATTCTGGCTGATATTTCTCTCAGTCCGATTTTCATTACTATATGTCTTCTTTCGCTCTTAGCACTTTCGGTAAAAAATAATTATCTTCACATCGCAGTTTTTCTTTTAATGATTGTACCTCTTGTTCCGTATGCAAACCGAATGATTAATGCCGCAGACTTAAAGTCACTGGCTGATTTTCTTGCTAAAAGCAAAGTGACAACAGCTGTAATTCCTCTGGTGCTTTATCCGGTTTATATAGTTCTCTTTAGAATTATAACCTCGTTTAGAAGCACATACAAAAAAATCAGCTTAGTGATTATTTCTACAGCTTCTGCCTTTGTTATAATTACGCTTGCCCTGACTACCTTTGGAATTTTACGTATTAAATCGCTGAACAAAAAACAGGTTCAGCCTTATGAAATTACAATTGATCCACACGGCCACGAGCTCATCGAGTTTTCCGTAAAAGACAGAAATGTATTTGATGACATTATCCGTACGATGGAGGTTTCGCTAAAAAAGGACTGCATAATCTGCGATATCCTGATTACTACCGACAACACAAATCCTATTCTTTATTCTGATAATGATTACACGAATCCTTCTGCAAACCAGGCTCGCTTCAGCATTCCGAATAATCCGCCTAAGGAAATGACCTTCAGCTATGGTGCGGCAAGAGTTCCGTGCAGAATTACTGTTTCTGCGGTTTATCAAAATCCTGATAACGGAAGCTTTCAGTTTATAAGTAATTCCCTTGAAACCGGAGCAAACTGATGGCACACTGGTATCTTCATGTAGACCTGGACGCGTTCTTTGCCTCTGTTGAACAGCTCGATAATCCTGAGCTCAGGGGTAAGCCCGTAATTGTCGGTGGCAAGCCGGAGGACCGTCGCAGCGTGGTTTCTACAGCTTCTTATGAGGCGCGCGCTTTTGGTGTTCACTCCGCGATGCCAACCTTTCAGGCCTATAAGCTTTGTCCTCAGGGAATTTTTGTTCATGGCCGTATGCACCGTTATGCCGAGCTTTCGCACCAGATAATGAATATTTTCCGCGACTATTCACCTGATGTAGACCAGATGTCTATTGATGAAGCCTTTATTGATTTAACCGGAACAGAAAAGCTTTTTGGAGAACCAGCAGAAACTGCCCGTCAAATAAAAAAACGCGTAAAAGACGAAACCGGCCTTACAGTTTCTGTAGGTCTTGCCACAACTAAATACCTTGCGAAAATTGCTTCTGGGCTTTCAAAGCCCGACGGCTTTTATCAGATTAAAGAAGGAAGCGAAGAAAGCTTTATGCTGAACCTGCCGCTTAATAAGGTATGGGGGCTTGGTCCAAAGTCGCTTGAGCTGATTCGAAGCAAGGGGCTTAATTCCACCCGCGACATTTTTGAAAAAGAATACGATACGCTTGATTTTTTGTTCGGAAAAAACATGGCGAACTTTTTGTACAATGTTGTACGCGGAGTTGAAAAAGAATCCTTCAGCCGTGAAACTAAGTCTCATTCAATAAGTGCAGAAACTACCTTCCCTTATGATTTAACTGATATTTACACAATCGAAACCGAACTGCTCGAGCTCGCCCACGGAGTATTTTTCCGCCTCCTGAAGGAAGAAGGCTATTCACGCACTGCCTTTGTAAAAATCCGCTATGAAGATTTTTCTACAAGCACGGTTCAGGAAACTGTTGAGCGCAATATCATAACCCTGGATTCGTTTTTTGAAATTATTAAAAGGCTTTTTGAAAAGCGCTATGAAAACGGCAGAGGCATAAGGCTTCTTGGTGTGGGCTTTGAAAATATTGTAAAAGAAGAAAAGCCTTATCAGCAGGAATTGTTTTCTACAAACAATGACGAAAAAAAGCAGGCAGTTGAAAAGGCAATTTTAAAGCTTTCGAAAAAGCATCCGGAAATCAAGGTAAGCAAGGCAAGAACGCTTAAAGCCGTGTTATTTGCATTTCTGTTAAGCACGTCTGCCGTGGAACTGAAGGCGGAGGAGCTGCGAACCGACACACTTACTCCTGTCGAAACCGAAGCTCCCGCTTATTTATTTGATTACGACATTAACGACAAAAACCATGTTGATTTTACTGCCAGCGGCTTATGGAAGGCAGAGTTTACAACCGGATTCGATATGACTTTTGGAAACGGAACTGATTTTGCAGTTTCGCCTACACTTCCGGTTTTCAAGCAGGAAACCGACATTACAGCCCTTTTGACTCTTAACAACGCCTGGTATTTTGAAGCAGCATTTGCAGATGAATTTACAAGAAATACTCTGGCCTTCGGTTATAACGGAAACGGAATTGTACGAAGCTTCCGCCTTGCAAACAGAGGAATTACAATGCCCGAGGGCTATTCTGCTGAGCATTTCGGCTATTCTCTGCGTGGCGGAAACAATCAGGCGCCTGGAATGTCGCTTCATCTCGTATCTCCGTCAGAAAAGGTTCAGGCTGATTTTCTTGTGCGCTATGACATGACCGAAACAAAAAGCGAAATCTATTACGGAATGAATAAGGTTTCGGATTTTAATATTCCAGCCGAAGCCTTTGTTTACGGACGCGAGTTTCATTTCCCGGAAAGTACCGCACAAAGCCTTTACGAAATAAAAAATGTCTATGTAGAAAATAAAGCCGGCTCATACACCGACGCCCGCGGCCGCACCTACCGAAGGCTTAGCACAGATGAATATGCCGTGGCGCAGAATCGCCTTTACCTCAGCGAAGAGGCAGACGGCGGCAAAAACTCCGACGGCGATATTCCTTCAATTCTCGTAACCTTCAGCTTTGGCACTACCCCGTCTGCCCTCATTTCAGAATGCGGCAGCTGGAGCGAGCCACAGAGCTTCCTCGGTAAGATTCAGAGTGAACTTGGAAGCGGAGGAAAATATCAGCTTAAGGATTTTGTTTATGAAATGCTGACTGAGATTGAAGGAGAACAGGCTCTTATCATTCAGAATTACGAGGGCTTTTCTCCTTTCCTTTGCGCTTCGATTTACGACTGCGGTACAAAAAAGGAAGCAGAGTATCTTGTAATTGCAGAAAAATCCGAGGTGCCTGTTACCAAATATAAGGCTTCTGAGTTAGACGAGACTTACACAAATCTTTTTGAAAATTATTTTAAGTCGGATACAAGCAGCATTAAGGTCACAAATAAAGAAAGCGGTCAGAGCGCTTACCCGTTTGCAGAAGACTGCCCTGAAATTTATTTGAACCTGCAGCAGAACTGTCCGCTTGCAATCCGGGCAAGAACCTATTCCCCGGTAAAGGAAATTATTCTTTCGAAAAAGGCGGCAGCCGGAACCGTGCAGGTTTACAAAAACGGAACCTTATTAACCGGAACAGTTTTCAACGAAAACACAGGCGTACTCCAGCTGAACACTACGGTTTCTGATACCGATCAGCTGCTTATTACCTGGCAGGAAGAAAATACCGATTTTGAAGGCGGTGCCGTTACTGCAGCTGCTGGAATGAAAATTGATTTTCTTCCGGAGCTTTCAGCTGATTTTTCTTTAACTACAAGACAGCCCGTAAACCAAAAGGATTTATATCTTGAAAACGGAATCCAGAAAAACAGTTTTACAGCTTTTTCGGGCGGCGTTAAATATGAGAAAAACGGAATTACAATTACCGATAAAACTGCCGTCTCCCTCTTAAACGACAATACTGCCGAGGGACTTTTGCTTTATTCATGGCAGGATTTATATGACGACTGGAAGGAAGAGCTCGAAGAAAATCCGAAGTCAAAAACACTTGAACCGGAAAAGGCTTCTGCCATAAGCTTTTCTCCGCAGGATTTTTCTGCCTATAAAGAAATCTCCGTTCAGTTTGAAATAACAAAAGAGATTCTGTCGGGCGGGCTGTCAGGAGATCTCATCTTTATTTTTGATGAAGACACCGGAACCTCGGAGCCTGGAAGCGAGGCTGTTTATCTTTATATAAATAATGTTCAAAGTCTGAATCTCGCAAAGGGAAAGCACACACTCACCCTCAGTACAGACAAAAGCTCGGTAAAGATTGACGGCACAAGGCTTCCGGAGGATTTTTATAAGCTTAAAATAAACAGCGATGTAATTCCTTCAAGGCTTAGCATTGAGTCTTCGAACTCACCTGCGTCAGACAGCACTACTTCCGCAGTTCTCATCGAAAAAATAACTTACAACGAAGCAAACTACTACGGCACCCTGCGAAATTATTTTGCCGCAGATTATAAAAACGACAAGCTTCATTTTGCACTTGAATCAGACCAAGGAAGCGGAAACTTTACAAAGCCATCTCCTTTTGTAAGTGCTAAGGCTTTGGGCGAGGTAAACTTAAATGTTGTAAAGCTTTCTGGGGACGTGGCAATGCAAAACCTGACCGAAAGCGCCGCCGTTTCCGAAGCGGGCCACAGCCTTAAAACCGGAAAAGAGTATTTACCGCTCCGTATTTTTTCTGCAGAGGAAGCCTACCGTTACAAGCGCGAAGCCCAGGAGCTTAGAAAAGAAAATCTTTTTTCGGCTGATTTTAGCACGGTAAAAGTTCCGTTCTCGGCAAGCTTAAAGACATCTGCTTATAGTACACAGTTCCACTCAAAACAAGATTCAACAATAGCCGCCGCCTACACTCAGAAAATCTTCCAGGGTGATACAGGCTTAAGCGCTAAATACAATGTGTCACAAAAGCTTTTGCATTCCGAAAAACAGGATGTTTCTCCTTCCTATGCAGAAAGCTGGCTTGATATTTCTTCGCTCGAGTTTTCACAGGGAAAAGAAGATGCCTCCGAACGAAATACACTGTGGTCTTTTGCTCTCAACGGAACGGCACCTTTATACAATAACCTTCTTACCCTAAAGCCAAAGCTCACTTACGAGCTTTCCGATAAATACAGGCTTTCAGATGAGTCACAGGAAATCTACTCACCTCAGTTCACAGATAAAGAATTTTTAAGTCTGCTCTTGCCTTTTACAACCGAAAAGAAATTCATAAGCTTTGAAATTTCTAGAACCGGAGGTGGAACTAAGGCTTCCCCTTATGGCGGAGATTACAAAACCGACACACAAAAACTTTACGAGCTTCAGAACGACCGTACCTGGTTTTACACAAGCGTACCTTTTTACGAGCTTTTTGATTGTGATTTAAGTTCAAAGGTCAGCGAAAGCTATGCCGCAAAATACGAAGGCAATTTCAGACGTACTCTGTATAATTCAAAAAAGGATTTATTTATTCCATCTGCCCTTACCCTTGCAGTTACTCGAGAAATAAACAGACAGCCGCCATCAGCGGATTTATATCAGCTTAAAACAGTTATAACTAACAACTCCATTAACAACTTTGGAAGCAACAGTAAAGACAAAGGCTTCGGCTGGTTTATGCAGGAAGAATTAACAACAAGCCTTTCTGCCATTTTTAAGATTCCGGCTGCTGAACCTGAAAATTTCAAAATCAATATACAGGCCTTTGCGCAGCTGCTTTTATTTATCAGTGAAAAATCTATATTAACCGAACAGTTTAATTTTGCATTTGATGATATAGCAAACTGGGATGTAAAAAATACGCTTTCATATTCAAGGCCGTCTCAGACAAGTCTGCTGACTTATCTTGCAAACCTGATAGTGCCTTCGACAAAGAAAACTGATTATTCTATTTCTCGTAAAGACAGCTTTACTACAGGACTTGGCCGCGTTGAGGCAGAGTTCCAGCAGAAATACACTTATAACCATACTGTAGAAATCAGCTTCCTTGAGTATTACAGCGTAAACGCCGGACTTGAGGGAAGCCTTTTATTCAATCAAAAGAAAGCAGACAGAATTAATCTGAGTCTTACACTTGGAGCAAAGGCTGAGTTTTAAGCGGAAAGCGTCGGAAAGCGGGAGGCGCGGGCTTTACTGCAGAGGAGCAAAGAATCCTGTTTCGTCGCGGCCGCTTCGGTTCAAAAGATAAACCTCAGCCTCGAGCGGAAGATAATTTGTTCCAAAGTTAGTAGACATTGCAGAGGTATACGAAAGCTGATAGATTCCCTGAGGAAGCTCGATCATATCTTTTACAACATCGTTCAAGCCCTGAGGACGGAATACATAGTAAACATCCCCGGAAGTGCTGTCTGCAACATAAGCAAGCTCATCTCCAAGCGCTCCCTGATCCAGCTGAATTACAGAGAACGAAATTGAGTTATTGTTCATGTAGCATGAAAGCTCTGCAAGGTTGTATTTTTCAAAAGAAAGTGAACTGTCCTGGCCGGCAGTAATCAAAACAATACCACGTTTTTTTGCCGCATTAATAAGGTCGTTAGAAGCAAGGCGGATAGCAAGGTCACAAGCTGCAGAAGAAGTTGGTTTGGTCTTCAGGGCTGCAAGGCTGAAATCCCCCAAAGCATCCGGCTTTCCAACATATTCCACCGCAGGGATTGCGCCTGCCGACACAATTCTAAGTACACCGCGCCCATTCATAGACGCCGCAACTTCCTTCACACTGCTTTCAATTTCCGCGCCGTGAACCAAACCGTTTACCGAACGGTCAATGATAATGGTTATATCGGCATCAGTATTATTCGAGGCGGCACCGAGCATCTTTAATTTAGATACCGGCCGCATATTTTCTGTGAGGTAAAAGTTTTCTTCCTGAAGGCCAACTACAGGCTGACGGTGACGGTTTTCCACGCGAAGCTCAACCGTAACATTCGGGAACTTAGAAGCATCAATCTGTTCAATCTGTACGAACAAACCGCCTACGAGCTCCTGAACTTTTGACATCACGTAAACTTCATTCGCCGTGAAATCAGTTACAATAAGGTTTCCGTTTACATCCGGGCTTGCAGAAGTTACCCGCGCCGGAGCGTTACCTGTACGGACGTACTCAAAAAGCGCACCAGATTCAGAGTCTACAGAAACTACTCTGTTGGTATCGCAGACAATAAGTGTACCGTTTTTATATTTCAGAGCTTCCGGCTTTTTAAAGGTTCCAGGCTCTACGAGCTCGCGGATAAAGTTTCCGGCTCTGTCGAATTCATAAATACACTGATGCTGATCATCAGCTACAAAAACCTGCTCATCTGCAATGGCAATTCCGGTTGGTCCCTTGAGGCCCGCAAAATCTCCGTTTACTCCGCCAAAGAAGAAAATCGGCTGGCCGTCCTTGTCAAAGACATCTACGCGGCGGTTACCGTAATCAGTTACATAAATGCGTTCAAGATAATCCTGTGCAAGATAAAGAGGTCCTACAACCTGTCCGTTTCCACGTCCCTTAGAAGCAATATAACGTTCAAAGTGTCCCTTTTCATCAAGCAGAGCCAGACGGTCTCCGGCATGTTCACTTACAAGAAGCTTTCCGTCATGCAGGCGGATAATATCGCTCGGGCGGTCAAAGCCGTTTATAGGACCTTCAACGCGGTTAATTACCTTTCCATTCTGATTTAAGAGAATAAGCTCGTTTGTATTGTAGGCCGCAACCCACATAGTTCCATCATAATTCGGCTGAACCGAAACAGGGCCGCTGTAAATAAGATTACCCTGGAATTCTCCGGGGAAGGCACCCGCTTCCGAAAAGCGCATGAGCTTATCTGTAGAATCTCCTGTTACACGGCGCTCGCGTACAATTTCAATTTTATTTTCAAGCAGAAGTCCACCATAGCCGTTTTCGCTTGCGTTATTCCAGTAGCTTAAAGCAGAGCCTTCAAGACCTGCCTTATAGTAGGCTTTTCCAAGCCAGTCGAGAATCAGGTTATCGTCCGGCAGATAAGCCAGAGCCTTTTCAAACTGAACTATTGCTTCGTTAAAGGCTCCTTTATAGTAAGCCTGTACACCGCGCCTGAATTCCTCTGAAGCAAAACCTTCGTTACCGGTTCTTATTCTGTCTTCGGGCACACGGAGTCCCGCATCATCAGTTGTTACCTGACCAAAAAGCGTACAAACAGAAAAAACAGCAGAAAAGATTAAAGCGGTACTTTTTTTCATCGGCTAATGTCCTGCCTTAAGTCTTACAGATTTTATATGCTCTGCAATTTCAACATTCATAGTATCAATCTGTTCAGCCTGCTGCAGATACTGCAAAGCGTCTTTATAGAGTCCAAGCTTATAGTAAACCCAGCCAAGGGAGTCGAGGCAGGCCGCTGATTTTGGAGCTGATTTTACTGCCTGCTTACAAAGTGAAAGAGCTCTGGTTAAATCCTTTTCCTGACACGCAAGCACATAGCCTAATCCGTTCAGTGAAGAAACATTATCCGGATCCTCACGAAGAGACTGCTCATAATAACTGAGGCAGCGCTCTGTATCATTCTGCTCCCATGCAACAAAGGCAATTGCCGCATATACAGAAGCAGTCATATAACCGGTTTCCAGAAGCTTATTCAATTCAAAGTCTGCAAGGCGTTTGCGTCCGGAAAGAGCATAAATTACTGCAAGCAGAAAACGGCACTGAAGTACGCGTTCAAAGTGTCCGCCGGAGGTTACTACCTGCTCCAGGAATAAAAGGGCATCATCATATCGTTCAAGCTTAGTGTAGCAAAGCCCAAGATAATAAGAGACTTCTATTTTGTCTGCTGTGGAATCAGAAGGAAGCCCAAGAAAGAAAGCAAGCGCCTTCTTATATTGTTTCTGAGCATAAAGGATTTTCCCTTCATCTAAAACTGTATTGTTCTGCAATTTCCCCACCCTTTTTATTATATCTATACTATTTTACAACTTAAATTGCATACCGTCCACTATTTCCGTAGCAAGTGGCTCTGCATATACGCGTGAAACGGCAATATAGCCTTCCTTTACTACGTATGCATCGCAGCTTTCATCCAGTCTTGGTACCGCGCCGCCTGGCACAAAATGCGACTCTTTTACGCCAGCATTATCAACAATATTAAGTCTGTCGCCATAGTCACGTATACAAAGCGACTGACAGTATTTTACACCCCGGTAAGAATCTAAAGATGCACCATTTACATTTACAAATATACGAGGAACCTGTGTGCTGGACAAAGCCATCAGCTGTTCAAGATTTTTCGCCGCAAAATCAGCCATAGCCTCATATTTCATTTTGCTTCGGCATTCTATAGTCCATTCCTCAGGATCTACACTAAGCGCAATAGCCGGAACTCCGTCTAAAACTGCCTGCCGTGCCGCGCCGCAGGTTCCCGAATAAATTATATCGGTTCCCATATTGGCACCTTCGTTTATGCCGGATATAACTACATCAAACTTAAAATCAAAAAGATTACTCTTAAGGCCTATGCATACACAGTCAGAAGGATAACCCGAGCAGGCCCACTGATTTTTGCCTGCCTCTTTAAGAGTATTTACGTTATACATGGTAATGTGATGAGAAACAGCTGAACGGTTAGAATCCGGAGCAATTACATATACCTCATGGCCGTCTTTAATAAGCCGCGCCGCAAGCACCTGTATTCCTTTTGCCTGTATTCCATCATCATTAGCAAGAAGAATTTTCATACGGGCACCACACTAGTCTTTTACTAAAGAAGCACCGTCAGCAGGCTCAACTTCGTAAACATCAGGGTGGAAGCCGAAAATCTTTTCAAACTCAGCAATCTTAGCCTTAAAGTTTTCCATATCGCCTTCGCGCATAATGGCATAAAGGCAGCGTCCAAAGCCCTTACCGGTAATACGTCCGCAGGTAACAGGGTTTCGTACAAAGTCAAGATTAGGTTCAAGCTCGTTTACGCGCTTTAAGATCCAGTCGATTTCCGGGCACGAAATATTAAACATATCGCGCATGGTTTCATGGCTGTGGTTTACAGAGCGGGCAAACTTAAAGAAGTCTCCCTTTTCAATACCTTCGCGGGCATTAAGCAAATCATTATGCTCGTAAAGCACTGAAAGCAGCTTTCGTCTGATATCTTCGCTTACAACTGAAAGCTGCTCATTAATATCAGTTACATCATCAATATAATGCCAGCCGCCGTATACATTTGCCTTACGCTCCCTCATATCACCCATAATCAGGGCATACTGAGGTTCATGAAGGGTTTCTTCGTTCCATACAGAAACGCGGGGAACCTTTGTATCAACTAAAATGATTTTTTTGTCTTCAAAATTGAACGGAACGTAATCCCAGCTGTTCTTAAAGTGGTCTGTAATAATTATATTATTCTTTTTTGCAAACAAAGCGGTAAAATTATCTGAAATATAATTATTTGACTGAAGGAAACGCCTGTTACCGCGCTCTATTACCTGTAAAAGCTCCATATCTGAGCAGTTGATTGCAAAAAGATTTTTTATGGCAACCGCAGAAGCCGCCTTAGCAGCCGTAGTAATTCCAAAGCCTGCTGAAGGAAGAATTTCGCTGTAAATCGTAATGTTCATTCCGCCGAGGGTAAAGCCGGCAGAAGTAAAACCGTAAATAATTGCCTTTACGGCATTTGCCCAGCGGTCTTCTTTTTTCAGTTTTAAAGATGTAATACTTGCTTTTTTTCGTTCGTTAAGCTGATGGAAGTAGAATTTAACAGAAGTGTCATCTCGTTTTGAAATTGCAACATAAACCGGCAGATTAACTGCCATAGACATTGTTTTATCTTTGAAAAACCAGGAATGCTCACCTATAAGGTGAAATCTTCCCGGCGCTTTTGCAACTACATCGGGTTTATTACCATACTCCAATTC
>JAEEGL014747594.1_pt1 | contig 11277 bp, 10 predicted proteins | sample 9134231 | NCBI WGS metagenome assembly JAEEGL01 (sample SAMN16246548, study PRJNA631951) | gut metagenome | biome: gut microbiome; feature: rumen; material: fiber-attached | host: Bos | place: Iran: Karaj | collected 2018-10
CACATAGGAGCTGTGTGTGAGGGCATTCTCAAGGTATTTGATGTCTTTAAACTTATATCCTATATTTTTCTGTAATACATTCAGATCGTTCTTTACTGTCATATTCCTGCTTTCATAAAGAAAAAGACACTTTTTTCTTTTAAGGTACGCAAGAAAAAAATGTCTGTTTACGTCTTATGATACGATTATTTCAGAACCGCCTTGATCTGCTCAACCGCGTCATTTACAGTAACTATCTTTTCTGCAGCTTCATTGGGGATCTCAATGTCAAATTCTTCTTCGATGCCCATGATGATCTGGAAAACATCCAGAGAATCGGCGCCGAGATCTTCGATGAAGGTGGACTCCGGTGTGACCTCGTCTTCAGAAATGTTAAGTACTTCGCAGATGATGGATCTTATCTTTTCAAATTCCATAAAAACTCATTCCTCCCAAGAATCACTGACAGTGATTACTTCTCTTATCTTGTCGTTAATATGCTGTTCTTTGTATGTGATACACTGTAAAAGTGAATTTTTCACCTCTTTTGCGGTAGCGCTTCCGTGTGTTTTAAGCACAAGTCCGTTGAGTCCGAGCATGGGCGCGCTTCCGTATTCCGATGTATCAAGGCTCTTAAGCTTTTTCTTGAAAGCGGGTTTTACCAGCACTCCGCCGATCTTACTCTTGAGATCGGAATAGAAAACTTCTTTGATCTTCTTTAAGAGCGCTTTTGAAACGCCTTCATACATCTTTAAGATAACATTTCCGGTAAAGCCTTCGCATATGATGACGTCTGCGAGACCAAAGGGAATGTCTCTTGCTTCAATACTTCCGATGAAGTTTATGTCCTTGCAGTTTTTGAGGAGCGGGTAAGTCTCTTTGACGAGCTGATTTCCCTTTTCTTCCTCCACACCGATGTTTACGATGGCAACCCTGGGCTTTTCAACGCCCATGATGTTCTCGAAGTAGATCGAGCCCATTCTTGCAAACTGTACAAGGTGTGATGATCTTGCGTCAACATTTGCACCGCAGTCGCAAAGGAGCGAAACTCCGTCGTAGTTTGGTATGATGCTGGCAAGGGGCGGTCTCTCGACTCCCTTGATGCGTCCGACTATTAGCTGTGCACCTACAAGGACCGCTCCTGTGGAACCTGCGGAAAGAAACGCATCCGCTTCCTGTTTCTTAACTAGTCCGAGTGCAACACATATCGAAGAGTCCTTTTTGCGCCTTATGGCGTTTACGGGAGCTTCTTCGTTGGAAATGATCTCGTCGGCATTAACGACTACGATCCTTCCGTCGGGGTATTTGTATTTTTCAAGGACACGGCTGACAACGGGCTCTTTGCCCACCAGCTTTATGTATATCCTTTCGTCGCTTAAAACTGCGTCAACACAGCCCTTTACTATTTCCTCGGGCGCATTGTCGCCTCCCATGGCATCAACTGCCACTGTAACACGATCTTCCATCAGGGTCTCCTACTACATCTTTCTGTAGAAGAAAGATTTTGCGGCCTCAAAACCAAGTGATGATGCAGAAATGATCTGCTCGGTGGAACCTGTGAACAGGAATCCACCCTTTTTGAGTGATGCATTGAATTTCTTGTATATCTCTGTCTTTGCTTCCTCTGTGAAATAGATGAGGACGTTTCTGCAGACAATGATATCACAATCAGTGGGATAAGGATCCTTTAAGAGATTGTGAGCCTTGAAATCAACGCACTTTTTGATATCGTCGGATATCTTGTATGAATACTCGTTAACCTGAGTAAAATATTTGTCTTTAAGATCCTTCGGAACAGCCTTGATGCTCTTCTCGTTGTAGAGACCGGCTTTTGCTTTGTCGAGCACCTGCTTGTCAATGTCTGTAGCGATGATGCGGATCTGTGAAAGAGGCTGAAGCTTTGAAAGGAGCATTGTGATGGTGTAAGGCTCATCACCTGTTGAGCATGCGGCGCTCCAGATCTTTAAGCTTCTCTGTTTGGCGAGCATCGGAGGAACGATCTCTTTTTCAAAGATCACCCACTGCTCGGGATTTCTGTAGAACTCGGAAACGTTAATGGTAAGGTAGTTTACGAATTCTTCGAAAAGGTTCTTGTCTTTCTTTATGGCAGCGACATATTCGTCATATGTCTTTATGCCGTTTTTAACGATGAGGGAATCTATGCGGCGACGCATCTGCTTCTCTTTGTAAGCGTTAAGATCTATCTGTGTAAGGGCGAATACATCTTTTTTAAACTTCTCGTAATCATTCATAGTGACTGTCGAAGAAAAAGTACTTCTTCTTCCTCCTTTTTTGGATCTTTAAATTTTAATAACTCCGATAACGAAGCGAAACCGCCCGTTACCGGAGTTGTCAGCCCATAGAATCTTGTTTCCGGTAAACAATGATGTTTACCATTTATTTCCGGTGGCTTTACTAAATTCGGATCAGTTCTCTTCAGCGGGAGCTTCCTCAGCGGGAACTTCCTCGCCCTCTTCGGGCTCTTCAAGCTCTCTCATGGAAAGAGAGATCTTCTTCTCGTCGTAATTGAAATCAACGATCTTTGCTTCGATCTCCTGACCAACCTTAAGCACATCCGAAGGCTTCTCGATTCTCTTTCTGGAGATCTGAGAAACATGAAGGAGTGCGTCAACGCCGGGAACGATCTCGATGAATGCGCCGAAATCGGTCATTCTTGCAACACGTCCACGGAGAACGTTGCCTATAGCGTAATCCTCGTCAGCATGTGCCCAAGGATTGAGTTCCTCAAACTTGAGTGAAAGAGCAATCTTCTCACCGGTGATCTCTTTGATGAATGCCTTAACTTCGTCGCCGGGCTTGAATACCTTCTTGGGATTCTCGATGCGGCCCCAGCTCATCTCGGAGATGTGAAGGAGTCCGTCGATGCCGCCGATGTCAACGAATGCGCCGAAATCGGTAACGTTCTTAACAACACCTTCAACTGTATCGCCAACCTTGATCTCTGCAAGGCGCTTTTTCTTCTTTTCTTCCTTAACTGCGGATACGATCTGCTTTCTGTCGCCGATGATCCTTCTTCTCTTGGGATTGAACTCGGTAAGAACGAATTCGATCTCCTGTCCCTTATACTTTGTAAGGTCTTTCTCGAATGAGTCTGAAACAAGGCTGGCAGGAATGAATACTCTTGTTTCGTATGCTTCGGCGATGATACCGCCGTTTAATACTTCGGTAACGGGTGCCTTAAGCACCGTCTTGTTGTTGAATGCCTCTTCAAGCTCCTTGGAATATCTCTCGGCAGCAAGTCTCTTGTAAGAAGCAAGTACGATGCCCTCGCGGTCATCAACCTTTAAGATCTTAACCTGCATCTTGTCACCAAGCTTTACAAGCTTAGTAAGATCTGCATTGGGGGTGTTTGTGTATTCAGCGCGTGAGATCGTTGCGTCTGACTTGTAGTTGATGTTAAGTACGATCTCGTCTTCTTTTACACTGATGACTTCACCATCTACAACCTGGCCGGTATGTACTGTCCTCGAAGACTCCTCTAATAATTGTGCAAAATTTTCTTCCATAAAGGTAAGAACCTCCTTGATGATTTGATTTGGGGTCGATGCCCCGGCAGTAATACCTACGTTGCAGAAGGACTTAAATTTTTTTAAATCCAGGTCATTTGGCTTCTGTATGAAGTAAGTACTTGTGCGTGAGCTGCATATTTCGGCGAGCTTACGCGTGTTAGAACTGTTAACTCCTCCTATGACTATCATTGCATCGTGTGTTTCTGCCATCTCACACGCTTCGCGCTGACGCGTCTCGGTAGCGTTACATATAGTGTTCACAACATTAACATTGTAAACTTTCTTTTGCAAAATTTCAACTATTTTATTAAAAATATTGGCATTAAATGTAGTCTGGCTGACAAGCGTATATTCCGTATCTTTTTCGGGTATAAATTCTTCCGCCTGTGATACGTCCTGGATTATAGTACAACCGCCTTCCGCCCAGCCTGCGATGGCAATGACTTCGGGGTGATCCGGGTCTCCCGCCACGATGCATTTTCCCGTCTTTGATCTTTCGGAAACAATATTGTGTATCCTTTTAACAAAGACACAGGTTGCATCCACAACAGTTTTTCCGGAAGACTGAATTTTCTCGAAAATTTCTCTCGTTACGCCGTGAGATCTTATGACCACCGTCCCGTCGGGAAGATCTTTAAGACTGTCGGCATCTTCAACAACGGTAACGCCTTTGTCCTCAAGCTCTTTTATGACGGTCTCGTTATGGATGAGAGGCCCGTATGTATATACTTTTCCGCCTTTTTCGATCTCGGCGTTCACCAGGTCGTATGCACGTTTCACGCCGACGCAGAAGCCTGCGGACTTCGCTACATCGATGTTCATCTATTCAAGTCCTTTATCCTTTGCGATCCTGTGGATCTCATTCACGGTCTCGTCGATGGTAAGGTATGAACTGTCAACAACAACCGCATCTTCCGCCTGACGAAGAGGTGAATTCTCTCTGTGCATATCGCGGTAGTCACGCTCAGCGATCTCTTTCTTTAAGGTTTCAAGATCGCATTCCTGTCCTTTTTCCATGTATTCGTCAAAGCGTCTCTTGGCTCTTATGTCTACGGACGCGGTAAGATATATCTTAACAAGGGCATCGGGAAGAACAACCGTACCTATATCCCTTCCGTCCATGATAACGGGACGCTCTGCCGCAAGCTGCTGCTGGAGCGCTACCATCTTCTCCCTCACCTTTTTGTTTACGGATACGGAAGATGCCATATTTCCCACTTCCTGCGTACGGATCCGGCCGTTTACGTTTTCGCCGTTAAGATATACGATCTGTTCTCCGTCAATATAATCGATGGTCACATGGATGTTTGGAAGCGCACCTTCGATCTTTTCGGTATCCTCCGGTGAAATACCGTTTTTGAGATAGTATAATCCCATTGCGCGGTACATTGCTCCGGTGTCAACATAGATAAACTGCTTCTCCGCAGCAAGTCTCCTTGCGATAGTGCTCTTTCCCGCACCTGCGGGTCCGTCGATTGCGATGGCTCTTAACATATTTCCTCCAAAAAATTAAGATCTGAATATTATTACAATGCTGCACCTATACCTGCAGCGCGGCCCGTGGACCAGGCTATCTGAAGATTGAAGCCTCCCGTGAAAGCGTCCAGGTCCAGTACTTCTCCTGCAAAATACAGCCCCGGCACAAGCTTGGACTCAAAGGTCTTGGGGTCCACTTCTTTTACGTTCACTCCGCCCTTTGTGACAACAGCCTCATTGTAAGAGCCTGTGCCGACAGGGTGAAACTCAACATTTTTAAATAATTCCGCCAGATGCCTTCTTTCTTCCTTCGTAACGGAATTCACCTGCTTCTCGGGATCGATCCCGGAAAGCAAAACGACAACGGGGATCAGGCTCTTGGGAAGCAAAAGATCCAGACTGTTCTTAAAATCCCTGTTCTTAAAGCCTTCAAAGTCCTTAAGTATCCTTTGGTCAAGTTCATCCAAAGAAAGACCGGGCTTTAAGTCCAGCGATATCTTCGGCATACCCTTTCCCTTTATGAGCGCCTCTGAAACAAAAGAACTTGAAGACAGGATGAGAGGTCCGCTTATTCCCGTATGGGTGAACAGCATCTCTCCCGTTTCCTTGTAAAGCACTTTTCCTTTTTCGTTCTTGAGGGTAATGGATACATTTTTAAGCGAAAGTCCCGCAAGCTCCGAAACATAATCGTCCGAAAGGGTTATGGAAACAAGGCTGGGCATAAGCTTGGTCACGGTATGACCGAGTTTCTCCGAAAAAACATATCCGTCTCCCGTGGAACCGGTGGTAGGATAGCTCTTTCCGCCCGTTGCGATTATGAGCCTGTCGCCCATGCAGCACTTTATCTTTTTTGTGTCAAGGTCCGAGTATGTGACTTTAAAGCCTTCCGAATTTCTTACGATATCTTCCGCGTGAGCGTTTAATAGAACGTTAACTCCGAGCTCCGAAAGCCTTTCTTTTAATACTTTTATGACGTCCGATGCATGATCGGACACCGGGAATACTCTGTTTCCCCGCTCAACCTTTATATCAAGACCGATGGACTTAAAAAAATCCATCGTCATCACGTTATCGAATGTCTCAAAAGAACTGTATAAAAATCTGGGATTACTTGTGACGTTTTTATAGAAATCTTCTTTATCGCAGGCGTTTGTAAGGTTGCACCTTCCCTTGCCCGTGATATATATCTTTTTTCCGAGTTTTTCGTTACGTTCAAGTATCGTGACTTTTGCTCCGGACTCCGCAGCGCTTATTGCTGCCATCATTCCGGCCGCGCCGCCTCCGATCACAAGTACTTCGTATTTTTCCATCAAAGTTTTTCCTCAGTGAGAACCTTTTTGTTCTTCACGATATAATCAACAAGAGATATTACGGTAAGCGCAACGGAAAGCCAGATAAGCACCTGCTCCGTGATGAAATACCAGTTGTATTCAAGATGAACGATAAGGGTTATCGCCATTATCATCTGGACCGTTGTCTTGACCTTCCCCCACATGCCGGCTGCAATGACTAAGCCCTTCTCCGCCGCGATAAGCCTGAACCCGGACACTATAAATTCCCTTGCGGTTATGATCATAAGTGCCACCGGGTTCATCCTTCCGTCAGCAACGAAAAGGATGAGTGCCGATATGACCAGCACCTTGTCTGCAAGGGGATCCATAAATTTTCCGAAGGTGGTGACAAGATTGTATTTTCTCGCGATCTTTCCGTCAAGAAGGTCCGTAAGACAGGCTATGATATAGATCGCAAGCGCGATCAGGCTGTTTTCCGGGATGAAATCCGCGAAAAAGAAAAATACAAACACGGGTATCAAAATGACTCTCAGTATTGTAAGTTTGTTTGGAAGGTTCATGTTAAAATTCTACCGCTTTCCCATAAAGATCGTAATCTGATGCGGATGTGATCTCCACATCCACAAAATCGCCGGACAGGTATGAATCCGGTGATTCAAAGAAAACATACCCGTCAACGTTCGGGGCGTCCATATAACTTCTGCCCACCCACACATCGTCTTCGGCTATCTTTCCGGAAACCATGACTCTTAAGGTCTTCCCCACCTGAGCCGATGAGTTCTTGCAGGAGATGTCACGCTGCAGCCTCATGACTTCATTGCGGCGGCGAACTCTCGTTCCGTAATTTACCTTATCAGCAAATTTAGCCGCGGGAGTCCCGTCTTCCCTTGAATAAACGAAGCAGCCCAGTCTCGTGAACTTTGCCTGTTTCACGAAGGAAAGAAGCTCTTTCTGGTCTTTTTCCTTCTCTCCCGGGAATCCTGTGATTATGGATGTTCTGAGCGCAATGTCCGGGATCTCTTCTCTCAATTTCTTGATAAGAGCCTTTATGTCGGCACCGGAAGTCCTTCTTCCCATGCGCTTTAAAATGCCGTCTGATATGTGCTGTATCGGGAGATCGAGATAATGACATACTTTTTTGTTTGTCTTTATCTCTTTTATGAGATCGTCATCGATCTCCTCGGGATAACAGTATAAAAGCCTTATCCACTCGATGCCGTCGATCTTTGAGAGTTTCCTGAGTAATTCCGGCAGCATCTTTTTTCCGTAAATGTCTTTTCCGTATACCGTGGTTTCCTGGGCAACGAGGATAAGCTCTTTCGTTCCGCCTTCCGCAAGGAATTCCGCTTCTTTTACAAGACGCTCCATGGGAACGCTCCTGTATGAACCGCGAAGTGTGGGAATAATACAGTATGTGCAGCGCTTATCGCAGCCTTCCGCGATCTTAAGGTATGAGTAATATCCGCCTGTTGTGCAGACTCTTGCACAATCCGGAAGGGGAAGGGCATTCAAGTCCGCCATGAAGACTTTGTCTTTTCCGGTGACCGCTTCAACGATCTTGTCGTAAGCTGTGGTTCCCACAACGGCATCGACTTCCGGGATGGAGCTTAATATCTCATCTTTATAGCGTTCTGCGAGACATCCGGTGACTACCAGCTTTTGAAGTTTTCCGTTCTGCTTATATTGCGCGGCTTCTATGATGGTGTTTACGCTTTCCTGTTTTGCATCGCCGATAAACGCACATGTGTTCACCACAATAACGTCGGCATCCTCTTCCTCGTTTGTAAGGGAGAATCCGGCGTTTCGTAAGAGCCCAAGCATATACTCGGTATCGACCGTGTTTTTGTCACAGCCGAGTGAGATGAACATTATCTTATTCAAATTAAGCCTCTCTTGTATTCTCTGCCGCGATCAGCGTATTCTTCATGAGCATCGCGATGGTCATGGGGCCTACACCGCCCGGGACCGGAGTGATCTTTTCGCACTTTCCGGAAACCGCGTCAAAATCCACATCTCCGCAAAGCTTTTTATCTTCAATTCTATGAATTCCGACATCGATGACCACAGCGCCCTGCTTCACATATTCTTCTGTGATGAATTTGGGCTTTCCTATGGCAACAATAAGTATATCAGCGCGTTTTGTAACTTCTTTAAGATCCTTTGTTCTGGAATGGCAAACGGTGACTGTGGCATTTTCACGGAGCATCAGCACAGACATGGGCTTTCCCACGATATTGCTGCGTCCTACCACAACGCATTCCTTTCCTTCAATGGAAACACCGGAACGCCTTAAAAGCTCGATAACTCCCGCAGGCGTGCAGGAAACAAAGCCCGGGCGACCGATAAGGAGATTTCCCACATTTACGGGATGGAATCCGTCCACGTCCTTTTCGGGAGCGATGGCAAGTATAACTCTTTCTTCGTTGATGTGTTTCGGCAAAGGAAGCTGTACGAGAATACCGTGAACCTTGTTGTCTTTGTTAAGACCGTCTATCACATTTAACAGCTCTTCTTCCGTGGTCTCCTCCGGAAGCTCTATGGAAACTGACTCAAAACCGCAGTATTCGCAAGCTTTCTTTTTGTTGCCCACATATACCTGGCTGGCGGGATCGTTTCCTACAAGGATCACCGCAAGACAGGGAGTGACGCCTTTTGCTTTAAGCTCTGCGGTCTTTTCCCTGACTTCGTCCTTTATTTCCTGTGATATCTTTTTACCGTCAATGATCTCGTACATAAAAGCTCCTTTTAGTTTTAGCTGATCTTTATCAGCATTACTATAAGTGTTATAAGAAGTCCCACCGAATAAAGAAGCATCGAAAGACTTAAGGATCTCTCAAGGTTTCTTGCCATTTCCGAAGCCTCAGCCGAAAATACCGCAAGTCTCTCCGTGAAAGACTTTTTCTCGTCATGATACTTGTTACGCGAGAATAAGTCAAGAAGAGATCCTATACCATATGAGACCTTGTTCTTTGATACTTTGTCATTTCTCTTGTTCATAAGAGGCTTGAACAGTTTTTTTCTAAAGAAGAAGTATGCTATGAAATCGGTGGTTTTGTCAAGTACTCTTGAGAAAAGACCTCCGAGGAAAGGTAAGACTGCAAGGAACAAAGGTCTGTATACATACTTCTCGAGATCGAACCAGAAAGGAAGCGCATTTATATATTTCTTTTCCTTCCCCTTTCCCTTCATTGTGACAAATCTTACAACCACAAGGTACAGCACTATACCTATGCTTATGGATATAAGTCCGCCTTTAAGTGTATGGAATGCAAACCAGTGCATCTCAAACACTTCGGAAAAGTCAGGGACGATCAAGGCAAAATATTCGGAAAGTGTGCCAAAGGACGCAGCGTGTGCAAATGCCGGAGGATAGATACCTGCAAGGAAAATTACTACTGCTCCCGCATTTATGGCGATAAGTGAAAGTGCGGATAAGGAATCCTTTTTCTTTGCGGGGCCTTCCTCAACAAATATGCATACGAAGAGCTTTGTCATATAGCAAAGGGTTATACCGCCTGTCACAGTGAAAACAATATTTACCGCTTCTCCCAAAGTACCGATTTCCAAAGCCTCCACCGCTTCATGAATAAGGGTCTTTGAAACATAACCCGAGAAGAAAGGTATGCCGGAAATGCTGGCAGCTCCGATAAAGAACGGGATCATAAGAGCCTTTTTGTTCTTTCCGTAGCCTCTTATTTCGTTAAGATCCAGGGACCCTGTCTTTTTAAGGATGCCGCCTGCGCAAAGGAAAAGCACCAGTTTGATCATGGAGTGATTAAGCATGTGAAGCAGCGTTCCCGTAAATGCAAAGGCGCCGGGAGTAAGTATCATGCATGATATTCCCGTCACGATAAAACCGATCTGTGAAACCGATGAGCATGCAAGCGTACGCTTAAGATTTGTTGAAAATACAGCAAGGGCCGCTCCCGTGAACATTGTGCATGCGCCGAGAACGAGGAAGAACCTTCCGGACGCTTCATCGCTTACGATCCCGAGAACCGATGCGGTTATCATGATCCCGAATATACCGGTCTTTGTAAGTATACCGGAAAGAACTGCCGATGCAGGCGCAGGTGCCACGGTATGAGCCTTGGGAAGCCAGATGTGTAAAAGGAAAACGCCTGCTTTTGCCCCGAATCCCACAAATATGAGGAACGCGGCAGCTTTAATAAGTCCGGGATCGGTAAATCCCGTATCTCTTAAAGCGGCAAGCCCGGTAAATGACAGAGTTCCCGTAAGATGATAAAGCAGCATTATGCCGAAAAGCGTTACAAGGCCGCATGCTATGGAGATCCTGAGGTACAGTCTTCCCGCATAGTCGCTGTCTTCGTTTTCTTCCTGGAGCACCCAGAATGATGATGCTACCGACATGATCTCAAAGAACATGAACTGGGTAAAATAGTCGCCTGAGAACAGGAATCCCACCACCGCAAGATAGGTGATGATCCAAAACGTGAAAAAGCGCTTTACCGAATGCTCTCCCTTAAAGTACTCCTTTGAAAACAGAGTGCACATGAGAAATACAAAAGTGGACACAATAAAGTACAGCACTCTCATGCCGTCAGTATAAAACGATATTCCTATTGAACAAAGATCGGTTAACAGATTCATACCGTTCCTCCTGCCGCGAGCCTGATAAAGGACAAAAGCGGTCCGGAAAATACACCGAGAAGTACAATTGTCACAGTAAGTACGATAAGCGGGATCGTCATGTAAAGTCCCGGATCTTCGATCTCACTTAAGGATTCGGGCTCAAAGGAAGGCCCGGGAAAATATGCCCTGATGACGATCGATAAAAGATAGATTGCCGTAAGCACCGCGGAGATCAGTATCACAACGGTACCGATGATCCCAAGTACCGATCCGTTCTTTACAGCGCCTGTAAGCAGGTTCCATTTGCTGGTAAAGCCTATCGTGGGCGGAACTCCCATAAGTGCAAGGCTCGCAATGGTAAAGCAGGCAAAGGTTACTTTCATCTTTCGTCCGAAACCGTAGATCTC
>JAEEGL014912364.1_pt1 | contig 11277 bp, 14 predicted proteins | sample 9134231 | NCBI WGS metagenome assembly JAEEGL01 (sample SAMN16246548, study PRJNA631951) | gut metagenome | biome: gut microbiome; feature: rumen; material: fiber-attached | host: Bos | place: Iran: Karaj | collected 2018-10
CCCGGGGATCCGTTTTGCCAGTTCGTCGATCGCCACCGCGATCTTTTCATGATTGTCGCGGCGCACGACCACGGCCGTTCCCGCCTCGATATCCTTCGGTCCCAGTTCCACACGCAGCGGAATGCCGCGCATTTCCTGTTCGCTGAATTTCCAGCCGGGGTTCTTTTCGGAATCGTCGAGCTTCACGCGCACACCGGCCGCTGCCAGCGCATCCCGCACCTCGGCGGCTTTTTCCAGCACGCCTGGCTTATGCTGCGCGATCGGCATCACCATGACCTGCGTCGGGGCGATGCGGGGCGGCAGCACCAGGCCGGAGTCGTCGCCGTGCACCATGATCAGAGCGCCGATGATGCGCGTGCTCAGGCCCCAGGAGGTCTGATGCACGTACTGCAGCTTGTTGTCCTTATCCGAATACTGGATGCCGAAGGCGCGGGCGAAGCCGTCGCCGAAGTTGTGGCTGGTACCGGACTGCAGGGCCTTGCCGTCGTGCATAAGCGCTTCGATGGTATAGGTCGATTCCGCGCCGGCAAACTTTTCCTTATCCGTCTTCTGGCCTTTGATGACCGGGATCGCGAGCATCTCTTCGCAGAAATCCGCGTAGATGTTCAGCATCTGCACCGTGCGGGCTTCGGCTTCCTCCGCCGTCGCATGCGCGGTGTGGCCCTCCTGCCACCAGAACTCGGTGGTCCGGAGGAACGGTCTGGTCGTCTTCTCCCAGCGCACGACCGAGCACCACTGGTTATAGCACTTCGGCAGGTCGCGGTACGATTCAATGATATCCTTATACAGGTCGCAGAACAGCGTTTCCGAGGTCGGCCGCACGCAGAGCCGCTCCGGCAGCACTTCGCCGCCGCCCATCGTGACCCAGGCCACCTCGGGCGCGAAGCCTTCCACGTGATCCTTTTCCTTCTGCAGCAGGCTCTCCGGGATGAACAGCGGCATCGCCACGTTCTCCACGCCGGTCTCCTTGAAGCGCCGGTCCAGCTCCTTCTGGATGTTCTCCCAGATCGCGTAGCCGGCCGGCTTCAGAATCGTGCAGCCCTTCACGCTGGAGTATTCCACCAGTTCGGCCTTCTTCACCACGTCCGTGTACCACTGGGCGAAATCCTCGCTGCGAGGAGTGATCGCCTTCACGAGTTTTTTGTCTTCCGCCATACCATCCTCCTTCATCCGGCGCAGGAGCCGGTTCCTTACAAAAAATGAAAAGCCGGGGCAGATCGGTCCGCTCCGGCTTTCTGACTGTTCATCCGTCCGGGAGTATTCCTTTCGGTCCCTCTCCCGTCCCTACTGGGTCCCCGCTGCGGAAGCCGATTCACTCTCCGCCTCGGTCGACGGCGCTTCCGTTTCGGGTTCTGTCTCAGTCTCGGATTCCAGCACGCCCGCCGCATCGGCCAGCACATACTCGGTGCGCTCGTACTGCGGCCGCGCCTGGACCGATCGGGTGATCTCGTTGATCCCGGTGATCACCAGCGCCACGACAAGGCCGAGAGCGACCAGGCCGGCGATCCCGATGCCGATCCACTTGCGGATCTTCTGTCCGCGTTTCTGCTTCTCCAGGATCTCCTTCCGGTTCTTCTTGAACTCTCTGTATTGTTCCATTTTCTGCTGGCTCATCGGTTTCCTCCTTGCGCCGCCCTGACCTTTCCGTCCGGCGGACGTTCAATGATTGTACAATCCCCTTCCGGAAAAAGCAAGCACTTTTCCGCGGACAACAGGGTTTTTAGCAAAAATCTTCGTCGGACGCGCCTTTACAGGGGACCGTCCGATCCTCCGGCGGCCGCCGTACCGGCGTTCTCCTCGGGCGCTTCCGCAGCCTGTTCCGCGTAGGACTCGGCAGAGCCCTCCCGGACCTTCTGTTCCGGCGCTTCCTCCGCTTTCGGAGCTTCCGGCTCATACTCCGGCTCCCCGAATTCCTCGGCGGAACCGTCGTAATATTTCTGGGACCGCTCGGCGTTCCGGGCGGCGGCTTCCGCCTCCATCTGCGCGATCATGGCTTCCTGCTTCTTCTGGATGCGGCCGTGGAAAAAGCCCCACACGATCCAGGCGATGGTGAGCAGGATGATATGATTGATCCACTGGTCCTTCGTCCAGCCGCCTTCCCGGTGCTCCCAGATGAACAGGCAGCCGATCGAGAGGGCGTACCACATCAGACCCATCAGGATCTTTTTGATCCGTTCTTTCGTGAAGAAGTCTTGCAGTTTTTCTTTCATGATGTCTCCTTCCTTACCAGTGAAGACGGTGAAGCTCCCCTTCCCGCACCAGACCGGGGAACCCGTTCTGCCGCAGGGCTTCGTAGAGGACGACCGCCGCCGCGTTCGAAAGATTCAGCGAGCGGTTGTCCGGGACCATCGGGATCCGGATGCAGCGCGCGGGGTCCCGCACCAGCAGTTCCTCGGGGATGCCGGCGCTCTCCTTCCCGAACAGCAGGAAATCGTCCGGCCCGTAGCGCACCTCCGTATAGACCTGCCGGGCCTTGGTCGTGGCCATCCAGACCGCCGCGCCGGCGTTCCGGCTCCGGAAATCATTCCAGTCCTCATAGACCGCCACGTCGAGTTTCGGCCAGTAGTCGAGGCCGGCCCGCTTCAGTTCCTTCTCCGCGAGGGAAAATCCCAGCGGCCGGATCAGATGCAGCTTCGTCCCGGTCGAGACGCAGGTCCGGCCGATGTTGCCGGTGTTTGCCGGGATCTCCGGCTCCAGCAGGACGACGTTCATCCTAGAACAGCGCCGAGATCAGGTTGTAGGCGGTCGGCACGACCATGGCCAGCACCAGCACGACCACGATCACGATCACCAGGACCTTTTTATTCTTTTTCTTGCTGAAATCGATCATGCTTTCTCTCCTCCGGCGCCTTTCCGGGCAGCCGTTTTTTTCTCCGCCCCGCGGCACTCTCCGTTCAGGAAGCAGTGCGCGCAGTCCGGACTTAGCGAGCGGCAGATCTGCCGTCCGAGCGTGATGAGCTGCAGGTTCACCAGGATCCAGTGATCCTCCGGCAGCACTCTCATCAGATCGAACTCCACTTTAACCGGGTCCGTCTCATTTGTAAAGTCCAATCTTTTCGCGATCCGCTTCACGTGGGTGTCCACGACGATACTGGGCGTCCCGTAAACGTTCCCCCGGATCACGTTGGCGGTCTTCCGGCCCACGCCGGGCAGTTTCACCAGCTCGTCTATATCATCCGGCACCTCTCCGCCGTACTTCTCCAGAAGCACCTTCGCGCAGGCGATGATGTTCTTCGCCTTGTTGTGATAAAAGCCCGTGGAGTAGATCTCCCGCTCGAATTCGGCCTGATCCGCCGCAGCGACAGACTCGAGGTCGGGATACTTCACATAAAGCGTCTTTGTCACCTGATTCACCCGCTCGTCGGTGCACTGAGCGCTCAGGATCACGGCAAACAGGAGCTGCCAGGTCTTCTCCGGGCGGTAGTCCAGAAACGTTTTCAGATCGGTCCCGTACTCCCGGTCCAGAAGCTCCAGGATCCGGGCGGTGCGGGCGGGATCCGGCGCCTTCGCGCCGGCTGCGGTCTCTTTCACGGTTTCCCCCTTCTTGACATCCGATGGCCCGGCTGATATGCTCGTTTCCGGGAAGGATCCTTCCCGGACAGGAGTCCGGACCATGGAGATCGAACGCAAATTTCTGCCGGCGTATCTGCCGGACGGCTATGAAAACGCCCCCCACCGGGAGCTGCTGCAGGGCTATCTCTGCCGAAAGCCCGTGCTCCGGGTGCGCCGCGACGGGGAAACGTATTATCTCACCGTCAAGGGGCCCGGCAAAATGGCCCGCGAGGAGCACGAATATCCCCTGAAGCGGGAACAGTTCGAACACCTTCTCGCCAAGGCCGACGGGCGGCTGATCCGGAAGACCCGCTACTGTCTGCCCTGCGGGAAGTACACCGCCGAGCTGGACGTTTTTGCGGACGAGCTCAGCGGCCTTTGCCTCGCGGAAGTCGAATTCCCTTCGGTAGAGGAGGCCCTCGCCTTTACGCCTCCCGCCTGGATGGGCCGGGAGGTCACTCAGGACCCCCGCTACCACAACGCGCATCTGGCACTCGACGGGCTTCCGGAGCTTGACGGCAGTTTTCTCCGCTGACCATTTCACCGGGAAGCAGTATATCACAAAAAACGGCCCCTGTCATGCGCTGAAAAGCGGCAGGCGCCGGAAAGGCGGCATCATGAAAACGCTGTATTTTGCCGGCGGATGCTTTTGGGGCGTCCAGCATTTCTTCGATCAGTTTCCCGGCGTCGTGAAGACCGAGGCCGGCTACGCTAACGGGCCGGACGCCGAGACCGACTATAAAAAAGTCTGCGCCTCTTCAGGCCACGCCGAGACCGTCCGCGTCGATTTCGATGAGGCCGTGATCTCTCCCGAAAAGCTGATCGACTTCTACTTTCTGGCCGTCGATCCCCTTTCGGTGAACCGCCAGGGGCACGATACCGGGATCCAGTACCGTACCGGCATCTACTCGAACGACGAAGAACTGCGGGAGACCGCCCGCCGGAAACTCGCGGAGCTGACCGGAAAGCTGGGTCAGACCCCGGCCGTCGAATGCGGCCCGCTCAAAAACTTCTGCCCCGCCGAAGAATATCACCAGAAATACCTGGAAAAGAACCCGTCCGGCTACTGCCACCTGCCCGCCGCCCTGTTCCGGCTGGCGGCCACCCAAAAGGAAAGCTGAGGTATTCCCATGAAACGATTCGCCAAAGTCTTTTCCCTGTTCCTTGTCCTCTCCCTTCTGCTCTCCGGCTGCCGCCTGGCCGATTTCGTACGGGCTCTGCGCGACGGAACGGAGTCATCCGGGCACGAAGAGACCGAAAAAGCGACTGAAAAACAGCCGACCGAAACGGTCCGGGACACGAATCGGCTGACCGACGGATACTATGAGGTCCTGATCCTTGCAAAAGAGGGCACGGAAGCACATGTGAATGTCTACTGGAAGATCGAACTGCCCTTTTTTACCGTGTATGATGCCCGGAATCCGGAGGCTGCTCCGCACAGAGTCGCCTGCCGTTTCGACGAAGAGACCGGAATCTATACCACTTCCCACATTGACGATCCCACCAAGGGAAGTTCCTTCCGGCTGAAAGCCATCGACGGCGGATTCGAGATCTGGAATTCGGGAGAGAACGGGTTCGTGCATGACTATGACCTGCTCGTCGTCGATCCGGCAGATCACCCCGTGCTGCTGCGGCAGATCGAAAAGGATCGTTTCGATCCCGATTTCCGCTTCACCACCACTGATTCGGCAGGCAATCCCGTCACGGAGGACCTTCTCTCCGGACAGTCTCTGACTATGATCAACCTCTGGGCTTACTGGTGCGGTCCCTGCGTCGGCGAGATGCCCGACCTTCAAAAGCTCTATGAAGCCTACCGGTCCCGCGGGCTGCAGATCTGGGGCCTGTATGATCCTTCCGAGGAACAGCCGGATCTGAAAACCGCGAAAGAGATGGGGATTCGCTACCCGCTCATCCGCTATACCGCGGCGTTCGATCCCTACATGAACACCGGCTATATCCCTACGACCATTTTCGTGGACGGGAACGGCCATATCGTCGGTGAGACGGTCGTCGGTTCCCGCAGCTACGAACAGTGGGCGAAAATCATCGAGGGACTGCTGAAGTGAAAAAACGCCTTCCTTTCCTGCTTCTGCTTCTTTCCCTGGGGCTGACCGTGGCCGGTCTCCTCTCCGGCCAGGCGGCCGACGTCCTCCGGAAAGCCGTCCGCGTCTGCCTGGAGTGCATCGGTATTGGATAACAGAAAGCGCGGTCTGATCCAGTTCGCGTCCCTGCTGCTTCAGAATGCGCACTTTAAGGGATTCTTCGAGGGGAAGATCTATCAGGGCTCTCTGAAGACGGTCTGCGTCCCGGGCCTCAACTGCTATTCCTGCCCCGGCGCGGTGGGTTCCTGCCCCATCGGCTCCCTCCAGCATTTCCTCGCGGAACGGCCGGTCAAATTTCCTTACTACGTCGCCGGTCTGCTCCTCTTTTTCGGAACGCTCCTCGGCAGGGCAGTCTGCGGTTTCCTCTGCCCCTTCGGCTGGATCCAGGAGCTGATCCACAGGATCCCTCTTCCGCGGAAAAAGATCGGCTCCTTCCCGGGCGACCGCATCCTGCGCTATCTCAAATACGCCGTGCTGGCCGTTCTGGTCATCGGCCTTCCGCTCTTTCTCCCGAATACGCCCGCCTTCTGCAAGTACCTCTGCCCGGCGGGAACGCTGGAGGGAGGCATCCCCCTCGTCCTGTTCGGGAAAGTCTCTTTTCAGGTCGGCGGCCTGTTTTACTGGAAGCTGGGCATCCTGGCGGCAGTCCTGATCCTCTGCCTGATCATCTACCGTCCGTTCTGTAAATATCTCTGCCCGCTCGGCGCCTTCTACGGGCTGATGAACCGGGTGAGCCTCGTGACCCTGAAGATCGATCCCGCCGCCTGCACCGGCTGCGGAAACTGCGCGCGTGCCTGCCCGATGCAGACAGACCCTCTGCACCGGCCCGACAGCGCCGAATGCATCCGCTGCGGGATCTGCACCGCCGCCTGCCCGGAAAACGCGCTGAGATTGGGTCTGCGCAGCGCGGGAAAGACCGTAACGGCTGAAAGCGCACGGCCAGGGTCCGAAAGGAGGATATCCGGGAAATGAAGCAGTTTATCGTCGATGCCTTTACCGCGGAGGCGGGAGCCGGCAATCCGGCAGCCGTCTGCGTGATGACAGCATGGCCGGGCGATGCCTCCATGCAGGCGCTTGCCAGGAAAAACGGCCTCTCGGAGACCGCGTTTCTGGTGAGGGAACAGAAGGGCTGGCGCCTGCGCTGGTTCACTCCGGAAAACGAAGAGGTCCTCTGCGGCCACGCAACGCTGGCCTCGGCCTTCGTCATACTGAATCATACCGAACCGGGCGCGGACACCGTCCTCTTTTACAGCCGCAGCGGGGAACTGCGCGTCGTGCGGAAGGGCAGCCGCTACGAGATGGACTTTCCTGCCTTCGAACCGCGGGAGATCCCGGTAACGGAAGAGATGACGCGGGCCTTCGGGGCCCGTCCGTCCAAAGCGCTTCTGGGGCTGGATCTGACCTGCGTTTTTGATACGGAGGAAACGGTGAGGACGATGACCCCGGATCAGAAGCTTCTGGAAACGCTTCCGGGCCGGGGGCAGAACGTGACGGCTCCGGGATCTGACGCGGACTGCGTCTCCCGCAGCTTCTTCCCGAAGGACGGGATCCCCGAGGACCCGGTCTGCGGTTCGGCCCACTGCCAGATCGCCGTCTACTGGGCGCGCGTCCTGAACCGGTCCCGGATCAGGGCGTATCAGGCTTCCGCCCGCGGCGGTACGCTGTACTGCGAGCTTCAGCCCGGCGGCAGGATCCGCATCAGCGGTGAAGCCGTCCTGGAGAGGATCGAAGAACTGCCGGTGACGCTTGCTCCGTGAACGGCAGACGGGATCGCCGAAAGAGAGAAGACCTCCCTGTACGGGACGGTCTTCTTCTATTTTTGCCGTTACTTTCTCTTATTCGGGCCATTTCGCTTTGCTCCTCATCGTCTGTGGCTTTATTGTAGTGCGCAGGCCGCAAAGACGGTGTTAAGGTACCCGGCGGAGACGTTAAGATTTCATAAAGAAAAGGCATGATCCGGAGATCATGCCCTGAAACTGTATGACCGTTCTTTCCCGCAGCCCGTAAGCCGCTTCTTCTTTCAGTCCCGGACCGCGGGCCGGTCCAGGAGCCATGCGAATGCTCTGGCCGTCCGGATATCCGCCTCCCGGAAATGGTTGCCCGCGTTCCATTCCAGAGCGCAGTCGGTGCCGCGCTCCCGGAGGCACGCGTACGCCTCGCGGATCCTGTCACCGACGGACGCCATGACCGAATGACGCACCCGCTCCTCCCGGTCGCCGAGACTCAAGTAGACCGCGCCGGTCCGGATCGGGTGTGCTTTCATATAGTCGGTAAACCCGGGGAACCACACGGAGGGCGAGGCCGCCGCCGCGCCGCGGAACACGTCCGTCTGATATACCGCCCACAGGGCGAACAGCCCGGCAAGCGAGTATCCCCCGACACAGTACGTTTTCTTCCGGTCGGAGCACAGCTCCAGCAGCTTTTCGAGCGTTTTTCCGGCGCCTCCGCCAAAGCCTTCCTTTCCGAAGACCGCCGGTGCCTCCCAGGGCGAAAGATCCGTATTCCAGTCGCCGATCCTGACCGCGGTCAGGCAGAACCGCCTCCCGCCGCTTCCGGCAATGGCCGCAGCCTCGTTTTCGATCCCTGCGAGGTCGTGATCGTCGACCGGCTGCAGAAGGACCGTATCCGCGTCCGCGTCTCCGAAGGTGTATATCTTCATCTCATTTTCCCCCAAACGGATCTTTCGCCGTCTTCCGGACAGCTTTTACCGCCCCGCGGTCAGGTCATAGATCAGCGGATCCCGGATCAGATGCTTCCAGACCGTGTAGGTCGCCCGGACGAACGCCGGATCCAGTTCCGCCTCCCCTTCGATCAGCGGGCAGCTGTAGGGAAGCGGTTCCCTGTTCCGGACCAGGACCAGCTCGCTGCCCTCCTCCCGGAAGACGATATCGGTCCCGTCCTCTCCTTCCTTCAGGATGCGGGGCCGCAGCGGAAAGGTCCGGCACTGGATGGGCCTCAGCTCGCGGCGGCAGTGCTTGGGGCCTCCGCATCTCACGAAACAGACCCTGCCGTTCCAGGATGCGGGGAGGTCGAGCTCGTCCGTGCTCTGCATTTCCCATGTGAGCCAGCCGTCCCGCCGGTCATGGATCTTCTCCTCGCCGGGCAGAAGGTACAGGCCCAGCTCGTCCGCTTCGTCCGACTGACAGCAGGCTGCGCCGCAGATCCTCCCGCAGTCGAACGGCACCGGGGAGACCCGGTCCAGAAGCCGGTAGATGGCGCGGTACGTCCGTGCCCGTGTCTTTCCTTTGATCATGGTCTCTCTCCGGCTCCTTTCTCCGTATGCTTCACCGTTTTCCGGCACTTTCCGGCTCAGGCCGGTCCCTGCGTTTTTTCAAGGTCCGGATCCTGCCGTCATTATAACAGGGGGCCCGGGGAAAGTCCACGGCCGGAAGACAGGCAGGTTCGCGTCCCCGCTTTCCCCGGGCGGGAATTGACAGGAGCGCCCCCATCCCGTATACTTATCCTGTTGGTCCGGCCGGAAAAGACGCCCGCCTGCGGCGCAGCCCCGGCCCGCGTCGAACGGATCTCAGGAAGATATCGGCCGTTCCTGCGCGAAACCGGTTTCTTTTGTATACAGGAGTCCCTATGAATCCAAAGCTTCGCAAACTCATCCTCGCCGCCCTTTGCCTTGCTCTCTGCATCGTACTGCCCTTTCTGACGGGTCAGATCCCGGAGATTGGCAAGCGCCTCAGCCCCATGCACATCCCCGTCTTCATCTGCGGCTTCGTCTGCGGCTGGCCCTGGGGTCTGGCTGTCGGCCTGATCGCCCCGCTCCTGCGTTCCGTGATGTACGGCATGCCTGCCTTTTTCCCGAACGCGGTCGTGATGAGCTTCGAACTGGCGACCTACGGGCTGGTCTCGGGCATCCTCTACCGCCTGCTGCCGCGTAAACCGTGGAGCATCTACGTGACGCTTATCGCCGGCATGATCGCAGGACGGATCGTCTGGGGGCTGGTCAAATGGTTCGTGCTCGGGCTGCAGGGAAACGCCTTTACCTGGAAGATGTTCCTCGCCGGAGCGGTCCTGGACGCGGTCCCGGGCATCATCCTTCACATCGTACTGATCCCCGCCGTCGTACTGGCTCTGGAGAAAGCCGGTTTCATCAAACAGGACTAGGAGGCGCGGCATGAAGATCCTCTACCTTGACTGCGGCATGGGCGCGGCGGGAGATATGCTGACGGCGGCTCTGCTGGAACTCCTCCCCGATCCCGACAGTTTTCTGGCCGAGCTGAACGCGGCCGGTATTCCCGGCGTCACCTTCCGGATGGACCGCGTACAGAAGTGCGGCATCACCGGCACCCGTTTTTCTGTTCTCGTGAACGGCCGGGAGGAAGGCGTCTGTGCGGATCACGGCGCTCCCTGCGGACACGCGGAGGAACACTGCCGCGAACATGGGCACGGGGAAGAGCATTCCCACCGTACGCCGGGCCGCATCGCGCAGATCATAAACGGTCTCGCCGTTCCGGAATCCGTCAAGAAAAACGCCCGGGCCGTTTACAGCCTGATCGCCGAAGCCGAGAGCCGCGTACACGGCCGTCCCGTCGAAGAAGTCCACTTTCACGAAGTCGGCGCGATGGACGCCGTCGCCGACGTCACTGCGGTCTGCCTGCTAATGGAGCGCCTCCGCCCCGATAAAGTGATCGCCTCGCCCGTCCACGTCGGCAGCGGCACGGTCCGCACGGCTCACGGGATCCTGCCCGTGCCCGCCCCCGCGACCGCTCTCCTGCTCGAGGGGATCCCCGTTTACGGCGGAGAGATCCGCGGCGAGCTCTGCACGCCCACGGGCGCCGCGCTGCTCAGATTCTTCACGAACGAATTCGGAAGTCTGCCCCTCATGCGCGTCCGCTCGGTCGGCTACGGCATGGGAACTAAGGACTTCCCCGCCGCGAACTGTGTCCGCGCCATGCTCGGCGAGACCGGCGGCGGCGAGACGCAGATCCGCTTTGAACTCTCCGCCAACGTGGATGATATGACCGCCGAGGAAATCGGCTATGCCACGGAACGGCTCTTCGAAGCCGGCGCGGCAGAGGTCTACACCGTCCCGATCGGCATGAAGAAAAGCCGGCCGGGAACGCTGATCCGGGCCATCTGCACGGCGGAAAAGAAGGAAGCCGTCATCAAGGCCTACTTCACCCATACGACGACCATAGGCGTCCGCGAGACCGAGACCCGGCGCACCGTGCTGTCCCGCACCGAAGAGACCCGCGACACCGCCTACGGTCCTCTGCGCCGCAAGCGTTCCGAGGGTCTCGGCACGGTCAGGATCAAATTCGAATACGAGGACCTCGCCCGGATCGCCCGGGAGAACGGCCTGTCTCTGGCGGAGGCAAGAGCGCTGGCGGAAAAGGAGTTTGAGCAGCATGCATGAGCATCCCGAAGAGTTGACCGCCGCCGGGCGGCACGAACATCTGCATTCCCACACGCATACGAAGGACGTGATCAACCGGCTCTCCCGGGCTGCCGGCCATCTCGACTCCGTCAAAAAGATGGTCGAGAACGGCCGTGACTGCTCGGAAGTCCTGATCCAGCTGGCCGCCGTCCGCGCCGCGCTCGCTTCGGTCAGCCGCATCATCCTGAAAGACCACCTCGAGCACTGCATCGTGCACGCGGTAGAGGAGAACGA
>JAEEGL015058201.1_pt1 | contig 11277 bp, 14 predicted proteins | sample 9134231 | NCBI WGS metagenome assembly JAEEGL01 (sample SAMN16246548, study PRJNA631951) | gut metagenome | biome: gut microbiome; feature: rumen; material: fiber-attached | host: Bos | place: Iran: Karaj | collected 2018-10
CGGGCCCGCGACAGTAATCTCTTTGTCGCCGACCGTGATTGTCACTCCCGCCGGAATTTCGATGGGTTGTTTTCCGATACGACTCATATTTTTCCCTTTATATTAATAACCTTACCATTATACCACAAAAAAGAGGTCCCCGCAACCTCTTTTTTACTTTACCTTTTAGCGTCTTCGCATTAAGAATACGAAGCTAGTCACCGTAGTAAGAAGTCCAATAATTACCGCAGTCACGAGAGCTGCCGCACTAGCTGAAGCTCCAGCTGCTGTCATCGTACCAGATTCTGGTGCCGTCGCTGATTCTTTGCCAGTTGTTTTTGTCTCGTCTGTAATAACTGCTTCACCACCGTCATCTTCTTCGTCATCACTTGGTTCTTCTTCTTTCTCGCTGTAGGCAATCGCAAAAGTCGAGAATTGATCATTTTCCACTAGTAAATCATTGCCATCTCGCCTAGCGGACATCCTATCTACTTGATAAGAATCTGTCCCACGATTTAGATGACTCCTCAAGACGCTAAATTCACCCTCTGCCTCTGCATACTCCTCTGGAATTGCAAATCTCAAAGTGATTGGCTTATCCAGTGTATTAGCAAAACCGATTGAGCCATAGTTTTCATCAGAGAGGCTAACACTTACGTTATAGAAAGCTATTACCTTCTCATCACCGTTTAACTCTGCCATTATTTCTTCATAGCCAGAAGTGTGTTCCTCTGCGTCTTCTTCGTCACAAAGATTGATGATTAACCCCGACATCAAAGAGCCAGCCGACGAAAAGGCATCTTTAAGAGCCGAAACGTCAATATCAGCTTTTTCGCCATGATACCAGCCACTTTCACGATTTTCTAAGGCTTCTTTAACTTGCCCAGCAAAGAAATCTTCTATCGTTTCTTCGTCCGCCGCATCTTCTGAGGCATCGCCTTCTCTTGATTCAATGTCGTATACTGTTACGTCGATATTATCATCAACCGGATCTTTATAATTATGTAATTGGAAATTGACTAGACCAGAACCCTTAGCAAGAGCAGTCATGACGCCCTCATCATCAACCGCCACCAAATCACTTGCTCCACCAAATCGGCCATATTTCTTTGCAACCTCAGACAACTTAGTGTCATATGTATCGCCAACCCGCAAGTATAATTTTTCTGGCAAATCTACTACCGTAGACTGTTCCACATAATATGGACCATCTGGGCTTACATCATAAATGTCGTAACCATCTATCACCACACTATTATCTGGCTTAGTAGCGAATTCTCCTCCCGAAATTGTTGGCAAAATCGCCACATCACTATAAACAAGTGGAGTTTTTCCAGAATGCTCATTATAAGAATCCACATATTCTCTTCTAATCGTGTTTGCCTCTTCTACCTGAGCCGGAAGCACTGTACTGAAATCTCCAGTAAAAGTACCACCATCAATCACTAAACCACCATACGCATTATATGATACACTCACCTTCTCTTTGGTCACACTATCCGTATAACTAGCATTTGTCACTTTACCAAGCTGGGAAAAACCAGCCACACTCGTTCCGTCATGGATAGTTAATATCGTCGCCGCTCCCGCTTGATAAACCAAACCACCAGCTAGAGACACGCCCTCACCAAACGTTGCATTACCACCGCCAACAGTAGTAAGACCATTTACCATAGTATTACTCACGTTCGTAGTTCCGCTAGTTAAAACCAAGCTACCAGCAGAAACGTTTGTCAGATTCCTTGTTCCACCTCTAAGCTCCAATAAATCAGTCACGCTCAAATTCGTTAGCTCAATTTGCCCAGCGATGACTGCGTCTTTCAAAGGAATATTAGAAATACTACCGGTACAACTGGTAGATGATATCAATACAGCCTCGTCACTCGTACTAACAAGAGTACCGCCAGTGACATCCGCATTAACCGCTTTAGAACCAGATAAAGCATTCCCTACGGTCTCAATCGTTCCTCTAGTAACTTTCAAATTACCATTTGAGTTAAATCTTACACCGTAATTCGAAGTCGAAGTAGAGTCTTCGTGGGAATAAACACCGCCCCCGTTCATTTCAAACGAAGCACCCTCGCCCTTCATATTCACAGCTATACCTTCACCATTAGCGCTTGCCCGACCATAAGGGCTGATAATTGAACCATCATTCAATACTACTTTTGCGCCTGCACCAATCCACAAAGTGGAAGGAGCAGCATTACCTTTGTGATCATAGCGAATTGCGCCAGTTTTGTCAGTACTGGTATCATTAATGGTTAAAATCGTTCCTTCACCAGAAACTGCAATGCCAGTATTGCCAGCAGACCCACCGCTCGTACTAGCGGTAGCAAGTTTATACCCATTCAAATCTAGAGTCATAGAATGGTCAACACGAATTGAAGGAGCACCAGATATTTGAACATAATGCTCTATATCACTATTTAGTTTCACATTCTTGCCATCTGCAATTGCTGATTTCAAATCATTATAAAGCTCTTCGTCTGTATTACCTACCGGAATAGCAAAGTCGCCATCCATATTGTAGGCAAAAACACTGTTGCCAGAGAACAGACTAAAAGCCCCAGCAATCGTAGCCGCTGCTGACAAAACATAGGCCATCTGTCGTTTAACCATTTTTTCCTCCAATTAACTACTAAAATTATAATGCTTTAAAACTAAAAACGCAAGCACTTTTAAAAAAGTTTTCCACCAAAAATCCCCTCAAATGAGGGGATTTCCATACCATCTCTTAATTATATCACACTTATGCTATTTTGTCAACTTTACCTCTTTACGCTTGGTAATCGCCAGTAAAATTATTGCTCCACCTAGCATAACTACACTAGCGCCAATCAAATTGTTTAAGTTCGCTACCCCAGCACTTCCTTCTGTTTTGGTCAGATGACCAGTTTCCGGCGCGATAACTGGTACAACAATCACTCCACCACAACCACCGCCATCCGCACATGGATCTAATGGTTCTGGTTCCGGTTCTGGTTCAGGTTCTGGCTCTGGCTCCGGTTCTGGTTCAGGCTCGCTGCGACGGTTCATAACCATCAAAGTATTATTCTCAGCATCCCAATCATATTCGTCACTACCGCTCTTAGTAAATTCACAAGTCTTTTTATAAGTATTCTCCAGTGCATTAACATCTACGCCAGAAAGAGTACTCTTACAAACAACGTCTAACGTCACCGTATCTTCTATCAAGTCATAATCTTCCAACGTTTCTTTTTCAGTAATTTCATATTTAAACTTATTTTCCTCTGCATCGGCAGTTACTGGCACCGAAATCACAATTCTACCTTCTTCATCCGTCGCATATTGCTCACCGTCAATCTCAAACACCACTCCCTCCAAAGCCTCATCATCCTCATTAGTCTTCTCTAGATAAAATTCCTCCGCCTCCGCCTCATAAACCGAAGTTGCTTCTGTCCAAGTGTTGGTAATCTCATAACCCTCTACGCTTGTAGTCCATTTACCCTTCACCGACTTTTGACCGTCTACTGTTTCCTCACCATAGACTATAAAAGTACTCTCATCCGCACCAGAAATTGATTTTTCCTGAATCGAATACTCAATTTCTTCGCCCTCAGCATTTCTAAAGAGATCTTCGAAGGTATACTTCCAATCGTTATTCTGACCAGCAAACACATCAACTGTTTGTGTCACTTCACCGTCAGCCAAAAGCTCTACCGTAATAGACCCAGGCAGTACCGCCAAAGTCCCTTGTTTCCAAAGCTTCTGGATTGTCAAATCAAAAGTCTCTGGCGTATGGGAATTCGTAATCACCCCATTACTGACCGACGCGGAATAATCATCATCTTCTATAAAATCACTCGTACAAGTGATTTGCCCATCTGCTTCCGTACAACCCTTTGCCTCCACCACGGTATAAGATATTTCTTCTCCGTTCCGATTCTTAGGCAAATTGTCAAACGTATAATCTTTGTTCTCGTCAGATAGCTCTGCCTTCGCCACGTAATTATTACCGTCTTTCACCGTTACAAATAAATCATCATAATTACTGCGCAAACCATCCCTATTTTCTCCATCGTCCCAAACTTTAGACACCGAAACACTGGTCGTTTCATATACATTCTTGATCGTCACATCAATGTGATCTGCATGTTGCTCATTAATTGCAAAAGTATTACCAGTGTAAGAAATCAGATAATTCTCAAATTTCACAGGATTATCTTCGCTAGTACCGATTTCTGTCAAAGTGTAATTACCGATCGGAAATGCCTCTACAATGCTATGCGTTTTACCGGCTTCCACCGTATACTGCGTGGTCTTCTCACCCGCTGGATGTTCAATCTTAAAATCAAAGATACATTTTCCTGCTGCACATTCTTGCCCCTCAATCTCCTTTTTCACATTAATAAAGAACGGCTTTACATACGGTACTGGGAATGACTCTTCGTGCGAAACTCCATCCGCATCCACATAGGTCAGAGTCGCGTCCTCGTTAAGTGGATGAAATCCATCCGTGCTATCTGCATCCAAAATATGTTCGCCAGCTTCCACCTCATAAGTATAGGTTGCCACATATTTGCCAATATTACTATCGTAAGTAAAATCAATGTTTTCCCAATCAATTTCTGTAGAGTGCTCAGCATCCTCTACTACTACGCCTTCGCCCATCACATCATGTACACTTGCCGCACTCACCAAGTCCGAAATCTCTCCCGCAATATCCTCAAAAATCCTTTGCAATTCTTCATTTGTAGATACTGGATGATACTTACCTGTACTTGCCATATCACTCAAAATTTCGCTACCACTCTCACCCGCATTAAAGGCAATTGTGTGTAAAACCCCACCGGTATTCTTAAAGAAGTTAGCTTCCGAAACCGCCCCATTACCATAATGGTAATAACGCGCATTACTACCATACCCACTATATCTATATAGCAACACGTTATTATTATTGCCATCACCTCGTCTGGTGCTACAGTTAAATACATAGGTGTCACCTGCTGCTGGATCTAGAATTCTTATAACCCGACCAGATTGTCCTTCAACCGTTTCCAAATAATCATCTGGATTAGTCATATCACAGGTATAATTTGGAGCTCCATCCGATAGTAACACCACATTTTTATAATTTGCTTCCGAACTTTCCAACAAGGTTGCTGCTGCATTTAGACCTTTTTGCGTAAAAGTTCCCATGCCGCCCAAGCTAATACCATCAATTGCCTCTACGACTGCATCCTCATCATTTGAAAAACCAATGATCGAATGCGTGTTTCCATCAAAAGTCACTACAGCTACGCGATTTGCTTCACTATCCTCTAATAGAATACTCGCTAAAGAACTCGCTGCCGTTTTTGCTCCACTCAGCGGCTGCCCTTGCATACTTAAAGAATTATCTATTACGATCACCGTATCAGAAGTTACTGTGATTTTGGGAGCCTCAATTCTCAGTGTGATATCCCATTTATTGGCATAACCAGGCACACTAGCTGCAGTTTTTGACAAAACCAAATCATTGGTCGGGTCGTCATCCCCATCCTGTACATGATATGGCTCTGGATTCCGCACCGTCGGGTCATCACCATCCGCTGCCAATACTGGTAAAATCCCACTAATGATATTGATTCCCACCATTGTCACTGCTAGGACTGCGCTAGCCAGTCTTTTTAACTTCATAAGTTACTCCTTCGCTCTATTATTACACCCATCCTATCACAAGCCAAAACAGAGGTCAACAATAAGCATTTTGAAATAAAAAAAATAGCCCTTCAGGGCTATCTTTTTATTATATCACAGATTGACTAAAAAGTCAAGTATAATCGTTACCAAACTTTCACTAAGATTTCACCGCCTAGACGGTTTTTCTTAGCATCACGTCCAGTCATCAAACCTTTAGATGTCGAAACGATTACCATTCCACGACCAGATTTGATTGTCGGTAAATCATCTACCGCTGCATAGACTCTTCGTCCTGGTTTAGAAACCTTAACGATTTCATTAATCTTGGCTTTTTCGCCCGCTTCACTGATTTTAACCTTCAAAATTCCTCGAGGTTTTTCATCAGTTACTTCGTATCCCGCCACATAGCCATTTTTAGCTAACACTTCTATAACGCCAGCTTTTAGCTTAGAAGTCGGGACTAGAATTTCATTCTTGCCTACTAAAACGGCATTTCGAATCCGTGTCAATAGGTCTGCAATTTGATCTGTAGATTGTAATGACATAATTCTCTCCTTCCTACCAGCTACTCTTAGTTACACCAGGAATTTCGCCTTTACTTGCTTTTTCCCGGAAATTAATACGTGAAAGTCCAAATCGACGCATATAGCCACGTGGACGACCGTCCAACATGTCACGATTTTTTAATCTCGTTGGTGAGCTATTGCGTGGGAGTTTTTGTAACCCCTCTAAATCGCCTGCGGCTTTCAAAGCTGCACGTTTTTCTTGATATTTTGCATTTAGTTTACGTCGCTTCTCATCGCGAAGGACTGCAGATTTCTTTGCCATCTATTTGTCCTCCTTTTGAAACGGCATTCCGAAGAGTTCCAAGAGTTTTGTACTTCCTTCCTTTGAACCATTTTTAATAATAAACGTTACTTCTAGTCCGTGTAGAGCCGAAGCATCTTCAAATGTAATTTCTGGAAACACAGTCTGCTCTTTCAGGCCTAGATTATAATTTCCTTGCTTATCAAACGCTTCACGTGACACACCATGAAAATCTCGTACGTGTGGAAGCGCAATATTGAGAAGACGATCCACAAATTCATACATTTTATCATTTCGAAGTGTCACAAGATAACCTACTGGTGCACCCATACCTTTACGAATCTTAAAGGTAGCGATAGATTTTTTTGCCAATCTCGAAGTTGGAGCTTGACCAGTAATCTTTGCCAAGGTTAATTCCACAGTTTCAGTAAATTTCTTATCTTCACGTTTTTTACCAACGCCAGAAGAAACTATTACTTTTTTAAGTTCAGGCACCTGATTAATATTCTTTAAACCAAGTTCCTTTTTAAGCTTCGCCTTTAACTCGTCATTATAGAGAGCTTTAAGGCGTGGTTGTGCTTTTTCCTGCTTTTTCGCAGCTTTCGCTGGAGTTTTAGCAGGTTTGGCAGCCGTCTTATCTTCCGCCATTACTTAGCTCCTTTCTTTTCTTTCTTATCGGTTTTTTTAGCAGCTGATTTTGCTTTTACGTATTTTGCTGCTTCAACCAACTTTAAATTCGAAACATCAATTCCTAGGTGAACTGTTTTCTTACCGCCGGCTGGGTTCAAATACGATTTCTTCATATGTCGCTCAACTTGACCAATGCCTTCAAGACAGGCCTTACCAGTCGTGCGATCAATTGCTACAATTTTAGCTTCTTTACCTTTGTTGTCGCCAGCAATTACTAAAACTTTATCGTTTACTTTCAAATTCTGCGCCATTTTAGAGTACCTCCGGTGCCAAGCTAATAATCTTCATGAAGCCAAGATCACGAAGCTCTCTAGGGATCGGACCAAATACACGCGTTCCCTTTGGCGTTTTATCGTTATTTACGAGCACAGCTGCATTTTCGTCGAAACGAATCGTTGAGCCATCTGGCCGCCTAATTGGCGCTACAGTTCGCACAATTACAGCCCGTACTACTGCTTTTTTCTTCACATTACCAGTTGGAGACGCTTCCTTGACTGAGCAAGTCACGATATCACCAACGTGGGCATAGCGAGCACGAGTTCCACCGAGCACCCGAATTACTCCGAGCTCTTTCGCGCCACTATTATCTGCTACTTTTAATCTAGTTTCTTGTTGTATCATTTAAGCTTCCTCCTTCTCAGAAGATTCTGCTTTTTCGGCCTCTTCAGCTTTTTTAGCTCTTTCTTCTTTTGCCTTTGCATCGGCACCTACTTTTTCTGGAAGCTCGACCTCGTTTACATCCTCTTTGAGTTCAATTCTACCATGCGCTTTTTCAATTACTTTCACTAAAGTGTAAGCCTTGGTCTTTGAAATTGGAGCAGTCTCTGCAATTTCCACAAGATCGCCGACCTTAGCTTCATTCTTAGCATCATGTGCAGTATATTTACGAGTTTTCGTATACTGCTTGCGATAAAGCGGATGCGTTTCGCGATAGAGGGTAGAAACGGTAATGGTCTTATCACGTTTATCTGAGGTTACGGTACCTGTCAATGTGTGTGCCATATTAAAACTCCTCTCTCTTTAATATTTTACATTTCACTGGCAACTTGTGCGAAGCAAGCCTAAGTGCCTCACGTGCCTGTTCTTCAGTCACATCAGCAATCTCAAACATTACTGTACCAGCTTTCACTTTTGCAACATAAAATTGTGGCTCACCTTTTCCGGAACCCATTTTTACATCAAGTGGTTTCTTCGAAACAGGTGTATGTGGAAAAATTCGAATCCAAATTTTACCACCACGCTTTACATAACGGGTAATTGCTTGACGTGCTGCTTCAATTTGACGTGAAGTAATTCGTTCATTATCAAGCGACATCAAACCAAAATCACCAAACGCCACTGTGTTACAACGTGTCGCAACACCTTCGTTTTTGCCTTTACGCACTTTACGGTGCGGAGTTTTTCTTGGAACTAATATTGCCATTTTACTTTTCCCCCTTATAAATCCAAACTTTTACGCCTACGATGCCAGCAATAGTTGGTGCATGATGACAATGAAAATCAATATCCGCTCTAAGCGTATGTAGAGGCACTGAGCCTTCAATGAATTTCTCACGACGGCTCATTTCAGCGCCATTAAGACGCCCTGCTACCTCAATACGTACACCCTTAGCACCTGCGTTCATCGTAGATTGAAGTGCCATCTTTACAGCACGGCGGAAATTCATACGCTTACCTAACTGGAAGCCAATATTCTCCGCTACGAGTTTCGCATTAAGTTCTGGTTTTTTAATTTCCTCAACATTAATACGAATTGGACCTTCAATCGTTTTTTCTAGTATTTTCTTTAATTCATTGATACCAGCACCCTGCTTACCAATCACTGCTCCAGCTTTTGCCGTCACAATTGTAATGGTAGTCAAGTTTGCCGATCGCTCAATATTCACTCTTGCAATCGTCGGACGACTCTTATATCGCTCTTCGATTGTCTTCCGAATCTTGTCGTCCTCTGCTAGCCATTTTCGAAAGTTCGCTTTACGTGTAAACCACTTTGACGACCAATCTTTGCTAACCTGGAGACGGTAAGAGATGGGATTAACCTTCTGACCCATATTACTTTTTCTCCTTCTTCGCCTTTTCAGCCGGCTCAGCAGCTTTTTCGGCTTTTTTAACCTTTTCTTCGCCTGCGACCTCAACAAAAATGTTGGACGAAATCTTCTCATAAGGAAGCGCACGACCACGCGATGCTGGTTTAAAACGACGAATTCTAGTACCGCTAGTCACGACAATCCGTGCGATTCTAATCGTCTTTGGATCAATCGAAACTTTAGAATTGTTTAATAAGTTCGCATTCGCGGACTCTACTGCCTTTTTTACTAACTTAGCAGCCCGACGTGGTGTGTTTTCTAGAATCACTATCGCATCTGCCACATAGCGATCACGAACTAGCGCCGCCACCACATTGGTTTTCCTCGGCTGAGAGTCAACGCTTTTTTCATATGCATGTGCAAAATATGTTTGACTCATGGTTATGCCTTTCCTTTCGCCGCCGCAGCTTCAGCTGCTTTCTTACCACCATGGCGTTTAAATTTACGAGTTGGCGCAAACTCACCCAACTTATGACCAACCATATTCTCTGAAATAAACACTGGTACGTGCATTTTGCCGTTATGAACTGCAATTGTCCTACCTACCATTTCTGGCGAAATCGTAGATTGACGTGCCCAGGTTTTAATCACAGTGCGATCTTCGCTGGAGAGAGCGGCAATTTTCTTCGCAAGTTTGTAGTCCACAAACGGACCCTTCTTAAGACTACGAGACATTATTTCCTCTTTCCTTCGTGGCGACTGCGCACGATCATTTTATTAGTTTTCTTATTGTGACGAGTACGATAACCCAAGGTGAGCTGACCCCACGGCGTACGCGGAGCCTTACCGGAACCGTGACGACCGCCATCACCACCACCGTGTGGGTGGTCTGAAGCGTTCATTACGACACCACGTACTGTTGGGCGAATACCCTTACGACGACGTCGACCAGCCGCGCCGATCTTCACATTCTGATGCTGTTCATTCGATACTGTACCAATTGAAGCTTCACACGCTACCAACACTTTACGCACTTCACCCGATGGCATCTTAAGAGTGGCATAGCCATCTTCTTTTGCCATTAGCTGAGCCGAAGCGCCAGCAGCTCTCACCATTTGTGCACCTTTACCTGGAGTTAACTCCACGCCATAAACAAATGTACCAACTGGAATATTTTCAAGTGGCATTCGATTACTGTTTTCGATTTCAATTTCTGCGCCAGTTTTAAAAGTGGCACCTTTTTTCATCGTAGTATCAGCAATCACATAATAATATGTGCCTTTTTCGTCTTTCACTCTTGCAATCCGAGCTGAACGATTTGGGTCATATTCAATTTCTTCAACCGTATACTTCAAATCTTTTGGCAAAGTATAAGTTACTAAACGATAGTGACGTTTCACGCCGCCACCGCGATGTCGAACCGTAATTCGACCTTGGTTATTTTTACCGGCTTGTTGCTTCTTCGCTAGAAGAAGTGACTTCATCGGCTTCTTCGTCGTAATCTGATCGTAATCTTCGGTCGTCTTTTGACGTTGCGCCGGAGTCATTGGCCGATACGCTTTAATTGCCATTATTTATTCTCCTTCCCTGCATTCTTGTCAGCTTTTTTTGCGGTCTTTTCCGCTTTTTTAGCTTCCTTTGCGCTGGTTTTCTTATCATCTTCTGGTTCATAGAAAACTTTATTCGAATCGCCTTTTTTAAGTCTCACATATGCAAACTTTTTATCTTGGCGATGCGTAATGCCAGGATAAGCGTGTTTACCTTTGCTAAACTTTGTCTTTTTGCCTTTACGAATCAAAGTTTTGACATCCGTCACTGTGACTTCGTAATCCTTTTCCACCATTTTCGCAATCTTTTGCTTTGAATCCGACTTTTTTACTGGAAAAACATAAATCCGATTCGTCTGCTCAAGATAGCTCTTTTCAGTAGCTCGTGGTTCAATCAGGTGAAGTTTGATATTGGTTTTATCATCTTTTGCCATCTTACTTCTCCTTTCCCATTAGCCACTCTTCTGTAGCCTTTACTGAAGCTTCCGAAAATACAATTGCATCTGCATTCATGATGTCAAATACATTTAAGTAAGTTGCTTTTACGAGCTTCACATTTGGTAAATTGTTAGTCGAACGTA
>JAEEGL015100709.1_pt1 | contig 11277 bp, 5 predicted proteins | sample 9134231 | NCBI WGS metagenome assembly JAEEGL01 (sample SAMN16246548, study PRJNA631951) | gut metagenome | biome: gut microbiome; feature: rumen; material: fiber-attached | host: Bos | place: Iran: Karaj | collected 2018-10
ACCATGATCATGATGTCGGAGTTCACCTCCACATCCTCTGCCAAAAGTACCTTCCTTCCGGCAAGGTCTGCCACCTTTTCTTCCTTGCCTTCTGTCTTGGTCTTTTTACTTAGTGCGGACTTGAATTCCTCAATGACGTTAGCTGCAAAGATGGGTTTGGACAAGAAACTATCAACCCCTGCTTCCAATGCTTCCTCCAATACATCATCCCAGCGATAAGCTGTCAGAATAATGATGGCCGACTGGTTTCCCGTAAGCTCCCGTAGCTTTCTGGTGGTTTCGATGCCGTCCATATCCGGCATTTTCCAATCTACGAGGATCAGGTTGTAATGCTCCATTCTGGCATTTTTCAGGTTCACTTTTTCAATAGCTTCTCCGCCGGACAGAGCGATATCCGACGTGATTCCTGCTTTTTCCAGTACCAGCTTCGCATGATCGCAGGCCAGGGGATCGTCATCGATGATCAAAACACTCATGGTCTGCAGATCGATCTCATCAGAAGTTTGGTCGGAGGATTTTCTGTCAGAATCCGTCAGAGTCACAGTCACTGTAAAGGTGGTGCCTTCATTTTTCTTACTATCCACCATAATATTGCCGTTCATCATTTCTACAAAGCTCTTGGTGATGGCAAGTCCCAATCCGGAGCTTCCGTATTTTCCGGTGCTGGTGGCATCCTCCTGGGCGAAGGTATCAAAGATATGGGGTAAAAATTCCTCGCTCATACCGATGCCGTTATCCTTGATCACAAACTCCAGAGTAGAATGTCCATTAAAAGCATTAACCGGCCGGATATTCAGCTCCACTGTTCCCCCCTCGGGGGTGAACTTTACGGCATTTCCCAAAATGTTAATCAAAATCTGGCGAAGCTTCATGGTATCGCCGATGTAATACTCACTGATCTGGGGAGATGCATGGCATTGATACTCCAGTCCCTTGTCCGCACATTGTCCGCTGAACATGGTGTTAATGGCTTCCAGAAGCCGCTGGAAGGAAAACTCCTCGTTCTTTAAGCTCATACGTCCGGATTCAATTCTGGACATATCCAAAATGTCATTTATGAGATTTAAAAGATGCTCTGCGGACACGCCGATCTTTTCCAAGTACTCCCTTGTCTTCGGCGGCGTGTCGGGATCGTTCAGGGCTATATTATCCAGTCCGATGATGGCATTCATGGGGGTTCTGATCTCATGGCTCATGTTGGAAAGGAAGGTGGTCTTTGCCTTATTGGCATCCTCCGCTGCCGCCAGTGCCTCGGAAAGGGCGTGACTTTGCTGCTCGATCTTTTCCTGCATGGCGATACGCTCATCCAGCTCCTGCTGCTTGATGCGTGCTTCCGTATCGGCAGTCTCTTTTTCAATTCGCAGAACGGCATTTTTGCGGTTCTGGGAAATGATCATCAAAAATACGCCGATCAAAACCACTGCCATCAAAACGGATTGCAGAATGCTTCGGACCAGGATTCCCTGAGAGATGGAACTGATCTGAGAGCTGACAACGCTTTCCCTGATCAGGTAGGTAAGCATCCAGTCCGTACCCTCGATAGGGATATAGCTTAAGGTCTCCCGGATGCCCTTGTAGGTAAAGGAAGCTTCTCCGCTGACATGATTTTCAAAATCCTGTTTTACCTTTTCGTAGGAATAGCCTTTTTCATACTCCGCATTTCCCAACGCATCGATGAGGTTATCTTCCTCTGCAAGCCCCCCAAGGATCATATCGGTTAGGGCAACGCCATCGCTGGTGTAGATGTTGGAAAAAGTGGTATCGCTGCTTTGGGAATGCATGGAAACACCATGCAGCATTTCCTTCATATCGATCTCCATGAAGCAAACCACCAGTTCACCACCGTTAAATGAAATGTGATCCAGGGGCGTAGCAATGATCACCTTTTTGTTGGAGGTTTTCAGGTTTTTAATGGAGATCTCGGGGCCGTTGATGGACTCACGATCAAACTGATACTCGTCAATGTCCTTCTGGATTCCGGTGGAGGTATAAATGGCACCCTCCGTATCCACGAAGGCAAACCGCTCCAGGGTAAAGAGTTTTTTCATCTTTGCCTGGTAAGCCTGCAAATGCTCCACATCGCTGAGATCCTCCTCAGTCATCAGTTCCAGAGCGGTATGCAGATCACTGATCCTGCCCTGCAGATTGTCCGCAACCACCTGCTCTCTTCGGCCTGCAAGCTCATCCAGATACAGAAGACTAACGGTACGAGCCACTTCTTCCGAATCTTCTCTGGCACTGTGTCCGATCCACAGTGTACCGACCACGATGATCAACATAGCAACGATCACGCCGATCAAAGCGATTACGGTAATGCTCTTTTTCCTGTTCTCCACGTTGCGTCACTCCTTCTTCGCTATACTTTGTACGATCCAAATCTATTGCAAGCGCCGACTACGGTGCGGGTACGGACTTCCCGGTTGCTTTCCGCCATATGGTGAGCTTCTAAGAAACCGCAGTCCTACGATAATCTTTATACACGGGTCGGGCCCAAATGCCATCCGGGCAACATGGGCCCTGAATCGCACATCCGTGTGCGATTCTCCCTGATTTCGGCAACCTGCGCTTTCAAGAATCTCATCCATCTGACGGGCTTGCGCCGCACCCGGGAAGTGTACCACGCCACCTCCCGTCGGCGAATTACTGTCTAACCAATCCGGGTTTAAAAAGCACATTTTCTCAGTTACTAAGAATCTAAGTCAACTTCCGAATGCTTACTTCCCGGCCGCACCAAAAAGCACATCAGCAGCGCAAATACCGTGTACATGGTCGGATACGAATACTGCACAAAGGATGCGGGGGCGGTCAGGAAGATGACGCCCTCTCTGCCCAGCAGCGCTGCAAATACGAAAAACAAAAACCACTTCTTCTTAACCAGACACCCGATCAAAAGGATCAAGGCTGCGATCAAAAACGGGATCAGGATCTCTCCGCCAAACTTGTAAAGAAACAGCGCATAGCCATCCTGATGCTCGATGGGAAGGCGTCTGTATGCATCCAGCATCTCAAAACCGTAATCTCTGTCATGCTCATACAAATGAAAATCGGTGCTTACCACAGGCTTTAAATTCAGCACCCAGTCCTTGTCGTAATTGAAGATCCCGTTGGTGACGCAAAACAGCTGCACTCTCTCTCCCAAATACAGATCGAAATTATGAAGGATCAGATTTATGGCACTTTTGATATACCTTGATTGCGTCTCAGCATCTGCCCCCGTCTGTGTATAGCGGCCTTCGTTATGATCGGAATTATAACGGGTATAGGCGCTGCAGGATAAGGAATCATTGTGGAGATATCCAAACTCCGTTACGGCGCTGATATTGGCAAGATCCTCCTGCGCGCCTTCATACTCCTGATCCCGCCAGACAATGACGGAAAGAGGTCTGGTGGTGGAGATGATGAGATAATCCTTGCCATAAAAGGCCTTTTCTCCATGCTTCTGGGGAAGGGCGATGATACTGTAAAGAAGTATCGTCAGCAGGAAAAATACACCCACCCATTTGATCTTTCGATCCTTCCTGTAGGCAAAAAGCACAAGGATCGGCGCTATGGGCAACAGCACAATACTCTCACTTCTCCAAAATGCAAGCACCGCACAAAGCAGGGATAAAAGCAGCACTTTTCCCGCAGTCAGAGGTGCCTCTTCTCGATAGTCAAAATACAGGATCAGGAAAAACAGCAAAAAGAAGGAGGAATAGATGGCCGGGCGGAAACACATAAGTGCCCCCAAAAGGGTAAAGGGAGCAAGTCCCGGCAGGATTAAAAGAATCCGAAACAGAATTCCATCCGCCTTCAATACCGCTTTCGCCCTGTCATAGAAAAAGGCATAGATCATGGCGTAGCACACATCCGATAACAGTACCGGACCGCAGGAAGCCGGAAACAGGGACATTCCGGTCATATAAAACAAGCTGGTAAGATAGTTGTGCCAATATACAGGTAAATACCTGGTCGCATAGGCAAAAATGATGGGATCATCATTCATATAGTAGCCCGGATACACCAAAAGAAGCCCCACCCCATAAACTGCCAGATACAGAATAAAAACAAGGAGGGTGCTCTTTTTACCCAGGCAATAACGCAAAAACAAAAGCACCATAAAGACGACGGCAAACACGCAAAGCTTTGTCAGTGCATGCATCAGGGGAATCATCTGCGTATCCACAGGCAGGCAGTTCATATTCAACCCATCGGAGGAAAAGATCTTAGAATCCCACACAAAGGTAAGCCCCAGATACAAAAGGGACAAAACCGTTATCACCACTATGCTTTTGGATGGAAGCATGTTCCTGTTTTCGACATTTCTATCCATCTGTTTTTCCATTCTTCCTTATCACGTTGTTATATCGCTTATATGCAGAAACAAGATCGTTTCTACTGCAGCACCGGAATGCTGTAGTGATAGACCTTACTACCGCTCCATTGATACTCTACATCCGACCAGAAAATACTGCCGTTATACAGAATTGGCTGCGTTGCACCTGTAAAGATCATGTTGTTATAGGTCTTTTTCTTCAGGATCTTTCCCGTATCATCCACCATCACATAATGCACTTTTTTCATCTGTGAGTTTGCTGAAGAAGTGGAATAAAGGATCACGAATCTGTCATTACTGATCTTGACGATCCGGCTTTCTCCCACCGTCACCTTAGAGGATTTAGGGTTATTCTCCGTCAGCCATATAAGCTTTGTTGTCCATTCTTCTTTCGAGGTTATACACAAAAATGCATTTCGTTTCAGTCCCACTTCATTCCCGGTTACGCCTGCAATGGTATAGTTCTGCGGGGCGGATAATCCCGTAACCAGGATGTGCTCCGATCCGATCTCCATACCACCCAGATTGGCTCCTGTAAAGTTGCCTCCCTCCGGGTTTTCAAAAGTTAGCAGATCGCAACCTTCCTTGTCCCAGACGATTTCTCGCTTCATCTCGCCCTCATCTGTATAGATTTCCCTTTCCTGTTCCTGAAGCCTTGTCAGATGAAAGGATCTGGGATAACCATCTCCGTGATCCAGCTGATACAGGATACCGTTTTGGAATCGCAAAAACTGATTAAAGGAATGGCTGACATAGTATATATCCGCCACCTTAAAGGTCATCTTTTTCGTATCAATCTCAAAGCCGATATTACTCTGGTGACGATTCCCGTCATCTCCGGTAAACATGCCTCTGGGACAAAGAAGCATAAGTCTGTCACCATCCATTGCCATTCTTCCGTTTCCGGCCCGGAATTCATCCCAGATCCCTCTGAAACAGAAAAACACATCTGCTTTGATATTACAGGTTTTTTGTTTCTTCCACTTTCCTGAAAACTGCATCACACGGATCACGGTTTTATTGGGTTTTTCCTTATCATTCAAAAATCCTACCGCTACGTAGTTTTTACCATCTTCTCCGTGATAAAATGCTCCCCAGGTATCGTGTTTCCCGATCTTTACCGTTTTTCTGTTTTTGACCTTAAGATCCGATCCCAAAGTATAATCATTCAGGGTTTCCTCTCCCACCACGACCACGTGAAGTTTTCCGCTTTGTTGATAGTAATAGGTTTGATCCGCACTGGACCAGTTTCCCTGTCCGTCATACTGACCGTATTTGATGGTCTGCGTGGTAGAGACAGACACCGCTTTCTTTTTCGGTGCTTTCTTCAAAGGATAATACAGCCCTTTAGTATCGGAATCCTCATAGCTGTTATCCGGATAAAAGGTGCGAAGCTTATAGTAATAACAACGGCCTCTCTTTTTCTTAAGGGTGGTCTGCGTTTGAGTGACATCTGTGGAAAAGACTTTTTTATAGGGGCCGTTTTCCGATTCCGAACAAAAGAGGGTATAGCTTGTTGCATCCTCTACCTGATGCCATGTGATCTTTTGTCCCTTCCCCGTATTCACAATCTCCGTGATGGCATTTTTGTACCCGGCATTTTCATTCCTCTCCGCAAATTCCTTTAGACATACATACATGGGTGGTGAAGACCAGCTAAAGTAGGTGCTGGTAAACCCGGGTAGCCAGTTATCATGAGCGAGGCGCTTCCCCTCCTCTGATAGCATGTAGGGGACGATCAGATAGGAGTACTTTTCCGCTCTTTTTACTTTCAGATCTACAAAGGACGCACCGGGATCCGTCACCAAAATTGGTGTCAAGCTAGCATTCTTTGCATCAGACTCAGCTCTCTGATAGATCTCATATCCAATCAGGGGATTTGTCTCAGTCCAGGAAATTCTGACAGTCTGCCAATCCATTTTCTCGATCTGCACATCCTCAAGATGATCCTCCACCACATAGATATGAGCTGTAAGAGTCTGATCGCCTACGGTGACTACAATATCCGCCTTTCCGGAAGTTAGCGTTCGGTAACGTAGATCGATCCCCTGTCTATAATATTCGTATTTCATGTCATACACGCCATAGATCGTACCGGATTGGCTTTCTTTATCGATGGCAATCACCTTTGGATCCGTACTGGTTACGGAATACTCCGCTTCTCGGGTATCCATTGTGACAAAAAGATCGAGATTCCATAAATTATCAGGCCGCGGCAATACAACTTCATAATAAGAACCATCCGCAAACTGCTGCTCATCTAAGTACTGAAACTCCAGGGTCACCTTTGTAGGTTTCTCCTCGGCCGCCTTCACCTCTGCAGAAAAACTGAAGGCTATGGAAACAAGCATGAACAACAGCAGACCACGGGCAATCTGTTTCCCCTGTTCCTTCGTCTTTGACTTCGGTTTAGGCTTTCCGCTTTTGCCTCTCTGTTTTCCGAACAAAACAAGGTCCAAAACAGGCACCTTTTTCAGTACAAAGATGCAGATTGCCGTCAAAACGCTCATCAAAAGGAAGGCTGCCAGGAGCCATAAAATGCCCTTTACGGAATACATCTGCAGATCCTTTTCTCCCAGTCCCAGAAAACGGGCGAAGCGAAAATGCAGGACGTAAATCTCCAGGGTAAACTGACCGATGAAAGCCAGAAGACTTTCAACCCTACTCTGCTTTCTTTCAAGCAAAACATAAGCACCACCGAAGATTGCAATGGTCCCGGTAAGAGACGCTGCCATCTGCACAGCCAGGGTCAGGGTATCCGTCACGGGAGCCGTCAAAGGATAGCGGATCACCAAAAACAAAAAGACAAGGGCACAGAAGGCGATCAGGCAAAGCGCAAAAATCCGATCGCTTTTCCCGCCGGTTTGCATTTCTTCGAACCGATGAAACCGCCCGGCTTTTTCCCACAGATAGCCCAGTACATAGTAGGGCATATACAGCACCGTAAGGGAAGGGGAAAGAAGCAAAAAGCCGCTTCGAGCCTGCAGGATGAGCAGCAGGTAAAAAACTCCCATAAATACCATCTGCAGCCACTTTTTCTCCGTCAGGCTGACACAGATCGTCATTACCACCGTAATGACAAACAGGGTCATCAAAAACCAAAGGCCCCTGTCTGTCTGAAACAAAAGAAGCTTTGCTTCCGTAAGAAAATCCGAGGTGCCCCAGCTCACGGGCTTATGGGCCAATGAGTCTCTGATCCTCGCCCACACATAGGAGATTACAAACCAGCTAAAAAAGGGAACCAGGTAGGAGACTGCCCTTTTCTTCAGTTTCGAAAACTTCAATACCCCTTTGCCTGCAGCAATGCCGCTGATCAGCATAAACAGGGGCATCTGCACGGATTTGATCCCGTCATAGAGGAAGGGATCCCTTTGATCCAGGCCGTTTAAAACAATACAATGCCCGATCATTACCAGCAAAATAGCCAGGCCCTTTACACCGTCAAGGGCCGGATCTCTGCCGTCTTTATGAAATTGCAAACCCTTATCCGGTGTCATATCCCCTACTCCTAAACTCTCTTTCGAATCCGACTGATCACTTCATCCCCAAGACAGATCAGTCCGGTGGCTACAACGATCTCCACCGCTTTGCAAAGCATCAATAAAACACCCTCAGCAGGCAGCACATAGGCTCTTGCTGCTTCCATGGCTACCAAAAGAGGATAGTGCCAGCACAAAAGGGGAAGGGTCTTTCTTCCCACATAGGCAAATACCTTCGGTACATGGTCCTTTACCAGATAGCAAAATCCGATGAGCAAAACGCAGGCACAAAGGGCGTTAAAATATCCAAGCATCATACTTTTCCCGTAATCTCCGATGGAAAAATTAGCCGATCCATTCAGCAGGGCTCCGGGGATCAAAGCCGCCAGCAAAAGTACAAACAGCCATTTATGCCTCCAAAAGCGATCCAGATACCCGTTAGCAAGGAGATGCCCCATAAGGAAAAAGCCCAAAAATACGGGAAGTGCATCCAGGCTCCAGGGAAACAGGAAGGGACATAAATAGTTCCAGCAAACTGCCGTCAGCAAAAGAATACTGGAGATCAGATAGGTCCATTCCGCATCCTTCTTTTTCGCCGTCCGAAGCAAAATCTCCGCGGAGATCACCGTCAAAAACAGGGCGGGCAAAAACCAGGTGGGGGCATTTAAATGGGTCATGTAGTAGGTATTTGTATAGTGCCAGTCGGCAAAGATGGTATCTCTCTCGGAAAACATCTGGTTTCTGCCATACAGAAAACCAAAGACGGAAAACATGCTGATCTCATTTCCCTGTGCATAATCCTTCAGCAAAAAGAGGACAGACAGGATCATATTGGTGATGAAAAAAGGAACCAGAAGTCGTTTGGCTTTTTCAATAACAAAGTCTCGATAATCTCCCTCTTTTTCCCGTCGCACATATCCGGACAAAACAAAAAAAACAGGCACATAAAACAGACCGCCCGCAAAATTCACGCCCCGGATCACAAGTCCGATATGGTTCATCATAACGATGAGCATGGCGATGCATCTTGCAAGGTCGATCCAGTCCTGACGGCCTGCACGCATTGCTGTCTGCAACTCTTTTGTTTCCTGTTTCGTCTCGTCTTTTTTCATACGATTTCCCGGATCTTCTGATCCGTCATAAATTTCATGATCCCCCTCAGAATCAATTCATCAAGGCTCCCTTTCCTGCAATTTCGCAGCGGCGCCGTTGGCAAGTTTCATTCCCGGGATCTCCACATATTTGTGGATCAAAATGGAAATTCCAACCGTCAGCCCGAAGGACAGCAGATAGTTAGCAATGGCTATCAAATGATAATTGCAATAGGGCTCCAATGCCAGATAGAACCCACCTGCAAAGGTACACAAAATGAAAAAGTGGGTCAGATAAAAGCCATAGCTGTAGGTATTCAGCCAGATGATCCACTTTTGCCCCAGCAGCGTTTTCAAGGGCTGAAGGTGCAGCACCGCATACAGCACGCAGGATGCACCCAGAATGTAAAACAGGATGATCTTCTTCGGGAAGGGTGCATAGATGGTTCCCTCCAGTCTCTCTCCCATAGGCGGGAAGGATCCCAAAAACATACCGCCTAAAAACAGCAGCCACATAAGGGCTGTAAAGATCTTTTTCTCCTGCAGCTTTTCCAGCCTCACAGGGGGGCGATAGGTCAGATCACAGACCACGGTACCCAGAATAAAGGGTAAAAAGTCCGTCCGGATCCCCAGAATACAACCTACGGCATAGGCGATATATCTGGCTTTTGAATTGCCCAAAAGGGACAGGATCGCCGCACAAAGAATGGTTCCGAAAAACTCATAGTAGATAAACCACAAAGGACCGTTGTAGCGATTGGCTCCCGTAGCAAAACAGCCCCAGATTGCTTCATAAAGGGCTTCCCAAAGCTTCGGCGCAAACTGGTTATAGTTACCAAAGTACACCGCCGTTCCGGCATGCTGTGAAGCCACTCCGTTGGTAAACATCCCAAACTTCATCAGCAGGTAGATTGCAAAGTTCGCAGTGACGATGGGAAAGACAAGACGCAGGTATTTCTTCAGCACACCTGAGGTCAGAGACTTTTTCTCTCCCGTCAAAAAGAAGCGATAGCCTACAAAGAATCCGCTGATGGTCATAAACATCCGAACGCCGAACTTGCCTCCCATGATGAGATTCAAAGGAGAGCTTCCCACAAAATACTCCAGTGCAGGAAGGTGATACTCCTCCGGACGCAGGGAATAAAAGCCCGCATAAAACGCATTGATGAAATGGAAATTAAAGATCATCATGCAGGCGCAGACCTTCAGGCCGTCTATGTAATCCAGTTTTTCAACTTTTCGTGTTTGTTTCTGATCCATGTAATTACTCTTTATCGTTTTTCTCAGTGGTACGTTCTATCCGCATTCCCAAAAGTCTGCCGTCAAAGCAGGCAACCATAACAAGCAGCTGAAGCAATGCCGGAATGGACAGCGGCCAGAAGCTCTCTCCTCTGAAAAAGGCAGCTCCTGCCAAAAAGCAAAGGATGGCTTCAAAGATGGCAAGCCAGGCCGTTTTCGGCTTTTGCATAGCCAGGCAGACAGACAGAAGCATGGCTAAAAGTCCAGCTCTTTCATCCATTCCCGGCAGGATAAAACTAAGAGCCAGGGCGCACAGAATACCGGAAAGCACCATGCTTTCTTTCCCGGCGGTTTCCAGCTGCCTGCAGCAATAGAGAAACAGGCAGATGCCAAGGGCAACACCCATGGCAGCGCCGATCTTTTCATACTCCGAAACAAAGGCTCCCTCTCCGATCATCTGATACAGATTCGGGAAGTGATAGGACAACAGTCGCTCCATTCTCTGGGCGCTGATGAAATACTCTGCTTTGGTAAACAAATAAATGGAATCGCCACTTCGAAGAAGCAGGTTGGCAGCACCTGCCACCAGTCCCAGTCCCGGCAATGCCACGGAAAGTCCCGCCGGCATACCGAAGCCGTATTTAGCACCATAAGCTAAAAACAGGGGTAGCAAAAACAGGGCGTAGGGATGAAAGAAGCAGGCCAGAATATAAATGGTTAGCGCCGTCTTACTTTTTTCCTTCCGAAGGGCGATGAGTGATAGCAGTACTGCAGACAGATATACGCTGTCTCCGCTGCCCCACATGGCTGATGTCATTACCACAGGCGGAAGCAAAAACAGAATGGCATAGGCGATATATCCTCGCACCTTACTGCCGGACAACAGGAAAACGTAATAGCCTGCAAGGATCGCCATCACCACATCAAAAAAGATGCTGATCCCCTTCATAACCTGTGCAAAGCTGCCCAGGATCTCAATACCGCTTTCAATGACACCGCCGATCATCCAAACCTTACTGCGAAGCATGATCCCGAAGACAATGGTAAAAACCAAAAGCAACAGATCAATGGGGGCGATACTAAGCTTTCCGATCTTGTATTCAGTTGTGATAAAACCGGTCAGTTTCTCGTCCATAAACTATCCTATTTAGCC
>JAEEGL016577624.1_pt1 | contig 11277 bp, 11 predicted proteins | sample 9134231 | NCBI WGS metagenome assembly JAEEGL01 (sample SAMN16246548, study PRJNA631951) | gut metagenome | biome: gut microbiome; feature: rumen; material: fiber-attached | host: Bos | place: Iran: Karaj | collected 2018-10
CAGATAGTACAGGTTATCGGCAAGAAGATCGTTCTTTATAAGCCGAACAGGGACAAGCCGGCGATCAAGCTTCCTGTATCGTAACGGATCATGAAGATACGGCTTAATAAGGTTTAAAGTATATGCAGTTATGGTAAAAGGCAGGTGGAGAGAAATGACTTTGTCAGACTTAAATCCATCAAACAAAAGGATAGGTATAATGGGCGGAACCTTTAATCCCATTCATATCGGACATCTGATACTTGCGGAGAATGCATATCAGATACTTGAGCTTGACAGTATCATATTTATGCCTACAGGCTGTTCCTATTTAAAAGATCCTTCAACGATACTCGATGCTTCAACTCGTATGGAACTTGTATGTGCAGCTGTTGAGGGCAACGATCATTTCGCCGTCTCAGATCATGAAATACGAAAGAGGGGTAATACTTATACCAGTGAGACATTAACGGAGTTAAATGAAATATATCCCGGCAATAAATGGTATTTTGTAATTGGTGAGGATTCGATATACAATATCGAAACATGGCATGACTCACAGACCATTTTCGATAAATGTGTTCTGGTGGTGGCGCCCAGGGGACATGAACCCGATGAACGGCTTCTCTCCATTGTTAAGCATCTTGAGTCTGAATACAATTCTTCCATAAAGCTTCTTGATACACCGGATATAGATATATCTTCAAGCATGATACGGGATAACTTAAGAGAGGGAAGAGGGATCCGCTATTATGTTCCCGAAGCCGTATTAAACATTATTCAGTCAAAAGGATTATATAAATAATGAGCTCATATAATTACGATGATAAATTCATGTATTCATTGTATGACAAGATGGAGAAACAGCTTAAACATCACAGATATATACACTCTGTCGGAGTTGCAGGAATTGCAGCTGCACTGGCAATGAAATATGATGAAGATGTTTTCAAGGCCCAGATTGCGGGCATTCTGCATGACTGCGCCAAGAGTTACAAGGATGATGAACTGATAGAGCAGTGCATAAAAAATGATATAGAGATCACAGGCTTCGAGAAGGCCAACGGTTTCCTTCTTCATGCGAAATACGGAGCATATCTCGCCGAGAAAAAATACGGCATTGAGGATCCGGATATTCTCAATGCGATCAGATGGCATACAACCGGAAGACAGAATATGTCCCTTCTTGAAAAGATAGTATTTATTTCAGATTATATTGAGCCTACAAGAAGTAAAGCCTCTGATCTTGACAGGATACGAAGCAGGGCATTTAATTCGGATAACATCGATGAAGTTCTTGTGATGATAATGGGTGATACGATAAGATATCTTTCAAGCAGTGAAAACAGTATTGACATTACTACCATGAGTGCATATGAGTACTACAAGAGGAAACAGATCAATGAGTGACGCCAACAAAATGATTGAAGAAACAGATACAGATATTTCGAATGAATTAAAGGATATGATAAGGACAGCAACCGATGCTTTGCTGGATAAGAAGGCTATGGATATCCGTGTGATCGATATCAGCAGGATCAGTGTTATGGCGGATTATTTCATAATAGCTTCCGGATCAAATTCCAATCAGATACAGGCAATGTGTGATAATGTTGAGGAAAAACTGGCCCATAAACATCTTTCGCCGAAACAGATCGAAGGATATGATTCGGCGAATTGGATACTTATGGACTATGTTGATTTCGTAATTCATCTGTTTGATGAAGAAAATCGAAGCTTTTATAATCTTGAACGCATCTGGAGTGATGGTAAGGTGATCACATCCTTCTGAACACTCCGAATACCTTACCTATGATCAGACAGCTGTCTACTATGATAGGCTCCATTGTATCATTCTCGGGCTGAAGCCTGATATGACCGTCTTCCCTGTAGAAGGTCTTCACGGTGGCAGAGTCATCGATCAGGGCAACAACCACATCACCGTTATTTGCGGAATTACAGCATTCCACAAATATCTGATCACCGTCCATGATACCGATGTTGATCATGCTTTCACCCTTGACCTTAAGTACAAACACTTCATTGTTGGGAACTATGTCCATGGGGAGAGGGAAGTAGCCGTTAATATTCTGCTCGGCAAGTATCGGTAATCCGGCGGCAACCTGTCCAACTATAGGAACAGAGGTCATTTCCTGTCTTACCATCTGGAAGCTGTCATCAATTATTTCAATGGCACGCGGCTTGGAAGGATCACGTCTGATATATCCGTTCTTCTCCAGGGTTTCAAGATGAGCATGAACCGAGGATGTCGAACGAAGCTTGACTGCCTCACATATTTCCCTGACAGCCGGAGGATACCCGCGCTGCAGCGTCACTTTCTTAATATAATCAAGTATTTCCTGCTGTTTCGCAGTTATCTTTCCGTAAGCCATATATTACCTCCTTAAGATGGCGAATGTTCAAACATTCGTTTGGATAGGAAGAGTATAACATATAATTTTTCCAAATGCAAACATATATTCCGAAAAATTGTTCGCCCGATGATCCTTTAAGGTGATTGTAATGATTTTATTACCATGAAATTAACACGATCTTTGGTAACGCTTACCTTGATATCATCAGCGATGGCACCGAGTATTGATTCTGAAATCTCTTCTTCATTTATCTCATCCGCTTCGCTTAAGGACCAGTTGTATCCTGTACCTGTATCGCTATTGTTTTTATCATTGTCCGAATTCTGCGTATCATTCAGTCCCCTGATCATGATATCCCATATTCTGGCCGTGAAACCTTTGGCAGCTTCATTTTTACCGGAGGATGAAAGATTAATGAGCTTCTTGTATTCGGCACTGTCCAGTTTGGCCGAGAAGCTTACATGGATCCTGTATTTAAGACCGCTTCCCTCTATCCAGAAGCTTGTATTGGCACCTTCAACTATACTGCTGATAATCCCTATGGTTTCCTCGGTCAGCAGCTCAAGCTGCATCTTTGCAGCGGGCTCAAGCCGCTGTTTTTTTGAAAAGAGATCCGCCACATCCACAGCTTCTTTAATATTGCTGCAATTATCCAGAAGCCTTACAGTGTTTGTTCTGTAATGACGCTTGGAAGGAGCAGTTTTTTTCTTTTTGGCTTTATCCGGATTGTCGTCAGCCTGGACAACAGCCTTCTCACCCTCGAACTGAATAACATTCAGGTAGTTGTAAGGAATTTCAATTCCGTTCTCCTTAAATGCATTGTTAACGCGGAGATTAATATCAGTAGTAGCGATGTAACTGCTTGTGTTTCTGTTTATAAAGATAGTTGTATCCAAAATAAGGGCACTGTCAGCAAACTTCAGGAAGTATACAGGACCCGAGTCCTCTATAATACCGTTATTTTCTACCATAAGTGTGTACGGACTCTCTGCAACACAGTCACGAATGACATCTATTGCCTTCTGGATATCCGTATCATAACTCACCGAAAACTGAAGGTGGACACCGCGCCGTTCCTTATTCTTATAGCTTGTATTGATAAGTGTCTTCGTGTTAAGCTGACTGTTCGGAAGAATAATCCGCAGATCGTCGTAAATCTTTAATACGGTATGCCTGAGAGTTATATCCTCAACAATTCCGGGGTCCTGTCCTTCGACTATGATCCTGTCGCCTATCTCAAAAGGCTTGAAAATACTTATAAGGAAGCCGCATATGATATCGGAAATTGCGGTCTGTGCAGCAAAACCGAGTATTGCAACGATAAGTGCGGATCCTCTTATCAGCATCGTGGTCAGATCATCTGTTTCATCTATTACACCGGCGATATCTATAAGACATACTATTATGACCACAAGTTCCATCAGTTGGGCAAGATATCTTTCGTGCAGGTTTTTCTGAACCTGTGCACGTTTTTTGAACACTTTTTTGATCGCATTTATTACAAGAAAACCGATAACTACAGGTATCAGTATTCTCAGAAATTTGGTATCCCAAATTTTAGCATCCAGTATTTTTTCCATATCCAAGCCTTCCTTTAAGTTTCAAATTTGTAATTTGGATGTAACTGTTCAGAACAGACTCAAAGCAGTTATGAGCAGTTACCAACATTATAACCGTTAAGCAGTGCTGTTAGCAATAAAATAATGTAACTATTCAGAACAGCACAAATATTTTAAAATATGACTCTCATGCTTGCATGAAAGAGGCATGTTTTATAAATATTTGTATTGGATGAATCCAAAACAGCGAAAAATACGAAGTATTTTGAGAATTCGTCATAAGGGGTACCGCTTGCGGTGGATTCCTTATGACATTACCTGTTCTGAATAGTTACAAAATAATATACATTTAAGATCATTTCATGTTCAGGATTCACGAAGCTTAACAGCATTGGCTGCCATTCGCAGTCTGTTCCTGTCCTGTGCCGCGTAATGTTTCTTGGTCGTATTTACATCCTTATGTCCCAGGACATCGGCCACAAGATATATGTCACCCGTTTCATTATAGAGATTGGTACCGTATGTACTCCTGAGTTTATGAGGGGTTATTTTTTTCAGTGTCGTAACGGTCATGGCATATTTCTTCACAAGCTTCTCTACGGATCGCACTGATATCCTCCTGTTCTGCAATGACAGGAATAAAGCCTGTTCATGCCCGGACTGTGCTATTACATGACCTCGTTCTTCCATATACTCCCTTAAAACGGCTTCAACTTCATCGCCGAAATATACAATCTGCTCGTATCCTCCCTTACGTTTGATGAGGATCCCGTTGTTGTTAAAATCAACATCATTAATATCAAGGCCCACACACTCGGAAACACGGATCCCGGTACCGAGAAGAAGTGTCATAAGGGCAAGATCTCTTATCTTGGTTTTTTCATGGAATTCCATCTGCTTTTTTGTGAGGTTTTCGCCACTCTCTACATTGTCAAGCAGCCTGGCAACCTCATCTATATCCAAACGGATTATTTCCTTACTGTGAAGCTTGGGCATTTCTACCAAAGCCGCCGGGTTCTTTTCTATCATTTCCGTGCGGTAAAAGTAGTTGTACATGCTTCGCAATGATGATAGCTTACGCTGTTTCCCCCTCTCATCATTGGTGATCGTCTCACCATCCTTAACATAATAGGTAAGATAATCAAGATATTCGGTTATATCCATCGGCTTAAGCATATCCAGTATCCGGATATCAAATTCCTCTATTTCAGTCTTTCTGCAGGCCGGATTGGTTTCGTGAAGGAACTCAAAGAAAATCCTCAGATCATACGCATATGCAAGTCTTGTCCTGGTAGACGTGGTATCTTTTATTCCCAGGAAAAAATCACGGCAAAAACCTGGAAGAGTAGTGATGATCTCCCTAAGCTTCAGGGTGTTGTTTATATCGTTCTGTTCGTGATAATCACGGTATTTGTTTTGTTTGACCTGTGATGACATATATAATATAATTCCTTTATGATAGTTAACTGATGGTGGTTAAACAGAGGTTCTATTATAAATATCAGTCTTACAAGCAAGCTTGTGCCTGATATTTTAAAATTTATGTGCTGTTATGGATATTTATAATCATACCGAAAATATGTTCAAAGGTCAAGAAGTGTGCGTGAGTAATTAAGTACTGTTAACCCTTTTATGAAAGGTTGATAATATGGAAGACAATACCGATATGATTTTGGATGCATCAGGCGAAGATATGGGAAATGCTGAAGATTTTAATGATTTCAGTCCATGTTTATTCATCTGTCAGGGCAGATCGATAACCGAGTATTCTCTTTTGGGGCATCAGACAATGGGACGTCCGACTGAAACGGAAACGCCGGATATTCCCATAGCCTATCGTTTTGTATCAAGGAAGCATGGGAACTTTGATACCGAAAACGGAAGGGTTTTTTACAATGTTGAGAAAACAACGAACGGAATAATGTATAAGGGAAAGCTGCTTGAGCCCGGTTCAAGGATGGAACTCAGTGACGGTGATGAATTTGTCATTCCCTGCAGACAGGACAAAGAAGTGGATTCCATCATTATTGTATTTGCATCAAAGGAAACACGTATCAGTCTGTGGCGTACGCTTCAGAAAGCATCAAGGGATAAGCTTACAGCACTTTACGGAAGAGACAGCTTTGAAATATGGTGGTGTCAGAACTGCAGAAAGACCGATTATGACAATGCACATCTTTTCATTCTCGACATTGATGATTTCAAGAAAATAAATGACAGTTACGGTCATAATACCGGAGATTCGGCACTCCGTATAGTGGCGAATGAGATCAGGCTTACCGTAAGATATGAATATCAGGTCTGCCGCTGGGGTGGAGATGAATTTGTCGGAATCATACCCGGAAACAGGGAACAGACGGAAGAACGGCTTAATGATCTAAAAGAAAGAATAGGCAAAGTGTCACGCGAGGCAGGAGTTCCGTTATCTGTCAGCATGGGTTGTGCCGATGTATATTGTACCGGAAATGTCTATGATATAGACGGAATATTAAAGAAGGCTGATGAAGCGCTTTATTCTTCAAAGAGGACAGGAAAAGGAAGGGTTAGTTTTAACCCGTAAGGTTACAAGGATTCAATGGACAAAAGAAAATTGCTCGGAAACACAATCCTGATATTTACTTCAGTTATCTGGGGATTGGGATTTTCCTGGCAGCGTGTCGGTATGGAGAGTATCGGTCCCGTCACGTTCACGGTTTCACGAATGATAATATCCGCAATTGCAGTAGGTCTGGTTGCATGGATACTCAGTATAAAGGTTGAACGAAATATTTCAGGGATGACCCGAGAAGTACGAGCAGCTCACAGGAAATATACTCTGCTTGGTGGTATTTGCTGCGGTACTTTTCTTTCTTTTGCCACGCTTTTCCAACAGACGGGAATAGTGTATACAACAGCAGGCAAAGCAGGCTTCATTACAGCCATGTATATGCTGTTTGTTCCGATCATAAATTTTATTCTGTTCAAAAAGAGAAATACATGGCTGGTCTGGACGGCAGTTATCCTCGGTGTCGTCGGTATGTATCTTTTATGTGTTACACAGAAGCTTACTCTGACAAAGGGGGATGCACTTATGTGTATCTGTGCGCTTCTGTACAGCGGGCATATATTGTGTTGTGATCATTTTGCTTCAAGAGGTAATCCTGTTACCATATCGGCTATACAGTTTGCGGTCGCTTCGGTCATTACGGGAATACTTGCGTTTGTTCTTGAAACTCCTTCATTGGTCAGTGTTAAAACAGCAATAATACCTATATTGTACTGCGGTCTGGTATCCGGGGGAATGGGATATACGCTGCAGATAGTGGGGCAGAAGTTTACAGATCCCACACCGGCTTCACTGATAATGAGCTTAGAAGCGGTATTTGCTGTACTCGGCGGAGCTCTTATGCTTCATGAAAAAATGAGATTCAGGGAAAGTGTCGGGTGCATCGTTATGTTTGTGGCTATAATACTGATTCAGATACCGCTTCCGGATAAATCTCTTCATAACGAAAAGGAGGAGCACCCAGATGGTGAACTTCAAATGTAATGATCAGTATCTTAAAGATATGGATGAGTATACTGAGAAAATATACAAAAAATACGGGACAGCTTCACATACTGCCGAAAGAGAAATAATGATCATGGCGCAAAACGGTAACAGGGTTGCAAAAAAAATGTACGCCGATATGATCTTTTATAAGAGGATCTTACGAAAGAATGCTTACAGGGAAGCTTTCGGATTGTATCTGGAAGCAGCAGATGTCAGAATAGATACCGACGGTAAATGGTCTTTTGGCGCAGGCGCCTATCCTTTGTCCTACTGGATGATCGCATTCTGTCTTGTGAATTACAGACGCGGCTCATTTATAAAAGATTGTGAGGAAATATCCGTGATCGAAAGGATGCAGACAGAAGAGCGGATGGCTCTGTCTGTTGAACTGCTATGCTGTGCTCTTTCATATGTAACGATCCCGGGAGCACTTAATCTTATTGGAAGGATACTTTATGAAGCCGGTAATGATAAGGAATTGTTTGACATTCTTAAGCATACATTTTCCAAATGTATCGAGGGTAAGGATTATGCCGGCGTATATGTTAAAGAGGGGTCACTTGGTACCATAAATGGATGCTGTGATGCTTCAGAGCTGTTCTATAAGGAAGCGGCCAAAGAGGGGTATGTGTATGCTTCCAACAATCTTGCACTTAAAGAGGCTGACAGGATAATTACGCTTGCCGAAACATCGGATAAAGATACTGTTAAGGAGGCCGTGGACAGCTATGTAGGATATCTTAAACTCTCGGCTGACAGATATGAGCCTTACGCTGCCAACAGACTGGGCCTTTTTTATATGACGGGAGAGGTGATCTGTAAGAATGGCAGGATCGTATTAAAGGAGTATATTGACAGATCGGCAGCACGTGAATATTTCGGCAAGGCAACCGTTTATCTTACACCGGACTCTGCCTGGGCATTTTACAATCTGATAAAGTATTTTCACACAGAGTATGATAATAATATAGAGCTTATGAATGAACATATGGACTACATTAAGGAGTTAAATCCCGCGGTATACAACATTGCCATGGAGCTTTAAAAGGAGGGTGAATTCATGTTTGCAAACACTTTTTGGTCATTAATGCCGGCTATAATAGCCATAGCACTGGCTCTTTTAACAAAGGAAGTCTATGCTTCCCTGTTTGTGGGTATTCTGGCGGGAGGAGTACTGTATTCGGGTTTTAATTTCTCTGCAACCATGGAACATGTTTTTGTAGACGGTATGATAACCCAGCTTTCCGATCCATGGAATGTCGGGATCCTTATTTTCCTTGTTGTTCTGGGAACAATTGTAATGCTTATGAACAAAGCGGGCGGATCTGCCGCCTTCGGCAAATGGTCTACCGAGCATGTGAAGACCAGGACAGGTGCACAGATAGCCACGATAATACTGGGAATGCTGATCTTTATAGATGATTATTTCAACTGTCTGACTGTTGGCTCTGTTATGAGGCCTGTTGCCGATAAGCACAATATTTCACGTGCCAAGCTTGCATATCTTATTGATGCGACGGCAGCGCCCGTGTGTATAATCGCTCCCATTTCTTCATGGGCAGCCGCTGTTACGGGTTTTGTCGACGGAGCTAACGGACTGACTTTGTTTGTGCGTGCCATACCGTATAATTTCTATGCTCTTCTGACAATTGTAATGATGTTTACACTGTCGCTTAAGGATGTGGATTACGGTCCGATGAAAACAGCCTCAAACATGAAAGCAAATATCCGAAAAGAAGATGAAGATGGGGAGGATTCGGAACAGCCCGTTATAGGTGTAGACATGAAAACCTCTTCAAAAGGCAGAACAGAGGGCAGGATCATTCATCTTATCGTCCCTATTTTGGTACTTATCATAAGCTGTATCATCGGAATGATCTATACAGGCGGTTTCTTTGAGGGAGAGAGCTTCGTGGATGCTTTTTCAAATTCAGACGCTTCGGTGGGTCTTGTATACGGTTCGGTTTCAGCTCTTGTCATTACTATAGTATTTATGATGGCCACAAAGGTCTTAAGTTTCAGACAATGCATGGATGCATTGCCCAAGGGCTTTAACAGTATGGTACCCGCAATACTTATATTGACCTTCGCATGGACACTTAAATCCATGACCGATTCTCTGGGTGCCGCCGATTATGTGGCAGGTCTTGTCGAAAATATTGCAGACAACAGAGCTCTTATGGGACTTCTTCCTGCAATCGTATTTATCGTGGGAACCTTCCTTGCGTTCGCAACAGGAACATCCTGGGGAACCTTCGGTATACTAATACCTATAGTAGTTAATGTTTTCGGTGGGGATATGTCCAATGAACTTATGATAATTGCCATATCAGCCTGCATGGCCGGGGCCGTATGCGGTGATCACTGTTCGCCGATCTCCGATACAACCATTATGGCAAGTGCCGGTGCACAGTGTGATCATATACAGCATGTATCAACCCAGCTTCCTTATGCGATGACAGCAGCCGGACTTTCGTTCGTTACATATATTATAGCCGGTTTTGTAAAACACTGGTACATAAGCCTTCCTATAGGCATCGCTTTGACCATAGGTACTATATTTGTGATAAAAAATCTTGAAGACAGGAAAGCAGTTCAATCAAAATGAAGTATATTATATATTCACTGAGTATTTTATTAACAGTATGTTTTCTCGCCGGCTGCAGTGCTTCAGTTGCCGGAAAAACAGACACTGATAATGACGGGCTTAATATAGTGGCCACTATTTTCCCTGAATATGACTGGGTCAGGAATGTACTTGGAGACAATCCGGGTAACGCGAAATTGACCATGCTTCTTGATAACGGAGTGGATCTTCACAGCTATCAGCCGACCGCTGATGACATATTAAAGATATCAACATGTGATCTGTTCATATATGTCGGAGGCGAATCCGATGAATGGGTAAATGATATATTAAACGAAGCTTCAAACCCGAATATGGAAGTAGTAAATCTGCTTGATGTTTTAGGTGAAAATGTTAAGGAAGAAGAGCTTGTAGAAGGTATGCAGGATGTGGAAGGGGAGAGTTCAGAAGAGGAAGAAACGGAATATGACGAGCATGTTTGGCTGTCTCTTCGGAACGCTGAAGTAATAGTTGCTTCGATCGCAGATTCGTTGGGAAATATTGATACTGTCAATTCTCAAACTTACCATGACAATGCCGGCACATATATTGAAAAACTAAAAGAACTTGATAAAAAATATGAAGCTGTAATAGATGAAGCACCTGTAAAAACGCTGATTTTCGGTGACCGTTTTCCCTTCAGATATCTTGTTGAAGATTACGGACTTAAGTATTATGCCGCATTTGCAGGCTGTTCTGCCGAAACAGAAGCAAGCTTCAATACGATAGTTTTCCTGGCAGAGAAAGCAGATGAGCTTGAACTTGGATCAGTGCTTACCATAGAAGGAGATGACACGAAAATCGCAAACACAATATGCGAGAATACAAAGGATGAAAAAAAAATACTGACGCTTAATTCAATGCAGTCCGTAACATCAAAGGATGCAGAGAACGGGATCACTTATCTGTCAGTAATGGAAGATAATCTTTCAGTTCTTAAGGAAGCTTTATATTAAAGTAGATAAAATGATTCACTATAGAAAGAGGATGTACTTCTTCTGTTCTATTCGTTAAATAATTAACAATCTACTCGGACTTATTCCAACCTTTTATTTCAGAGTTTATGATAGCCGTAAACATTCTTTCGGCAGTGCCGTGATTATCTCTTTCAAGATCCCGTAATATGTTTTTTACATATTCACGCCGTGTATCTCCGTCTGCCGGACACGGACTTTTGCATACAGGCAGTTTCATTTTGTTTACAAA
>JAEEGL016578854.1_pt1 | contig 11277 bp, 9 predicted proteins | sample 9134231 | NCBI WGS metagenome assembly JAEEGL01 (sample SAMN16246548, study PRJNA631951) | gut metagenome | biome: gut microbiome; feature: rumen; material: fiber-attached | host: Bos | place: Iran: Karaj | collected 2018-10
CACCGCCGCCTGTCTGGACAATTTCCTCGCTTGGTCGCAAAACCTCACCGCCGGCGTGCCCGCCAAGCCAAACGGCGACCGCGTATTCATCAATCAGGCGCCCTTCTCCTTCGACCTTTCCGTCTTCGATCTGTACACGGCCCTTTACACCGGTGGCTCCCTCCGGGCCATACCCAAGCCCCTGCAGGGCGACATGAAGGCCCTCTTCGCCTATCTAAAGGGCACGTCGGCGGATATCTGGATCTCCACCCCCTCCTTCGCGGACCTGCTCCTCGCCGACAACGCCTTCGACCAGAGTCTTCTGCCTGACCTGAGGCTCTTCCTTTTCTGCGGAGAGGCCCTCACGGGCAGGACGGCGCAGAAGCTTGAGGCGGCCTTTCCCAAAGCCCGCATCACGAACACCTACGGCCCGACGGAATCGACCGTGGCCGTGACGGGCGTGGAAGTCACCCCCGAGATGGCGGCCGAGTACGCGGTGCTCCCCCTGGGCATGGAGAAGCCGGGCACCCACATCCTCATCATGGATGAGAAGGGCACGGCGCTTCCCGAAGGGGAAAAAGGCGAAATCGTCATTATCGGCGACACCGTGAGCCCGGGCTACTGGAAAAATCCTGCGAAGAACGCCGAAATGTTCGGCACTTACGACGCGGACGGCACGCATGAGCGTCTGTACCACACCCATGACGCCGGCTACCGCAAGGATGGTCTGCTCTTCTACTGCGGCCGCATGGACAAGCAGGTGAAGCTGCACGGCTACCGCATTGAGCTGGAAGACATAGAGAGCAACATCCTGATCATCCCCGGAGTTGAACGCACTGTCGTCATCCCCGAAAGTGAGAACGGCGAGGTGAAGGACCTCGTCGCCCACATCGTCGAGGACGCCCCCGTGCAAAGCGCCATCAGAGAACGCCAGCGCATTCGCAGCGAGCTCAAAAAGCGCATCCCCGAATACATGATTCCTCGGAAATTCGTCTTCGAAGACAGCCTGCCCATGACCCAGAACGGCAAGGTCGACAGAAAAGCGCTGGAGAACGGCAGCCGATGCTGACGATTGAGCAGTACAACGGCATATACCCCATCTACGTCTATCTGCTGCTCGTTCTGCCCGCGGTGATTCTCGGGCTGTGCGGTCGCAAATCGAAACTGCTGAACCTCGTCATCAGCCTTGCCATGCTCGCCCTACTGCTCGGCATGCTCTCCCTGCAGATGTGGGAGTTCGGCCTCTACCTCGCCTGCGAACTCACCCTCGTCTACGGCTACTGGTTCGCCCGAGAAACGTGCAAGAGCGAATGGCTGTACCGTGCGATCTTCGCACTCTCCCTCTCGCCGCTCGTCCTCGTCAAGGGCTGCGCTCGCACGGATTTCGGGACCTACGTGGGCTTCATCGGCATCTCCTACGTCAGCTTCAAGGTGTGGGAGCTCCTCATAAGCATACACGACGACAGGCTGCCGAGCGCGGCGCCCCTCGACATACTGGGCTTTCTGCTCTTCGCGCCGGTCTTCAGCTCAGGCCCGATAGCGCGCTACGAAGCCTTTCTCGAAGAGTCCTCTCGGCGCGCCTCCCCCTCCGATTACGCGACAGAGTACCTTATGCCCGGCGTGAAGAAAATCGTGCTTGGCATGTTCTACAAGTTCGCCATGGCCTTTCTCATCAACGAATACGTCATGGCCGGCTGCCGTGAAGGCTTCCTCACCGATACCGTGACCTACATGTACGCCTACACGCTCTACCTCTTCTTCGATTTCGCAGGCTATTCCCTCATGGCGGTCGGCACGGGCTACCTCATGGGCATACGCATAGGCGACAATTTCAACCGCCCCTTCCTCGCCCGCAACATCAAGGAATTTTGGGAGCGGTGGCACATATCCCTCTCCACCTGGTTCAACGACTACCTTTTCAGTCGCATCGTGCTGAACGGCATGCGCAGCGGCTTCTTCAAGGATACGAAGCTGGCGGCCCGCGTCGCCTACGTCGCCACCATGCTCACCATGGGCGTGTGGCACGGTTTCTATCCGCATTACATCCTCTACGGCCTCTACCACGGCGTGCTGCTCGTCGCGACCGACGTCTGGGTGAAATCGAAGACCTTCCGCTCCGTGAAAAAAATGCGCTGCTACGACTGGGTGAGCCGGGCGATCTGCTTTCAGCTCATCGCCTTCGGAATGCTCGTGTTTTCGGGCTTTCTGTTTGAGTAAACGCCGGATACCGCAAGGAGGCTTGAAATGACTGAAAACGAGAAGACAGCGCGCGAAGTGCTCGCGGCGACCTGCGATACGGAGGACATCCTAGAGGATTACGACCTCGACCTCTTCGAGGAGGGCTTCATCGATTCCTTCGCCGTCCTTAACGTGATACTTGAGATAGAGAAGCGCACGGGCCTCAAGCTTCAGGCCACGGACATCAAGAAATCGGACGTCTCCTCCGTCAACAGCCTGATCCGTTTTCTGGATGCCAAACGATGAAAAAGCTCCTCGCCGGGCTTGCATGCGCCTGCATGTCCGTCGCCCTTGCCGCGGCGGCCGTCTGCGCGTGGAGCGCGCACATGCGCGCGGACATGGCCCGCCTCTATGCCGAGCGTGAGGACGCGATCTCGCTTGTCGGCGACGATGCCGCCAAGTGCCGCGGCCTTGCATGGACGCGAGAGGCCGCGAAGCACAGAGACCTCATGCTCTTCGGCTCATCAGAGCTTTCCTCGGCGGTCCCCTCCGCCATCAAGGGCTTTTTCCCGAACAAGCTTCTCCGCCGCAACGTCTCCTGCACAGGCCGCGCGCATATGCAGAATTTCGCGCACGCGCTCGCCATAGGCGCGAACAGCGAGGCCCTGCGCGGCGCGGATATCGTCATCTTCGAATCCCTGCAGTGGTTCTTCGGCGACGACATACCGACAGACGGCTTCATGGCCAATTTTTCGGAGCAGCATTTTCAGGAATTTCTGAACAATCCGCGCATTTCCAAAGCGAGCAAGACGTATGCGTGCAAGCGTTTTCTCGCGCTTGAAAAACGCCGCGCAACCGACAACGCCCGCGCCGACGTGCCGGAGGCTCTCAAAGGCCGCAAACTCGTCCACGCGGCGGAGAAGCCTCTCGACTACCCACAGACGCATCTTCTCGCGGGGCTCTTCCTTGACCGCACACTCGTCGCGAAGGCGCTCAGCTTCGGCATGCGGCCGTATTTCGCCGCGAGAGACACACTTCTGCGCCTTAAGGACGAATACGCCACATGGCAGGCCATGAAGGCTACCGACCCGAAGTATAAGAAGCCCGTCTTCGACTGCCACTGGCGGGAGAAGTTCGCCGCGGCGAATGCCCTTGGCGAACGCACAGCCTCGCACAACCCCATCCGTGCGGACGACGTCTTCTTCAAGGAACATATTGAAAAGGATTGGGACAAGCTCAAGGACAGCTCGAAAGGGGCGACCGCCCTCGTTTCAAAGGAATGGGACGACTACGTCTTTCTGCTCAGCGTGTGCCGCGAACTCGGGCTCACCCCCTACATCGTCCTTCTGCCGACGAACGGGCTCTATTACGACCATGTCGGGGTCGACCCGAAGATGCGGCAGCTGTTCTATCAGAAAAGCGCGCAGACAGCGGACGTTTACGGCATGCCCGTCTTCAGCGGCATGAAGGACAGGGAGTACGAACCCTTCCTCTTTCACGACGAGATACACCTCTCGCAAAAGGGCTGGCTCTATGTGGCAAAAGCTATCGTCGAGCATTTCAACTAGCTCGATTCTCGCGGCGTCCCTGAAGACGCTCGGCTGGGCGCTCGCGCTCATCAGCATCGTCTTCGCGACCGTCATCATGAAGGAGCAGGAGATCTCCTTCGTGTACAACGCGTTCTGAACGGTTCGCCTCCCCGCCTACTCCTCCTCCGACAGGAAGATCTCGCCCTTCTTCACCTCGATGTAGGCGGGCTTTGAAAGGGCGCTCTCGCCCTTGACGTCGCGCATCTCGAACATGTAGACGAACTTGCCGTCGCCCAGGTCAGTGTCCTTCAGCTCAGGCTCGCCCGTGAGCACGAAGGTGTCGACGTCCCTCTCCGTGAAATCGTCGTTCTCATCCGACAGCTTCGACGCCTCGAAGATCGTGGTGATCCTGTCGCCCTTCCGCAGACGGGTCGCAAAACGGTCGGGCCTGCCGTCCGTGGTGGGGCGCCTCGCCTCAAGCACGACGTACTTCTCCGTCTTGAAATCGTATTTCGCAGACAGGTTCACCCTCTCGCCGTTCAGCTTTATGGGGATGACGTACAGGTTCATGTCCTCATCGGTGCTCGTCAGTTCAAGGCTCACGAGATGCCCCTCTATCGAGGGCCAGACGTTGGTGTAATTGTCCTTGAACACGCCCGTTTCCCAGTCCCCGTCCACATTGCCGTCGGAACCGAGCGTGAGCACGATGTCGTCCTCTTCGCTGTAATAGGCGAGGGCGCAGCTGACGGAACTCACAAAGCGCATTTGCTCCTGGGTGAGCTTCATGACGGCGTCGCCGTTGTCGTTGACCGAAACGGCCGTGTCCTCAAGGGACTCGATATTGAAGTCGCTCACCGGCTTCAGGGCTGTGAGGAAGGCATGCAGGGCGCTGTCGAAGGCCTGCTGCCGCTGCTCGCTGCTGCCATTTTCCCCGTTTCCGAATATGCCCCCGACATTCCCGAAGAAACCCGTGCCCGAAGAACCGCTCCCGGACGGATGCGGCGCTCCGCCCGAATCCGAGCCGCCACCGGCGCCGGCTGAACCGAAACCGCCGGTTCCGTGCCCTCCGGATTCGGGACGGGTGATATGCCCCTGAACCGTGGCGCCGTCTGGCCGCGGTCCGGGCCGGTTCAGTTGGGCGACGGCGGTGCCGGCACTTTCAGCGTCAAATTCCCTGCCTATGGCGGTAAGGTGCTGCTCTATCTCGTCGTCGCTCATCTTGCCGAGCATGGCCCCCTGCAGAACGAGGAGGGAGGAGATCGCGCCGTTCTTCTTCATTTCGCCGAAGGTCTTGCCGCCGTCATAGGGATAGTAGAAGGAGAGTCCCGAGGGCTTGCAGTTGGGGCCGGTCGCCTTGTAGAGCACGGCACTGTCGAGCGCCTGGAGGACAAGGCCCGCGCTGCCGTCGATGTGGGACTGCATGCGGCGCACGAAGGAGCCCATGTCGGCCATGTTCGAATAGCCCTCGTTCTTGGAATTCACGTAATTTTCCGCGCTGTTGGCCTGTCTGGCCATGATGCCGGGCAGGGTGTCGTCCTGAAGACATTTCTCGATGGCCTCCATGCCGAACGCATTCCACGCGGCGGAAAGGGCCGGCACTTTCGAAAGATCCGTCAGCGAAAGCGTCGCCCTGTCCTCCTCGTTTCCCTTGCGGCAGTCCTCAAGGTAGGTGTCGCAGATGATGCGGCCGAACTCCGCGCCGCTCATGGAGGTTTTCTTGCTCAAGCTGTTCAGCATCTTCTCGTAGGACCAGCCGACGCCCGGCTCCTGGTTCTGCGAGGCCACCATGTAGCGCGCGTAGCCGTGCAGTATCTTCGCCACGTCGATGGTGGCCATCAGGCAGGCGTCGAAACCGATTATCTCAAAGGGGGGATTTGCGGGGTCGTTTTTGCACACCTCGGCGAGAACCGTCCTGAACTCGGCAAGCGACATGCCTTTCATGGCGTAGAGCTCGTCGTTGATGAAATCGCCCGCGCTGCCCGCGCCGTGATCCCAGATGATGAGCACGCGGTGGTCCGCGGGATGCTTTTCGTTGCAGTAACGGATGAATTCGGCCAGGGTCTTGCCGGATCCCATGCTGGATTTCGGCAGATCCGCCAGTTTTTCCATGTCGCCGTCCTTGACTAGCCAGCGCTGCGGATGCTGTCCGCTGAAGTCATCGGAGGCCCATTTCTTCGAGCCGCCGGTCTGAATGATGACGGAAACGTCCTTTGAAAGGTTCGCTTCGAGCACTTCGAGAAGGTCTTTGCTCGCGGCGTTCGCGTCGGTCTCAAGGTTGCTGCCGCACAGATACCAGTATACGGCCCACGTGTCGGCGCGGGCGAAGGCCGGCAGGGCGAGAATGAGAAGGAAGATCCCCAGGCGGAGAATGCCTTTCGAAACGGTCCCTAAAAATCGTGCGGCCATGGGGCCCCCCTTGTCTGTGCTACGGCAGGCCTTCGGCCGCGGCGTGTTGTATTGTGCGGGCTTTCCAGTCTCAATCGGCGACGCCGTCGCAGGCTTCGACGATGGCGCGCGCGTCCATGCCGGGCGCGAGCGGCAGAAGCGCGAGCCTGCGGAAGTCTTCCGGACTGTCCATGTCCAGCTTGAGGTCGGGGCGGCACAGCCAGCCCTCCTCCGGGTCGAAGGTCCTTATGGAGAAATCGGCCGCATTGTCCCAGATGTAGTTCAGGCAATGCTCGCGTTGCGACGGGGCCCCGGCCTTCAGGGCTATGTCGGCGAGCAGACCTGTGGAGAGCATCTCTGCGCCGAGCCCGTCGGGCCAGCGGTTGCCGCGGGGTATGTGGTTGTAGGCGTAGTCGCAGCCGCCTTCCGCGTAGCGCTCGATCAGGCGGTCGACGGCCTCGCCCCAGATGAGGGGGTTGTCGGCGCACACCCTGACCACGTAGTCCGCCTGCGCCGTCTTCGCTGCCGCGCAGAAACGGTCGAGCACGTCGTTTTCAGAACCGGCAATGCACGCGACGCCCCTGCGGCGCAGATGCTGCAGAAGAACTTCGTCAAGCGGCGTGTCCGGCACGGCCACGATCACCTGATCGAGCAGGCGGGAACGGGCCAGGCGCTGCGTTACCCAGTCTATGACGGGCAGATCGCGCAGGGAGAGGAGCGATTTGAGGGGCAGGCGGCTCGAACCAAGGCGCGCCTGCACGATGGCGACTATCTTTCCTTTGAGGGCGGGGTGCATGCTGTTCCCTTTCGTGAAACGTTGGTGGAAAAGGCGGCCTAGGGCGCGTCCCGGTCGAGAAGTGCCTGCATGAGGCCGACGACGCGAGCCTTGTTCCTGGTGAAGTCAAGGGCGTTCTGCCTGTGCCAGTAGCGCGCCCGCCTGTCCTGCTTGAGCATGGCCAGGAAACAGTTGCGTATCTTCGCGTCCGAAACAGCGTCCATCAGGCCGACGAAGGCGAAGCCGTTGCGCGGCCTGGCGAAGGTGTGGCGCGCCTCGCGCTCGTGGTGGGCCAGCACCATGGCGGGCACGCGCATGTGCGCGAGCTCGTACACCGTGCGGCCGGCGGAGCAGATGGCGAGGTCGGCCCCCTCCATCATGCGGCTCATGACGTTGGTGGCCCAGGTGAAGCGCACGAGGGGGTTGCCCAGGGCCTTCAGATGGCGCTCCATCGCTTCCTTGTGGGCGTAGCCCGGACCCGCCACGAGGCGGATGGCGATGCCAAAGGCCCGGCAGACGGGCTCGACGATGTCGAGCACCCGGCGCGAGCAGTCCTGCTGGTCCGTGCCGCCGAAGGTGATGAGCAGCGTGCGCACCGCATCGCGCAGGGGGTTGCGGCACGCGCCCAGAAATTCGTCGCGCAGACAGAAATAGTCCGGGCCGTTCTTCACGCGCTCGTCCCCCTGCATGTTCTCGTACAGGGCGTTGATGACGAGCTGGGCGAGCCCGGCGCCCGGGCCGTCGTCCTCGAAGTTGATGCAGCGCACGTCCGCCTCCCGCAGGGCGCTCATGTAGACGACCGGCGTGTTCAGGAAATCGTTGACCACGAGATCGGGCCGCAGGCCCAGCACCGTCCGGGCCAGATCCTCATCGCCCTGACGCACGATGGGATAGTCTTTTCTGGCGATGCTCTCGACCGCGAGCTCGCTCTCGCGCGTGCAGACGAAGGTTATCTTGTGGTCGGTTATCTCATGGGCCAGCATGAGCGCGCGGAAGACGTGCCCCATGCCGATTGCGGGAAAGCCCGCGACCACGAAGACCACGTGCCGCCTGAGCAGGAGGCGCTCGCAGATCCACCAGTCCTGATAGCCCTGTATCTCGATGGCGCGCTCATCCAGAAAATAGGGCACGATGCGCCCCCCGCGCCCGGCGTCATTCAGAAGGCGCGGCAGGCGCAGGATGATGAGCGAGCGGCTTTCGACGACGAACTGCCTTTCCTCGTCGGCGAGCAAGCCTTCGAGGCTGCCGTCCTTGACGTTCCACAGGCGCTGGCGCACGCGCTTGACCGTCACGAGGCTGTCGGCCCGCGTGTGCAGATAGCGCTTCCACGCGTCCTCGACGTCCACCCAGGTGATGAGCGGACACGATGCGCGCAGGACGATGCAGTGCTCATAATCCCGCGCCAGATTTTCGAGAAGGCCGCGCATCTCCGAGACGATGTCGAGGCTCGTGAAACGCAGCGCCTGGTTGCGATGGTAGCGCACCCCAGCCCGTTCGCAGATGAGGGATATCTCCTGACTGTCGGTGAGGACGATGACGTCCTCGGCCGGGCAGACGCCGCGGGCGGTGTCGATGGCGCGCTCAATAAGAGTGACCCCGGCCAGCTTCTTCACGAGCTGGTCGGGGATCACCGCGTTCTTCTTGATTGCCGGAATGACGATGCAACGCTGCCTTGCCATGGTTCGGCGCCTAGCGCAGGCTCTCCATCACCGAGCGGGCGGCGCCGAGCATGTACTGGAACTGGTCTTCGGGCATCCAGTGCTGGAAGGGGAAGGAGATCATGGTGTCGAAGAAGGCGTCCGCGTTCGGGCAGTCGGCCTTGCCGTAGCCCAGGCGCCTGTAGAAGTCATAGCGGTCGAGCGGGATGTACTGCACGACGCACTTGACGCCCTTCTTCTCGTACATGGCGCGCATGAAGGCGTCGCGCTTCTCCGCGCCGCCTGTCATGCGGGCCGCCAGCAGGTGGTAGTTGTGGCGGCGCGTGGGCACGCGGTGGAACTCCAGCTCTGGCCAGTCTGAAAGGCCGTCGATGAAGCGCATGGCACGGCAGCGCTTTTCATCATTGATCGTGTCGATGCGTTCGAGCATCTTGGCGCCCAGGGCGCATTCCACTTCGCCCAGGCTGTAGTTGCTCGGCATGAGCATCTCGCCGTCGATTGTGGGCACGTCCACGTTGCCCATGGCGGGCTTCCAGTAGTCGGGCCTCTCGAAATCGTAGGCGCAATGGCCGTTATGGCGCAGGCCGGGCACGAGGGCGGCGAGCTTCGGGTCGCGCACGAAGAGCATGCCGCCCTCGCCGAGGGTCGTCAGGTTCTTGTGCGAGTGGAAGGAGAAGATGGCCATGTCGCCGAAGGCGCCGGCCTTGACGCCGCCGAGCTCGCTGCCGATGGCCTGCGCCGCGTCCTCGATGAGGATGACGCCCCTCTCCTTGCAGAGATTGACGATGGCGGGCATGTCGGCCACATAGCCGTAGAGGTGCACCACCACCACGGCCCTGGTCTTCGGCGTCATCACCCGCTCGATGGTTTCGGCCGTGACGACGCGGGTCGCGAGGTCTATGTCGGCCCACACGACGTGCCCGCCGTGCTTGATGTAGGGGTAGCACGAGGCCGTGAAGGTGTGGGAGGGGACGATAACCTCGTCTCCCGGCTTGAAGCGGCAGAGCTGGGCGGACATCTCAAGGGCCGCGCAGCCGTTCATCACGGCGAAGCAGCTGCCCTCGGCCACGCCCTGATAGCGGGCGAATTTCGACTCGAAATCCTGCAGATGGCGGGCCTGCGTGAGGGGCTCGGCATTGCGCATGGCGTCGACGACGACGGCGATCTCCTCTTCGGTGTAGCGGATGGAGCGGCCGCTGAAATTGACTTTGATATCCATGAATCACATCCGTTTGAAGCGGTCGATGACGTTTTCTTTGGTGAATATCTTCTTGAAATCGGGGCCCAGGCGGTTCGAAAGCGGCTTCTCATGCACGATGCTGCCCTCGTAAAGGGCCGTGTACTGGGCGTCGGTCAGGCCGTCGCAGATGCCCTTTGGCAGGCTGATGCGCTGGCGCTCCATCATGGCCATGAACTCCCCGTACTGCTCGGGGTAGATGTCCTCCTGCACGGAAAGAGCGTAGCAGTTGGCGATGCCGTGGTGCATGTGCAGGACCATGCTGAGCCCGGCGGAGACGGGATGCACCGTGCCCACGAAGCCCGCGGCCATGCCGCCGAGGAACGAGGCGATCATCATGCGTTCGCGGTTGTCGTCGCTCATCATGTCGTCGGAGAGGAAGACCTGCTTGCACAGGTCGATGGCCTTTTCGGAGAGGGCGTCGACAACAACGTTGCGGTAGTTGCCCGTCAGGCTCTCGAAGCAGTGCATGTAGGTGTCGATGCCAGTGTAGAAATACTGGTCCCGGGGCACCGTGGCCGTGAGGTCGGGGTCGAGCAGCACCTGGTCGAACATGGTGAAGTCGCTGTTCATGCCGAGCTTGAGGTTCTTGGCCTCGTTGCAGACGATGCCCGTGCGCGAGGTCTCCGAACCCGTGCCGGAAAGCGTGGGCACGGCGATCTTGTAGGGGGCGGGGTTCCTGACGAGCTCCCATCCCTGATAGTCTTCGGATCTGCCGGGATTGGTCAGAAGGTTGGCCGCGCACTTGCAGGTGTCGAGCGTGGAGCCGCCGCCGAAGGCGAGCATGGCGCAGGGGGTGCGGCCGTCCAGATGCTTCTTCACGCGGTCGGTCACGGCATCGACGCCGTGGGTCGTGGGCTCGTCCGTGGTATCCACGTAGAGGACGAGGTCGCCCTTGGCGACGGGCAGGCGGCTTTCTAGGTCGCGGCCGTCGAAGAAATGGTCGAGAAAGAAGATCGCGGGGCCGTCGACAAGCGCGCGGCGGGCTTTGAGAATATCGTCAAGCTGGGCGAGGCTGCCCTTGCCAATCATGTAGTAGCCAACGTTTTTCGCATTACGGAACATGGTCGAATCCTCTCTGGTGTCGATAAGCCGAAGGGCCGTGCGGTCTCCCTCACGCAAAGGGCCCGCTTTTGTCAAAGGGATATGTCAAGATTCAGATGGTCCCGCCATGCCTGCACGGTGTTCTTCGTGAGCATGGCGACCGTCATGGGGCCGATGCCTCCGGGCACGGGCGTGACGGCACGGGCTTTCCCGGCGACGGCCTCGTAGTCGACGTCTCCGCACAGGCCCTCGGAGGTGCGGTTGATGCCCACGTCGATGACGACGGCCCCCTCGCGCACCATGTCGGCGGTGATGAAACGGGGGCGTCCGACGGCCGCGAAGAGGAAGTCGGCGCTGCGGCATTCCGCGGCGAGGTCGGCCGTGCCCGAATGGCAGAGGGTGACGGTGGCGTCGCCGTACTCCCCGCGCAGGGAGAGCATGAGGGCGAGCGGCTTGCCCACGATGTTGGAGCGGCCCACGATGACGGCCTTC
>JAEEGL016677657.1_pt1 | contig 11277 bp, 15 predicted proteins | sample 9134231 | NCBI WGS metagenome assembly JAEEGL01 (sample SAMN16246548, study PRJNA631951) | gut metagenome | biome: gut microbiome; feature: rumen; material: fiber-attached | host: Bos | place: Iran: Karaj | collected 2018-10
AACAGAGAATAATAATCAGCAAGGGGGGCAGCACGTAACAGTGCTGCCCCCCTTGCTGTATGTTGTACGATCAGAATTTAATGGACTTGGCCAATACGATACCCCCAAAATAGTGTATCGTTCAACATGACGCAGTACAATCCGAGGCAGATGGAAAGGGTGGTATATACTATTGGGGAAAAGAAAAAGCCTTAGAATTGGCGAGGAGTCATGGGGTACATTTCCCCAGAGGCTCTACCATTTCTAATGGCTTCATCCGTAGTATAGACGATCCATTATCAAAAGTCAAGCGTAATATCAATAGTATATTCGGTACTACACAAAGGCGATTTTTGTCAATACAAGTTTATGTATTTATATTCTTGTGGTTCTCTGAAGAATATGGTAATATTACCATATAGTGGCAGTTATTGTCTGATTCGATACGATAAGAACAGTGTATCGTTCAACTTTATACCATTATTTAATACAAAAAATAATGTTTTTATTGATTATACGATTTATATATTCTATTATAGTATTAGTCAGGGATGCATCCTCCGTGCGGGCCGTAAGGCCGGTATAAAGGAGGAACAGCGAATGGATGATGAGACGGAAGTGCCGGCAGACGGCGTGACGCTGCCCCGGCTCTTCGTCAGGCAGGACCTGCACCTCGGTTTTATGACACTGCCGGAGACGGCAGGCCGGAACATATAAAGACCAACCGATACGATACACTCAGAAGTGTATCATACAACATTCAGGAGGATTTTTATGTTAAAGATTTTAAGAGTCAACTCCCGCACCGGAGAAATGCACTATGAACCATTGAAGGATGATTGGAAGATGTGGGGACAGCGCGGCCTTATCGCAAAGATCTGCCTTGAAGAAGTTCCTCCGACATGTGACGCTCTCGGTCCTGAAAACAAGTTCCTCATCTGCAACGGGATAATGGCCGGTTCAGGCATGCCTGCCACCTGCCGTATCTCCGTAGGCGGCAAAAGCCCTCTTACAGGAACCATTAAAGAAGCAAATGCCGGCGGCCTTGCAGGTACCAACCTTTCCCGCTTCGGCATAAGAGCCATCATCATCGAAGACAAGCCTGAAGATGACGCCCCCTGGAAGGTCCTATATATCGACCCGGACGGTAATCCCCAGCTCCTTGACGCGGGAAAATATGTGGGAATGAATACCTACGAGCTGTGCGAGACCGTTTTTGAGGATTATCATAAGGACGTCGCCATAATGACCATCGGCTCCGCAGGTGAACGCCTTTACTGCTCCGCATCCGTTATGTGCAGTGAATTCGGTACCGGACATCCCTGCCGCGCCGCAGCCCGAGGGGGAATGGGTGCCGTTATGGGCAGCAAGCGCATAAAATGCGTCATAATCGATAAAGCCAACGAAAAAGTTGATTTTGAGTTTTTTGATAAGGAACTGTTCGATAAAGGCCGTAAAGCCTATGTTAAAGATGTTGTCAGCGTTCCCGGCGGTCAGATGTTCACAGCTAACGGCACCGCAGGTCTTATCATGCCTACGTTGATGATGAACAATGTTCCCATTAACAATTTTGAAGCCCGTGCACTTACCGAAGAAGAAAAAGCTAAGTACACCCTTGATAATTTCCGTAAGGCCTGCATAGAAACAGGCGGCAAAAACGGCGTAGCCTGCCAGCCCGGCTGCGTTCTTCGCTGTTCTAACATAGTTCATGGCCATGATGGCAAATTTTTAACTGCAAGTCTTGAGTATGAAACCATAGGCCTTTTGGGCCCCAATATAGGCAACTATGACTTTGAAGCTACTGCCATAATGGATCGCATATGTGACGATATAGGCATAGATACCATGGACGCTGGAAACCTTGTAGCTGTTTACATGGATGCCGGCAAACTGGAGTTTGGAGATATCCAAGGTGCTATAAATCTATTGCTTGAAATGAAGAACGGCACCGAATTAGGTGATCTTATGGGGCAGGGCGTAGGCAAATTTGCCGAAATGCTCGGTGTTAAGAGGAATCCTTCGAACCTCAATCAGGGCTTTGCCGGTTATGATCCGCGTATCACTCCGGGAATGGGAATCGGTTATGCATTACATCCTCAAGGCTGCGATCACACCGCCGGTGCATGTATGGCTCCTCTTACGACCAAGGCCGAACTATTAGCAATAGCCCATCAGGCCCACCTTTATAACGGTCTGTGCGACAACTATATCTGCATACTTGCCTCCAATCCTCTGCGTGAACATCCCGAGAATCTTATCAACATTTTTACGGGATGTTTCGGAGGAGAATGGACCTGGGAGTCGCTTCTCGATGTAGGCAGGCAGACCATCGCGATGGAGCTTGAATGGAATGAAGCTGCCGGCATTACGGTCGAAGATTATAAGCTCCCCGACTGGTGCGCCGAACCCTGTTCATTCAACGGAGCCAAATTCGACTACACCGTTGAAGAATTTCAAACGGTAATGCAGACCGTATATCCTCTGCGTTCCAGAAATGATCCCCCAAAACCCTTCAGATATGCCAAAAAGGCTGCAGAATAGTATATCCCTTTAAGAAAGGAGCATAACAGTGGTAGTAATAAATGCAAAAAAGGTAGATTATACTCCTGACATGACTCTCGGTCAGCTTATAGACCGCTTTAACGAGGTCTCTACAGACAGCAATGAACTGGTCCTTAACGAACTGCAATCCGTAATAATCAACGGTAAAATGATTAAAGACGCTACAGATGAAACGGCAATTAATGACGATGACAATGTTCTTATTTTTGTTGTTCCTACAGGCGGCTGAGTTGTATAATAACGATATATCTTCAGAAGCGGCTGTCCGTTACGGACAGCCGCTTTCCGATATCCGTATATCCGCTCCCGGGACTTTTGCCGCGGCATCCGGATACGGATCCGGCGGCAGACACAGATACAAGGACGCGATCGATCTCACAGGGATAAAAACCGGGAAGGATATGTATCTTTCCCGGACGCTATGCACCGGCTGCAGCCATTTGATCCGGTATTATCGTTTTTTACTTGAGACATGACCGCTGAGATGTTACAATGATAATGAAGGATATTCAGGATCTCCTGACACGGCCGGAAGGGAGCAGGCCATCCTTTGCCTGCTTATCTGCAGGGAGATCCTTTTAACGGACAGATCAGTACAGAAGGACAGGATGCAAAATGGAATTACTGCATGGCTCTCCTGCCGATATGACAGGAAGGAACGAACGGGAGATCAGGACATATGACTTTCTGGACAGGCTGGGGATCTCCTATGACCGTACTGACCATCCCGACCGGCCCGCATCGTCCATGGAGGTATGTGCGGACGTAGACGCCGTCCTGAACGTACATATCTGCAAGAACCTGTTCCTGCGCAACAGACAGGGGACACAGTTCTATCTTCTCGTCATGCCCGGGGACAAACCTTTTAAAACAAAAGAACTTTCCGGGCAGATAGGCGCCGGCCGGCTCTCGTTTGCAGATGAAAAGGCGATGGAAGAGATGCTCGACCTTCATCCCGGGAGCGTTTCCGTGATGGGGCTTATGAATGACAGGGAACACAGGGTCCGCCTCCTCATAGACGAAGACGTGCTGACTGAGGAGATGTTTGCCTGCCATCCCTGTGAGAACACCAGTTCGATCCGTTTTGCGACGAGGGATCTGACCGAAAAGATCCTGCCGGAGCTGGGCATCAGGCCGTGCGTCGTACATCTGACAGGCGCGGATTAGCGGATATACCGGGGATCATTCATATATCGGCATGAACGTAATGAAACGGGACATGTACGATGCTAACGGAGGAACGGAAAATGGATGATACAAAAGGCATACTTCTCTGGATCGGTTTTATCGTGATCGTAGCGGCAATATATATTTTCTCACGCCGTATAAAAAAACAGATAGACAGTGACGGGATCGAGACGACCGGTGTGATCTCCGACATCAGGGACGAAGGCGGACCGGATGAGATCGATATCCGGTACTATGCCAGATACCGCACAAAGTACGGAGAAGAGATCGAGGGACTTATCCTGAACCCCTCTCAGGAGCTTGAGATCGGACAGCGTGTAAGGCTGAAATACCATCCGAAGCTCAATCTGAACGTTAAGGTCATATACTAGATCCCGGGCCGTGCGGAGATCAAATCACCGGCCGGCTGAAGATATTAATGAAATAAACTATATCATATATATAATAAACTGTGGGGGTACGATAAATGGGACTGTTTGATTTTCTGAGATCAAGGAAGAAAAAAAGAAAAGCGCTCTCCGAAAACGTGACGAATGGTCTGCAGAGTCTGGACGACGCCGATCTCTCCGGAATCGTGCCGCCTGAGACCCGTTTTACGGAGGAATACCGGGAATTTCTCGCTTCGCAGGAAGCAGCTGAAAACCGCGGACTGCCTGACGATACGCAAGAGGAGGCAGCCGAAAACGTGACGGATGGTCTGCAGAGTCTGGACGACGCCGGTCTCTCCGGGATCGTGCCGCCTGAGACCCGTTTTACGGAGGAATACCGGGAATTCCTCGCTTCACAGGAGGCAGCTGAAAACCGCGAACTGCCTGCTGACACGAAAGAGGAGGCAGCTGAAAACCGCGAACTGCCTGCTGACACGAAAGAGGAGGCAGCCGAAAGCTGCGGACCTGCTGCCGACACGGAAGAGGAGACAGCCGAAAGCTGCGGACCTGCTGACGACACGGAAGAGGAAGCAGCTGAAAACCGCGAACTGCCTGACGACACGGAAGAGGAGGCAGCCGAAGACTGCGGACCTGCTGCCGACACGCAAGAGGAGGCAGCTGAAGACCTCGAACCTGGTGCCGACGATACGATACACCAATAAATAACAGTGTACCGTTCACCTCTGCTGCGTGAGAATATATTTTGCCCCCAGTTCTTTGATTGTCGTATTCTTTCTCCTTCTATTCTTGTATGATCATCCTCTGCACTTGCCCTGTTTTGAATTTTTTAATTCAATCGTCGTGGTGATCGTTATTTTCTTAACCACCTTTTCTGAGTCAGCGATTGTTTTTAAAAGCTCCGGCAGGGCTTTTTCTTTTACCGATACGATACACCGATAATAGTGTACCGCTCATCTGATCCTGACATGTGTGCATTTTGTCCCGATCGTAATGGTGATCCCGCTTTCTCCGTCACCGTCAGCGGTTATGATGCTTCCCTGTCCGCATACGCCGGGTCTCACTTTCATTTTCATCATAACGATTCCCTCTGTGAATCCTCATGCCGCAATAAGATCTGTCCGGTCAGGCTCCGTGAACCCATCGGGCAGTCCCTTATGCCGGAGAAACAGCTCAAGGTCCTTTTCCGCAGATGAGTCCATCCCTCTGTTTTCGGTTTCCGTCATGATCACCGCTTTGCGGATGAGGATCATCTTTGTCAGCATAGCATCCTCAGCAGATCCGCCGGAAAACAAAGAGAGGAACAAAATGATCAGCCCGTTATTGCCATAATATGGATTTTCTGTTGTAAACAGTCCCGGAACGATGTATAATCGGTTCAGCAGATGATTCGGAGAGCGGATAATCCGCGCGGCTTCCGCACTCCTTGCTCCGAAGGCCGGTGCCGCGCCGGCATGGTGAACACTTATGGACGATATCAGGATCATTCCCCTTCCGCCGGACTCACCCCCCTTCGTTCAGCCAAACGTGGACCTCAGCGACGTGCGGCGCAGATATCTGGACGTTCCCTATGCCGGGACGGACAATCCGGCGCAGACGATGGACATCCTCATCCCCTCCGAAGGCGACGGCCCATTTCCGGTGCTGATCCAGTTTCACGGGGGAGCCTTTCTCGGCGGCGACAAGCGGGATTCCCAGTGCATCTATCTGGCTAAAGGCCTGAAACGGGGCTACGCTGTCGTCAATGTCAACTACCGTCTGACAAGTGAGGTCCTTTTTCCTCTCCCTGTATTCGACGTGAAGGCCGCCGTCCGCTTCCTGCGGGCCAACGCGGAGAAGTACCTTCTGGATCCGAATCGTTTCGCCGTCTCCGGAGACTCCGCCGGAGCGTATTTTGCCGCTCTGCTGGGCACCTCCGCCGGAGTCGGAGCGCTGGAGGACCTCTCTATGGGAAATGCGGAATACAGCAGTTCCGTGCAGGCAGTGATCGGGATGTTCGGCGTCTATGATCTGGCGATGCAGTCACAGTTCACGGAAGACGCCCCTCCGCTTCCCGGCGGCATCAAGATATCCAATTACGCCGACACCTTCGGCGGCGCAGTCCTGCGCGACTGTCCGGGCCTCGCATCCATGGCTTCCCCCGCGTCCTATGTTACAAAGGACTGCCCTCCGATGCTTATACAGGCCGGGACCGCAGATGAGATCGCATCGTATCAGGCATCTGTAGAGCTGGCAGAGCGTGTCAACGCCGTCTGCGGAGAAGGACGCGCGGTTCTGGAGTCCATTCAGGGTGCGAATCACGGCCACCCGGATTACGAGTCCGAGCGGTACGAGCGCAGCCGTTTCGATTTCCTCGACCGCGTGTTCGGAATGAAAGCGGACTGACCGGGAAACAGATGATAAAATATGGGACGGGCGGATACAAAAGAGTATCCGCCCGTCCCTCTTTTTATATCTATCAGGATCATTTATCCGGATCAGTCGTCTCTTCTTGCAGTAAAGCGCGGCCAGATCGAATCGGCCTCATCCATTGCGGCTTCTTCCACGACGACCTTGATACATACGTCGTCCTCAGCAGGGAAATAGTACTGACCGCCGTATGAGTATGCCCCGTTGCCAAGGTCTTTCAGTTCACCGTCTTCGGCATTCGGGTTTTCCAGAAGGTAAGCCACTTCATCGGTATATTCCTGCTCGGTGATAACGAATCCGAAGCCTGCGAGAGTACTTCCGCCGGAAGCATCCCCTTTATAGAAATACGCCGCACCGGTGGCAAATTCAACAGAGTATCCTCCGGTCAGGTCTACCGTCATCAGAGCAGCCGTATCATCGGCAAGGAGCTGTTTTGCGGTCGCGGTGATCCTGATCTCGGGAGCCGGTTCTTTTTCAGCTTCTTTTGAAGAGCCGCATCCTGCAAGAGCGCAGACCATCAGAGCCATTACGGCACAGATACATATCCATTTTGAGATCTTCATCTTTCTTCTCCTTTCAGCAAAAGAATGGTCCTGAAGTTATCAGGACCATAAGGGTATATATGCTTTGAAAATGCCTGTGAGGTAAATCATTATACGTCCGTGCCGGGACCGTGTCAAATCAAGGCCCCCGTGGCGAAAACGGAAGAAAAAAACCAATAATTCCGGCTGTATGCACAGCCGGCAGAAAAGCGTGGTATAATAGATATATACTGTCAGGGAAAAAGACCCGGGATACCCGGGAGGGAAAGGGAAGGAACTATGAAAAAGCCGGCCGTCGTCATTGCGCTCATCATACTGCTTGCGGTACTGTTCGTCATTTCCAGCCCCGTCCGTGCCATAAAGGCCGGGGCTCTCCTTCACGGGTGCAGGATAGGGGAAGTACTGCAGGCCGGGTTTGAAAAAACGGAAGGCAGGCCCTTCGTTTCGGTCTGGAGGGCCGATACCGACCTGCTTGACAGACTGACCGGATCCGGGCACCGTACCTGGCGCGTGTATTCCGTGCTTTTCATACATATAGCCGTATGGGCGGGAAATGCATGACAGACCTCATCTTCCGGAAAACAGAAAGGAAGTCAGTATATGATAGATCGGGAAAGGATCACGCGTGAATTCTGCGAACTGGCCGCGATCGAGTCGCCGAGCTACGGCGAGCGGGAGATCACCGACGTGATAAAAAGAAAACTTGAAGCGGCAGGATTCACGGTGAAGGAAGACGAAGCTGCTTCTAAGCTCGGAGGCAGTGCCGGCAATATATATGCATATCTGGAAGGAGAGACCGGCGAGGCACCGATCCTTTTCTGCGGACATACGGATACCGTAGGACCGACGCGGGGAAAACGGGCCGTCCTTCATGAAAACGGTGACATCACCAGCGCGGGAGATACCGTTCTGGGAGCGGACGATCTCTGCGGCGTGACTGAGATACTGGAAGCGGTACGCCACCTGAAAGAAGAGAGGATACCCCACCGGCCGGCCGAAGTCGTCCTGATGGCAGCGGAAGAAGTATTCGGAAAAGGCGCCAAGGCCTACGATTACGAAGGATGGAGACTGCGTTCATCCCAGGCATATGTACTCGACATGTCGGGACCTGTCGGAAGCGCAGCCCTTTACGCACCGTCCATAATCGGATGGGAAGCCCGGATAACGGGAAAGGCAGCCCATGCGGGATTTGCTCCCGAAGCCGGCGTCAGTGCGGTAACTGCGGCGGCAAAAGCGATAGCCGCACTGTCTCCCGGCAGGATCGGAGACGATACGACCATGAATGTCGGAACGGTCAGAGGCGGAGAAGCGGATAATATAGTGCCGGAAAGATGCATCGTAAAGGGAGAAGTCAGAAGCCTTGACCATGAGAAGGCAATGGATGTCATAGAACATATAAGGGCATCCTTTGAGGAACATGCAGGCGATGCGAAGGTGGAGTTTATCACGGAGCCTCACCTGAACGCATACCGCATCCCGGAAGACCACCCCGTCGTAAAGCGCTTTGAAAGGGCATGCACAGTGCTGGGACTGCCGGGCACCCTTACCGGCACCCTTGGAGGAAGCGACAATAATATCCTGGTGCTGCACGGGATCACCGGTATCGTCCTGTCCTGCGGAATGAGAAACGTACATTCCACAGATGAGTATACCCGCGCCGAAGACCTTGTTAAAGGCGCACAGCGGGTGGCGGAACGTCTGAAGGACAGGGAATAGACGGACTGCGGCGTGCCTGTCCGGAGAGGAGATCAAAACAGTGAAGATCGTAAAGAGGATACTTATAATAATACTGGCAGTCATACTGGTCTGTGTCTGCGGCTTCTGGTTCTACTGCAGGGTCATAAATCACCGTTCATTTATGGCCGGTTTCGTGGATCTGTTCCTGACGATCCAGCACAGGAGCGACAAATTCACATATACTGACATATGCGAGGAATATATAGCCGAAATGGCGGAGGCAAACAAGGAACCTGTCGTGATCGAAAAGGCGAAGTTCGGGATCAGTGTACGGGAAGAACGTCTCGACTCTCTTCAGGCATTTATATACAATGATCAGGAGCATCCTGCCCAGACTGTCTTCTATTTCCACGGCGGCGCATATATAAACCAGCCGAACAACCAGCAGCTGACCATGGCCGCACGCACGGCGAAGGAGACGGGATGCGAGGTGGTCCTGATGGTCTATCCCAAGGAACCGCTGTATGACTGTGAAACTGCCTATGATCTGTGCATCTCATATTACCGGAGCTATCTGAAATCCAACGACTGCGGAAAGATCATATTCATGGGGGATTCCGCAGGCGGAGGACTTGCTCTCGGACTTGCCGAAGCACTCAGGGATCAGGAAGATGACTGCCCGGAAGAACTGATCCTTATCTCGCCCTGGGCCGATGTGACGATGTCGAACGCCGACATGGCGGATTATGCAGATCTCGACCCGATGCTGGGGATCGACGGACTCAGAAGGATGGGAGAAGTCTGGGCGAACTGCATGGATCTTAAGGATCCCAGGGTCAGCCCTCTCTACGGAGATCTTTCGGGACTGGGACATGTCACCCTGACTGCAGGCACCTGGGAGATACTTTACCCGGATATCATGCTCCTTGCAAAAAAACTGGAGCAGGCGGGAGTCGAATGTGACCTGACGGTCGGGGAGAGGATGATACACTGTTATCCGATCTGTCCGATACCGGAAGCTAAGGCGGCACAAGAAGTGATATGGTCTGCTGTTCTGAGATAGAGGAAGACCGTATCATCCGCATACAGAAAGACATGACTTAAAATATCTGATCAGCTGATCATGTATAACATAAAAAGCGGAGATCGGAGCCTTTCGGGGCATGCATCGTCCGCTTTTTTGCTTTACAATGGTATCAGAATGCAGTATTCAGACCGGATATGGCCGAAAATTGCCGGAAAACACTGAAAATATGGGAAATATAGCGCTTTTTTGTTGACTCTGTCACTTATCGGAGATATACTTAAATTTAAGGCTGAAATAAAAAATGATAAATTATGGAATTTCATGGCTCCAGCGGAAGATCTTCCCATGCGTCGGCCGGTAAAAAAACGGAAACGGCGTCCTTCAGGGCATACCGGAAGAAGAAAGATGAAGGCGGTATCTGTTTATGGGTCAGATGATACAGACTGATCATATTATCTTCTATATATATATCCCTGTCTTTATGATCCTTTTCGGACATCTGTTTACGGTCCTGATCGATGCATATATCGGAAGAAAAAACAGAAGCATCATGATCATCATAATCATACTGATGGCCACTCTGGTGTTAAGGGACTGCTCGGGATACGTACTGGATATAAACGGAACGCGCATTATTGCACGTACGCTTGTTGCCATCTACGGATACTCCATGCGTCCGGTCATCCTGCTCCTCTTCTGCAATATAGTCGATTCAGACCGGAGGTACAGGGTCCCCTGGCTGATGGTGGGCATCAATGCCGCGATACATCTGACAGCGCTTTTCTCCGGGATCTGTTTTACGATCGATGAGGCCAATCAGTTCCACCGCGGTCCGCTGGGCTACAGCTGCCATATCTTCAGCGGCATTCTTCTGTTTTACCTTCTCTATCTCACGAGAAGGGAATATATCCGTGAAAAAAAGGTAGAGGCATGGATACCCGTTATAAATGTTATTGTGATCATTGCTGCCGTTATCGCGGACTCGATGGTAGACTACCATTCCGCACCTATCCTGTATCTGACGGTCGTGATGACCATCTGCAACCTGTTCTACTATATATGGCTGCACCTGCAGTTCGTACGCAGGTATGAAAAGGGTCTGCAGGAGGAACAGCGCATCCAGATCATGATGACACAGATCCAGCCGCATTTTCTGTACAATACCATCGCAACCTTTAAGGCTCTCTGCGGAAAAGATCCGGAAAGAGCTGCCGAGGTGGCGGATAAATTCGGGAACTATCTGCGCCAGAACCTGGATTCTCTGGGTACGGTGGGAAGGATCCCTTTTGCGAAAGAACTGAAACTCTCTAAGCTCTATACCGATATCGAAATGCTACGTTTTGAAAATATCCGCGTCGAGTATGACATTGAGGATGAAGACTATACCATTCCGCCGCTCGTCCTCCAGCCGATGGTCGAGAACGCTATCCGGCACGGCGTGCGTATCCGTGAGGAAGGCATCGTCAGGGTGACGTCACGCCGCCGGGAGGGATATCATGAGTTGAGC
>JAEEGL016686297.1_pt1 | contig 11277 bp, 11 predicted proteins | sample 9134231 | NCBI WGS metagenome assembly JAEEGL01 (sample SAMN16246548, study PRJNA631951) | gut metagenome | biome: gut microbiome; feature: rumen; material: fiber-attached | host: Bos | place: Iran: Karaj | collected 2018-10
AATGATTTAGTATATAGAATTACTTCAATTGATGGTGGTTGTGAGACTACTACATCTACTGTTGTATTTGATAAGTCTAGTGAAAATTCTAAAATTGTTAGTTCATGTCCTATTGGTCATGGTAATACTCATAATTATTCATTTACAATAGAATATATTAATGATGATTCTAATCAAGATGATAATAAAGGTAGAAAGTTTAGTGGAAAGATTTCTATTAATTCATTTAAAGAAGGTAATTATAGTGCTCTTGATTTAATGATTAATAATCCTGATTTAGTTAATTATGGTGAAATAGATGAAGCTAATAATTATAGATTTACTGGTAGTGATCCAAATAACTATGTTTCATTTAACAGTTATGATGCTGGTTGGAGAGTAGTAGGTATTTTTGATGGTTATGTAAATCTAGTTAGAATTAATCAGGTTGGTAAAATTCCTATGTTTACACCAGGTACAACAACTATAAATTGGGATAATGCAATGGGATTAAATAATTATCAAACTCTAGCTAATGGTGTTGATAGTGATTTAATTGATAATCATGCTTGGTGTAGTGGTAGTACAAGTACTAGTGGAACATTTGCTCAAGAGTGTTTAAGTACTACTACTAAAAAGGTTGGTGTATTATCTTTAAATGATGCTAAAGTAGCTTCTAGTTGGTTATTTAAATATTATGATCAAAATTCCCCAATATGGACATTTACTGGAGATTCTACTCAGGATCATAATATTTGGGCTTATGGAAGAGATGGTTCAATTTATAGTGCGGATGTTTCTAATACTTCTTCTGTTGAACAATATCATATTATTCCTAGTGTATATTTAAAGAGTGATGTTAAGGTTAAGGGTAGTGGAACAATAGAAGATCCATATGTATTCTATACAGGTGATAAAGTAGATTATACATATGCTTCAATTGATACATTAAAATCTGATATGAGTGATTATTCATCTATAGATGGAGAAGGTATATATAGATACACTGGTACTACTCAAAATAAAAACTATGTAAGTTTTAATAATGAAAGAGCTAATTTTAGAATTATTGGTATATTCGGAGATAATGTTAAATTAGTTAGATTAAAGAAATTTAGTAATCCAGAAGCAACTCAAATGGTGAGTGAATTAAGGGAGTTCGGTTCAACTATAGATTTTTCTACATCTAGTATTAAGACATATTTAGATGGATTAAGTATTAATAGTAATCCTATGGTTGTTAGTCATGAATATGGTGTTGGTTTAGCATCTATTGATGCTAATATTGGATATTCACAAGTAATGTCTAGTACAATTAATACTAAAGTTGGTTTAGTTGATTTATATGATGTACAACAAGCTGATTGGTTGAAAAACTTTAATGGTATTTCTCCTTATTCTTGGACAATAACTGGTTATAATAATAATATGGCAGTTTATGGTGGAACAGGAATAAATCGTGTTGCTCCAACTTCATCTATGTATCCTTCTTATACAGTATATTTGTCTAAGGATGTTAAAGTTAGAGGTAAGGGTACTGAAATGGAACCTTATGTATTTGTAAGTACTAAAGAAGTAAGTAATGATATTAATGATAAGATTGTTCCTAATATGAGTGATTATACTTCAACTGATGGAGCTGGTATATATAGATTTGTTGGTAATGATCCAAACAACTATGTTAAGTTAAGTGATAATTCAGAGTGGAGAATAATTAGTGTAGAAAATGGACAAGTTAAGATTGTTAAAACAAGCAATGTTGGTTCTAAACAATGGGATAGTTCAAATAGTAATACATGGTATACATCTTCACTTGCAGCTTATTTAAATAGTAATAGTTTTGAATATTATACTAATAGTATAGTAGCTGCTGGTAATTATTGTGTTAGTAAGTTACCTAATTTATCAACTTTAAATTATTCAACTGTATGTGCTGATACTTGGAATGGTAAAGTTGCTTTAGCTAATGCTTATGAAATATCACAAGCTGAATGGTTAAAGAATATTCAAGGTTCTTATGTTTGGACTTTAACAGGTAGTACATGGAATGATAGTACTAATGCTGTATTTATTTCTAATCCATCTGGTTTTGATGGTGATGGTGCACAAGATTATGTTAGTGTTATACCAGTAATGTATTTAAAAGCTAATTTAAATGTTAGTGGTACAGGTACAGTAGATGATCCTTATATATTTAGTGAATAAATTATATTTATTCACTTTTTATATTGCTTCATTATTTATCATTATTATTACATCATTTATATTTAAACTATCTTTTATTGAATTAGATATTGCATATTTAACTTCTTCTAAAAGTGAATCATTATAAAAGGTATCTAAAAGTGGTTGATTAAAGTTTAATTTGATTTTATTTTCTTCTAATTCATAATCTAGTAATTTGGTATTGTTGGATAAGAATGATACTAAATTAGTTTGATATATAGGTGATGTTTTTAATTCTTTTATTATTAGTTCTATTTTTTCTTCATTATTATTAGTAAAAATAGTTACTGGTACTGCATTATATTTACTATCTATTTCTTTATAATAATAAAGAGTAATTTTAGATGTATTATTAATATTTGTTAAATCATATATTTTATTAATTCCATAATCTCTTGTAAGTATATTAGGTAATCTTTTGTTAGAATTAGGTAATCTAAGTAGGGATTTACCTTCAACAAATATCATTATAGAATTTATATCTTTTATTTCTGTTAGTGAATAGATTAAAGATTCAATTAGTTTTTCTTCTAAATTAGGAGATATTTCTAATATGTCTTTACTAAAGTTTATTTTTAGTAAATTATCTTCTATAGATAAATCTAGTATTTGGGTATTTTTAGGTAGTAGGGGTTTTAGTTTATTATTATAATTATTATCTTTTAAGTTATTTATTATTTCTTTTACTTTATTAATTGATTCTTTTTCATTACTTATTGAACTTGTTCTAATTAGATTATTATCATTTAATAAATATATATAATTAATATTATGATTTAAACTTATTGTTTCGTTAAATTCTTTATTTACTGGTACTAAATATATTAATAAAAGTATGAATATTGTTATAAATGATATTATTATTCTTTTTTTAATAGCATTTTTTATCATAAAGATACCTCTTTATAAAGTATATAAAAACAGGTCTTAAATAAGACCTATAAATTTATTTCTTTTAGTTTAACTAGTTCTACTAGTGCTTGAGTTCTTGATTTTACTCCTAGTTTTTGAATAACATTTGAAATATGGTTTCTAGTAGTTTTTTCACTTATTTTTAATTTATTTGATATTTCTTTTGTTGTTTTATTAGAAATAAGTAAATTAAATATTTCTTTTTCTCTTTTGGTTAATAGATTATTCATACATATCACTCTTTATTATATAGTATGAATAATTTGAAAAGTTGTTAATTAAATTTAATAGTTATATATTTTTTATCTTTGAATAGTGATTGTACTTTTTTAATTATGTTATTTGCTATTTCTTTATTATGTTCTTTTTGATTAATAACTATATTTATTTGATCATCACTTATTTTAACAAAAGAGTCATAATTAAAATCTTTTTTTATTAATTTTTCTATTTCTTCTTGTTTTCCTTTAATATGATTTATATTTTTTAATTGTTCATATGCTACATTTTTTTCTTCAGTTGTTTTACTTTTATCTATTATAGTATTTTGTAGTTCTTCAATTTTAGATATTACCATTTCTTCATTTTCTACTCTAAGGCCTACTAGGTTAGTTATTTCATCACTTGATGTTATTTCGATTGATTCACTTATTGTTGGTTCAATATCATCTAGTAAGTTATTTGGAATAGATATATAATATATTCCTAATATTAAAATAAGACTAATTAAAGATACATATACTAAATTTTTTTTATTCATATTTATTCACCTAGTAATAAATATGTATAGTAATCGATATTTATGATAGAAATATTAGTATTTTATGGTATAATTGTAAGTAAGAGTTGATATAAATGAAAAGAAATATAAAATTAATTTTATTATTATTAGTTAGTATGTTTGCATTTAATATGAGTGCTAGAGCATATAGTTTTCCTGCTGATGGACAAGAACATGAAATATCTGCTGGTCAAGGTCAAGGTTCTATATCAAATTGTTATGCAGTTTCAGATAATATAGTAGTTAGATATGATTCTGCTGCAAAAAAGTGTTATGCTAAATCAAAAACTATTAGTGAATCAGGATTTAAAGCTACGATTCATGTTGAATCCAGTGGTGGTGCTTATGGCGGATATATGAATTCTGATCAAAGTATTTCTGTTACAAGTGCAAGTGGAACACCTGATAAATCTTCTGAAGTTATTGCTCAAAAAGATTATTATGCAAATGGTGAATATTTTAATATTGATAATGAAGTAACAGGTGGAATAACTAATTGTGAGGTTGTTTCTGGTAATGTATCAATAGATCGTTCTTCGCCTGGATGTAAATTTTCGGCTAATTCTGATGATGATATGACTGCAGTATTTAAAGTAACACATGGTACAATGGGTTCTACATGGACTTCATATGTTACTGTAAATATGAAAGGCAAAAAGAACATTGAAAGTGGCTCTAAGCATGATACATCACGTAGTTATAATACTGAAGGTGATACTTTTGAAATTTGTGATCCAGCTAAAAGTCCACAAACTGTTGCTGCTTTTAAATTAATTGGTATTGTTATTTCAATAATAAAAATAGTTGCTCCAATTATAATTATTGTTGCTGGTATGCTTGATGTATCTAGAGCTGTTTTTGATAATAAAGATGATAATATAAAGAAACAATTAATTAATTTCTTAAAGAGATCTATTGCTTGTTTATTAATATTCTTTGCTCCATCAATTATTTTAGATTTATTTCATTTTATTGATGGTTGGGATGAAATTAGCAGTGGCTATGATACATGCATAGTATGTATTTTAGGTGATGGTGAATGTCCTGATGTTAATTTTACAGATTTGTCTACTGATTGAGGTAATTAAATAATGTATAATATTTGTTATGTGTTTTTGCAATTCTTTATTTATAGTTTTATTGGATATGTATGTGAAGTAATTTATTGTAGTTATTTACAAAAGAAGTTTGTTAATAGAGGTTTCTTATTTGGACCTCTTTGTCCTATTTATGGCTTTGGTGCTGTATTAACCATTTATAGTTTAAAATCATTTGTTGATAATCCAATTATTATATTTGTTATGGGTATTATCATTACTTCAACATTAGAATATTTTACTAGTTATGTTTTTGAAAAAATATTTAATAATAAATGGTGGGATTATTCATATAGAAAAGATAGTATAAATGGTCGAATTTGTTTACAAAATTCAATATTATTTGGATTTGGAATATTAATTGTTATGTATATTATTAATCCATTTGTTGATAGAATTATAAGTATTATTTCTTATAATAATTTAATTATTATATCTTTATTAATATTTATTATTTTATTTGCTGATTTTATTTGGTCAGTAGTTATAGCGTATAATTTAAAATCAAGATTGATAATTGCAGAAGAATTAAAGAGAGAAAAACTTAAAATTATTCCTCAATTATTTGAAACTAAACACAGGAAACAAATTGCTAAGATTAAGTTTAAACAAAATAGATTAATTAAGAATTATCCTAATTTAGCTAAGGATTTAAGAAATGAATTGAATGTTGTTAAGAAGATGGTACTTGACACAAACAATGTAAATTCAAAGAAGAGAAAAAAGATATAAAATGTCAAATTTGTGTAAAATTTGCATTTTTTTTTGCAAAAAAAAAGGAAATCAGCCACTTATAGATAATATTACTAGTGAAGGGAGAAATTAAGTATGTTGAAAAAAGTGGTTGTTAAACAACAAGATATTAAGGATTGTGGAGCGGCTTGTTTACTTTCTGTTGTTAAATATTATGGTGGTAATATTTCTTTAGAAAAAATTAAATTGGATTGTCGTATTAGTTCTACTGGTATTAGTGCTTTTAATTTAATTGCTGCAGCTAAAAAGTATGGTTTTGATGCCAAGGGAACTAAAATAGATTTTAATAACTTAGTAAATAGTAAGTTGTATTTTCCTTTTATTGCTTATGTAGAATTAAAGAATGGGTTAAAACATTATATTGTAGTTTATGAAATAAATAAGAATAATGTTTTAGTTATGGATCCTGCTAAGGGCTTAAAAAAAATGAAATATAATGAATTTAGAGAAATCTTTAAAGAAGTTATTATTGAATTATGTCCTAATTCTAATATTGTTAATTATTCTACTAGTAATAAATTACTTAATATATTTTTGAACTATATTAAAAGTGATTCTAAATTAATAATTAATATGTTAATAACTAGTTTAATATTAACTGTTGTTTCTATTATAAGTACATTTATGATAAAAACAGTTATTAATTGTGTAGATTCTAACAATATGAGTTTATTCTATTTTATTATTATAATCTTTTTTATAATTACATTTCTTAAAGTATTATTATCTTATTTAAGAAAGTATTTTGAAAATTATATTAATAAGAATATAGATGTAAGTTTTTTGCCATCTTTTATTGAACATATATTTAATCTTCCTTTAAATGCTATTAGTAATAGAACTAGTGGTGAAATCATTACTAGAGTTAGTGAATTAAACAATATTAAAGAGTTATTTGCTAGCATGTTTGTTACTTTAGTATTAAATTTATTATTAGTATTAACATCTTGTTTTGTTTTAATGATAATAAATAGTAAATTAACATTGATATTACTTTTTGTTATATTTATTTATATTCTAAATAATTTATTATGGATTAAACCTATAAATAATTATGTAGAAGATAACATTAATTATCAAACTACTTTTAATTCTACTTTGAATAATAGTTTGAGTCATATAATTAGTGTTAAAAATAATAAAGAATTTTCAAGTAATAAGATTAATAATAGTATATTTGATTATTTATTAGATACCTTTTCAATTCAAAATAAATTTAATATATACTTATTTATTAATCAATTTATTATAGATATAGGTATATTTATATTAAATTGTTTTGCTTTAGTTCTTGTTATAAATAATGAATTAGAGCTATTAGATTTTATTACTTATAATTCTTTGTATTTATTTTTTATAGATCCAATTAAAGATATTATTAATTTGATACCTAAATATGTATTTATAAGAAGAAGTTTTATTAAAATAAATGATTTTCTTATGTTGGAGGAAGAAAATGAAAAAGAAAAAGAGTCTTTTAAAAATGGTGATATAGTTTTTAATAAAATTGATTATTCTTATAATTTATATGATTATCCAATTAAGAATTATTCATTAACTATAAAAGAAAATAGTAAAGTATTAGTTATGGGTAAGAGTGGATCTGGTAAGTCTACATTATTTAAGTTATTAAATAGGTTATATAATCCATTAAAAGGAAATATTAAAATAGATAATATTAATATATTAGATTATAATTTAAGTACTATTAGAAATAATGTATCTTATGTATCACAAGATGAAGCAATATTTAATGATACTATATTAAATAATATTACTTTAAATAATAATATTGATAAAAATAAACTTAATAAAGTATTAGAATTATGTGAAGTAAATGATATATTGGATAAGAAATCTATGAGACTTGATACTATGATTAGAGAGGATGTTTCTAATTTGAGTGGTGGAGAAAGATCAAGAATAATTATGGCTAGAGCATTGCTTAAAGATAGTCCAATAATAATCTTTGATGAAACTTTTAGTGCAGTAGAGGAGAGTGATGCAAATAAAATGATTAATAAGATATTTAATTATTATAAAAATAAAACCTTCGTTCTTATATCTCATTTTAAACCAAGTTATCATTTTGATAATATTGTACAAGGAACTTTTAATGAATAATTTTAGTTATTTAAGAAGTATTAAACCTAAATATAGTTTATTAATATATATTATTTTAATATCTGTAATAATTATATTTATTACATCTTTTATATTTAAAGTTAAAGATGTATATAATACAAGAGGATATATTGAATGTAGTGATAAATGTAATATAAAAATAATGGTTGATTATTTAGATATAAGTAAAATAGGTAAAATAGATTTTATTAAAATAAACAAAGAAAACAAATATCCTATAAATATAAATATAGGAGATATCATGGTTGATGAAAATAGTAAAAGTAATTATTAAATATTAACTTTAGAAGTGGACCGACTAGATAATGGTATTTTAAATACATTTCAAGATGTTAAGTTATATTCTAATGAGGATCTAATAATAAATAAAATAATAAAAGTTTTATTATAAGGAGGTAATTATGAGAATAGAACTTAATCAAGATGAATTAACAAGTGTTAATGGTGGTGCATGGAAATATGGAATTATTGGTGCAGTAGTGCTTGCTGGAGTATTCGTAGTGGGCATTGTTGATGGCTTTTTAAGACCATATCCATGTCGTAAGTAAAGGAGGTAAAGTTTTATGTCTAATCAAGAATTAATAATGATTCAAGGTGGTGGATGGTTATCTGCTTCATTTATGAATGCAGCTGCTAGAGTTGTAAATTCAGCTTTAGAATTAGGTAGATCACTTGGAACATCAATAAGAATGATAATAAGTGGAACACATTGTTAATATAAAAAGTTAGTTTTACTAACTTTTTTTGATGTATCAATTTTTAAAATTCTGTGATAAAATATCTATAGTAGGTGAGTATAAATGAAGAAAAATGGATTTATTGCAACATCATTATTATTATCTTTCTTTATTATATTTTTAACAATGTCTTTAATGATTATGGCTACATACACTCAATATCAAAGTTTAGTAAATACTTTAAATACTAATATTTTAAGTGATTTAAATGATAATGTAATAGTTAATAAATATACTATTATTGATAATGCAATTACTGATGGAGATATTGCTAGTATTAAAGCTGGTGGTTTAAATGGTGCATGGACAGGTATCAGTAATGCTGTTGGAGTAAATGATTCGGCTCATAATAATACATATATTAAAATGAAACCTCAAAATTCATCTTTTAAACAATTATTAACTAGTAAATTACCTAATAAAGGTAACAGAAAATTATTAGTTAGATTTGATGTATTTAGAAATGGTTATATTCTTTGCAATAGTAATTCTGTAAATGTTGCTGGTGTTCAATTAACCAGTGCTATGGATTATCCTGATCATAACTTTGATTTATGTGGAGAACCAGAAATGTGGGTTACCCATCAATTTATTATTGAGCCAAACATTGGTAATACATCAGAAATTAATTTTAATGTTTCTGGTATGAGATCTACTGCTTCATATATTGATGTTAATACATTATATATTGGTATAAAAAATGTTATGGTTGTAGATATAACAGATGTATATTTAAATGCTGGTACTGATGATAATACTATTAATGAATATTTCTATGAAAATGTTCCTTACTTTAATGGAAGCTATACAATTAAAAAGATTTAGTGTATAATATCACGTGGGTGAAAAAGTATGATAATATCAATCGTTGGACCAACTGGGGTAGGAAAAACTAAGCTGTCTGTTGAATTAGCAAAAAGGTATAATGCAATAGTTGTTAATAATGATGCTATGCAAGTGTATAAGGGTATGGATATTGGTACTGCTAAACCAACAAAAGAAGAAATGGAAAATGTTACACATTGTTTATTTGATTTTGTTGATTCTAGAGTGAATTATACTGTATTTGATTATCAAAGAGATGCTAGAAAATTATTAGAAGATAATAAAGATAAAAATATAATATTAGTTGGTGGAACTGGTTTATATTTAAAAGCTTTACTTTATGATTATAATTTTGAAAAAGAAGATAAAGAAATGAATACTTATGATGATTTATCTAATGAAGAGTTATATGAATTAGCTTTAAAAAAAGATAAAGATATGGATATTCATGTTAATAATAGAAAAAGATTAGTTAGGTTTTTAAATAAAGAAAGTGAATCTACTAATAATGGTAATAAGTTATTATATGATAATGTCATATTTGTTGGATTAACTACTGATAGAGATAACTTATATAAAAGAATAGATGATAGAGTAGATGAAATGATTAAGTTAGGATTAGTAGAAGAAGTTAAGTACTTTTATGATAATAAAATAAATAGTAAAGCTACTAATACTGCTATTGGTTATAAAGAATTATATCAATATTTTGATGGTAAGATTTCATTAGAAGATGCAATAGATTTAATTAAAAAGAATTCTAGACATTATGCAAAAAGACAATATACATGGTTTAATAATCAAATGGATATTAAATGGTTTAATACTGATTATAGTAATTTTAATAATACTATTAATAAAGTAGAAGAGTATATAAAAATACAAACTAAATAGTTTGTATTTTTTTAATTGTTAAATTCTAAATAAACAGTTTTATCAAATTCATGAGTTTCTATTTCATCGCCATCTTCTTCTAATAGTTTATCTGTTGTTACTAAGAAGTATTTGTGATCTAAAATAGGTCCTCTTTCTGATACTGGATCATCCCATGTTAAGTCTAAATGTAACCATTGATTATTAATATATACTGCATTCCATACATGTGTTTTACTTGCTATTTTAAAATTTTTAATATTTAATTTATCTAATATTAATGCCATTGCATCAGCATAACCAGAACATATAGCTTTATTTTCTACTAAAGCTCCATATGCTGTATTGGATTTATAATTAGATGTACCTGTATCATTTCTAACTTTATCATATTCGGTTTTATTAATAATGTAATCATGTATTGTTCTTATTTTTTGTTCATCACTCATTGTTGAATTTGTGTTTTCTTTTATAATTTTATCAACTATATCATTTAAATAAGATATTTCATTAGTAGAGTATAATGGTTCTAGTTTAATATTTATTTCTCCTGAATCATCATATGTTGTTTCAATAGAATTAAATGCATTAAATGGATTAGCATAATTATTTATATTAGTTAGTAGAGTATCATTTGAACTTACTGTTTGAACATTTTTTACACATTCTTCATATTCACTAGGGCAGTAGAATGTAAATTCTGTCCATCCATTATTTATCATTGTAAAAAATATGTTTCTTATATCTCCAATACTATATGGAATATAATCTTTTGATATTTTTACAAATTGAAAATCATAATGTTTTGTATAATTATTACTAGGTAAAATAATTAAATCAGGTCTATTATTTATTATGTTAATGGCAAATTCTTTAATTGGATTCATGAATACTATTTCTAGTATAATTAAAGCTGATAGTATAATTGAAAATATATATTTCTTCATAT
>JAEEGL016698729.1_pt1 | contig 11277 bp, 11 predicted proteins | sample 9134231 | NCBI WGS metagenome assembly JAEEGL01 (sample SAMN16246548, study PRJNA631951) | gut metagenome | biome: gut microbiome; feature: rumen; material: fiber-attached | host: Bos | place: Iran: Karaj | collected 2018-10
AAGCACGGCCTTTACGATGCCTTCCGCATCCATACCATAGTGGTGGAAAATCTCAACGTTAGTGCCATGAACGACGTTCTCGTCAGGAATACCAATGATACGAACGGGAACGGGCTGTTCGCTAAGCGTCTCGCACACCATAGCGCCCAAACCACCGAACTGAGAGTGCTCCTCAACAGTAACGATACGTCCTGTCTCACGGGCAGCCTTCTTGATAGCCTCCTCGTCGAAGGGCTTAATCCATGAGCAGTCAAGTACACGGGCTGAGATTCCTTTTTCCTTCAGTTGCAGACCTGCCTGCCAAGCGTGGTAAACGGTCTCGCCAGTAGCTACGATGGTGACGTCCTTACCGTCCATAATCTGGATAGCTTTGCCCACTTCGAAGTGGAAGTCGTCGTTCTCATAGACGTCAGGCACAGCGGCTCGACCTACACGGACATAGCAGGGCTTATTGAAATCAACCAAGAACTTCACGAGTTTCTTGGTGACACGCCAGTCGCTGGGCAGACAGACCGTCATGCCAGGGAAGGTGCGCAGTACGGCAATGTCGTGCAGCGAATGGTGAGTAGCGCCAAGAGCTCCATAGGCCACACCACCCGATACACCTAAGATGGTGACAGGATTCTCTGAGTAAGCCAGGTCCACCTTGACCTGCTCCAGGCTTCGAGCTACATAGAAGCAGGCAGGACCACAACAGAACACCTTCTTGCCAGAATGTGCCAAACCAGCTGAGATGCCTACAGCATCCTGCTCGGCAATGCCACACTCCACAAACTGCTCAGGCAGTGCGTTGGCATAGTCACCTAATGTTACAGAGCCTCGGGCATCGGTGGTAACGGCAATAATATCTTTATCTTCACGTGCCAGTTCCAGCAACGTGTCAGTAAACTGTTTTCTACAAGCAATCATCTTATTCTTTCTTTATTAGAACCACGAATTACACGAATTAATCGAATTTTATCTCTTAAATTATTTGCGAATTTATCGTATATTCAGACTATTAATAATTCGTGTAATTCGTGAAATTCGTGGTTATTTAAAACTTTCTATTCGTTCTTCAATCTCTGCAACGGCAGCCTTGCATTGTTCTTCGTTCAGAACACCATGATGCCATTTGGCAATGCCTTCCATAAAGCTGACGCCACGGCCCTTCGTCGTGTTCGAAATCAGCAGATGGGGCTTCGTGTTCGTATAGTCAATGGCATCAAACGTCTTAATGATATCCTCCATCGAGTCACCGTTCATGCTGACGACATCCCAACCGAAGGCACTCCAGCGCTCCTTGATGCTGTCGATGGGCATCACGTCCTCTGTGTCACCACTGATTTGCAGGTGGTTACGGTCGATGATGGCCACCAAGTTGTCCAAGTGATATTTATTGGCTGCCATGGCTGCCTCATAAATACTACCTTCGCCCTGTTCGCCGTCGCCCATCAGCACGTAAGTCTTCCACTGCTTCTGGTCCATTTTCGCAGCAAGGGCCATACCCACGCCAATGCTCAGGCCATGGCCCAGTGCACCACTGTTGACCTCAATGCCTGACACCTCGATAGTGGGGTGTCCGCTCAGGATAGAACCAAATTTACCCAGCGTGTCGAGCACTTCGGGTTTCAGAAATCCTTTGGCCTCCAAAGTCACATACAGCGCCTCTACGCAGTGACCCTTCGAAAGCACGAAACGGTCTCTGTCAGCCGCCTTCGGCTCTTGTGGATTTAGGTTTCTCATCACATGGAAATACAATGCCGTCATCACATTCAGGCACGACAGATCGCCGCCAATATGGCCAGCTTTGGCAGCATAGACTACCTCAACAAGGCGCTTACGGTTTTTCTCCGCAAGCAATTCCAATTCTTTTACGCTCATAGTTTTTAAGTATATACTTTTATAAAAGGATGAAGATACGCACATTTTGTCATCAGTATATGACATCTTTCTTTTTATAGAAACGACAAAACTACTTTGCCATTAAATCATCATCTGACGCATAATCACGTAAAAATAGCTTTTTATTCCGTAATAAAATAAAAGCAAAAAGAATTTTTCCTTGTATTTTGCTCAGTTTGCACTATCTTTGACCCTTGGTCAGGATAGGCGGCACCTCGAAAATAAAAGAAAAAAGATTTTTTCTTTGTATTTTGCTCGGTTTGCACTATCTTTGCAGCGTGATTTAATCAAAAAACATAGAAGAGTATGAAAGAAAATCGGATTATCGCATCGGCCCTCATCGCTGTGGGTATCGTGTGTTTGGGGTGGTTCATCAAGGCTGGCATCGACAACTTTGCCAACAAGGACCGCAAGGTAACAGTAAAGGGTCTGGCAGAGCGTGAAGTGCCTGCCGACAAGGTGACGTGGAGCATTGGCACGAAGGTAACTGGCAATGACCTGCCCATGCTCTACGAGAATATCAATATCCAAACGGATAAGATTAAGAGGTTCTTGCGACAGAACGGCCTTGACGAGAAGGAAATCACCGTGAATCCTCCCACTATCAGCGACCTCGAGGCTCGCGAATGGGGCGACAACCAGAAAAACTTCCGCTATATCGTCACCACGACAATAACTGTTGCTACAAATAAGGTTACTGAGGTGAACAAGGCCATCTTCAAACAGGCAGAACTGCTGAAACAAGGCGTTGCCATCGAGAACAGTAACCCTCAGTACGAGTATGCCTCGTTCCAACAGATGAAGCCGGAGATGATGGCTGAGGCTATCAAGAACGCACAAAAGACGGCAGAGCAGTTTGCCGAGGCCAGCAAGTCGGAGTTAGGCCAGATACAGACGGCAGGACAAGGGCAGTTTGAAATCGAAGACCGCGACCAGAACACCCCCTACATCAAGAAACTGCGTGTTGTGACTACCATCACCTACTCGCTGAAAGATTGATCTTGACAAAAGATTTGTGAAAAAGGGGTTTATCCAGTTACACTTGAGTGTGCTGCTGGCAGGCTTTACAGGCTTGTTCGGTCGACTCATCACACTCAACGAAGTGGATATCGTGTGGTATCGCATGCTCTTTACAAGTTGCATACTGCTGGTATTCACGGGGTTGCCTCGCGTCGGGTGGAGGAAGTTCCTGCAACTCTGTGGCTGCGGCGCATTGTTGGGATTCCACTGGATACTGTTCTATGGCAGCATCAAGGCCTCAAACGTGTCAATAGGTGTCATCTGCTTTTCACTCATCGGATTCTTTACGGCTATTCTTGAACCTCTCATCTTTAAAAGGCGTTTCTCTTGGCTCGAACTACTCTTCTCGCTGATTACCGTTGCTGGTGTGATGTGCATCTTCTCGCTCGACGCCCGCTATCGCTATGGTATCATGATTGGTGTAGCTTCATCGGCCGTCTGTGCCCTCTATGCCATCTGCAACAAGAAGGTCAGCGTGGGTGTCCGCAGTCGTACGGTACTGATGTACCAGATGTCTGGCGGCCTCATCGTCGTCTCGGCCATCATACCCATTTATCTATGCTTCTTTCCTAACCAGCAACCCGTCGTAGTCATCCCTGAAGGCACAAACCTGTGGTTTATGCTCTGCCACGCACTATTCTGCACCGTAGGCATGTATCTGCTACAGATTCAGGCCTTAAAACGCCTCTCAGCCTTCACAGTCAACCTGACGTAGAATCTCGAACCCTGCTACACCATCATCCTCGCCTTCCTCATCTTCGGCGAGGGTCGCGAAATCAACTTCTCCTTCTACCTCGGCATTGCCCTCATCCTGCTCAGCGTCCTCTTACAATCGATGAAGGCGTGGCGTCGCTGAAAGCAATATTGTACGCTATTCGTTTCCATCCCATAGCGGTGGTTACCTTCTTTTTTGCCCGAAGCCAAAAAGCGTACCATCTCCACCTGAGGTGGGTATGCAGAACGCAGGACTCGCCACCGTACTTGCCGGCAATTTCTTCGCTACTCAACCCTTGGCAGTACTCCCCCGCGCCATCTCCTGCGCTTGGCACAGCATCAGCGGCACCATTCTCGCAGGATTATTCCTTCGTGTCGACAAACGAAAATGAAATAGTGGTTCCATCCTGTCCTACTTTCAACTTAACGCTACAGCCTTCCACCATCGGATAGTTCAGGCCGCTGTGATGACCTACGGGAAAATCGTAGCAGATGGGAATTTCATAATGTTGCAGATATTCGTGGAGCATCTCGTACATATCGGCAAAACCGCCCTCAGGACTTTTGTATTTGGAGAAATGTCCTACGATGATGCCCTTCAACTTCGACAGGATGCCTCGGATTTCTATCTGGTGGAGCATACGGTCTACCTTCGACATGCCTTCGCCCGTATCCTCAATGAAGAGTATCAGACCTTCATCCGCACGGTTTAAGAAATCGTACTCAGAACCTGCCAGACCACACAGGACGGAAAGATTACCGCCTACCAAAATGCCTTCTGACGCGCCAAACTGGTTCAACGGATGAGCAGGAACATGATAGTTAGGCAACTCGCCACATAACAGCCTTTGCAGGATAGCATTCACGGAATCGCGCTCACCGCGCATAGATATACCATCGCACATCGAACTGTGGATGCTCATCACACCTGCCGACACCTCCGCACTATGCAAAGCCGTCACATCGCTAAAACCCATCACCCATTTCGGATGATTGCGAAAGTCCTCCAAAGGAATACGCCTTAACACCTGAACAGCACCATCACCCCCACGACTGCATAGAATCGCCTTGACCGTCGAATCCCTCAGCGCCCAAAACACGTCTGCTGCCCGTTCATCAGCCATACCCGCAAAACCGTGATAGTTATTCAACGCATGAGGCCCCACGACAGGCACGTAGCCCCATTCACGAAGCGTCTGACAACCCTTTACTACCGTCATCGAATCGGGCGTACTTGAGGGTGACACTATGGCTATCGTATCACCTGCCTTCAGCGCAACTGGCATCACCATTTGCTGCTGCGCATTAACGCCCTCTCCTGTAGCAACCAACAGCCATAACAGAATATACCTAACTATTATCTGGTTATTCATAGTCATCGATAACCGAGTTCATGAAGTCCATCATGGGTTTGGCGGCACGGAACATGCGCTCCATTTCGTCTAACCATTCGTCGCCTTCGAAGAACGTGTTCGATACAGCATGCCAGGCACAGTAGTCTTTCAGGCGCAGATAACGGGCATATTCCCAGTCTTTGGGGAAACCAGAAGGACTGGTTTTCAATTTTGATAGTCCAAAGCCTTGGGGCTGATCCCAACTGTCGATGTTCGTAGGTTCCTTGGTATTCATGGGTTCGTCGCTACCGTAATATTTCAGGAACTCCTCGTTCTCTACGCACTTGAGCCACTCATCCGTATTGCCCATCATCTCATTGCGACACGAGGTCAGGATGTTTGTCGGCAACCAGTAGTTGCCCACGGCCAGCAGACAATGGTCTGGCTCGAGATGAATATAGTAGCCGCCTCTGAGTGCCTTTTTGCTCTTGGCATTGATATAGGCGCCAAGGTGGTTCTTGTAAGGCGATTTATCTGCCGAAAAACGTGTGTCACGATAGAAGCGATAGGTGCAGTCCTTCACCTGCACGTGGGCTATCTCAGAATCGAACGTCATTATCCGCTCAATTGCCTGCTGAACGCCCCGTTCAAACTCAGCCCTGACAGCCTCGTACTCCTTCTTGTGTTCTTGGAACCACTCGCGGTTATTATTTGCCATCACCTGCCGCAAGAACTTCAAAATCCTCTTCTGATCCATTATTAAAAATTTTTATTCGCTACAAAGGTACAAATAAATATCAAGACTACCTGCTTTTTCTTCAAAAAAGTTCGCGTCTTTGCAACAGCGATAATTATAGGCGATAATTATACGCTTGGCTGCATCAAGCTGCAAGGGATAGTTACTACCACTGATAAGGGCTGTACGCACAAAATCTGGACGGATATCATGAAATAATTCTGAATAAGGCGCTTATTATCATTTTTTTTTGTACTTTTGCCAAAAACTATTCCTAAATAGCCCAAAATATGGCAAAGAAGCTATCAATCAGTACTGTTACTGCGGGTGACATCAAACGACGGCATCCGCGTTATCTTACTTGCGAGACTGACAAACAATACGCTCAGCTGGCTAACACTACAAAGAACTGTTCAAGAACTTAAATCACTAAACTAAAATGAGCAAGAAAAAGAAGGACGAAGAAGAGGAATCCGCTGCGGAGATGTTGATAGACCAGATTCTCTCCAATCTGGCAAACATGTCGGAAGAGGAGCGTGAAATAGCAATGCAAATGCTAATTGGTACGGGCGACGAGGAGTCCAACGACCCGGAATACCTCAATATGCGCTACTATACCTATGAAGGTCCTGCGCGATATAATAAAGGTTCAAAACGAGTGCCCAAATGGCTGAAGGAGATGTGGGATGCATACGACTACGACAGCTGGATAGAATTGTGTCAGAAAACTGACGAAATGGGTAAAGACCTGAGCAATGAGAAACGTAGCCAGGATATCAGGAAATACCTCTACATGCTTATCGACGACTTTTACTACAGCCAATATCCTGAACCGAACCCCATCAGGCTTATCGGCCCATTATGGTTGATAGAGCAACACCAATTGAGGGACTGTCTCGACCTGATACTTGAACTGCTTAGACAGGATGCATGGTTCTATACGGCTTACATCGACCATGCACCACAATGTCTGTCTGCAGTCCTCTATCAGATTGGCAAAGAAGAACCGAAAAAAATATTCGACATGCTCTATGAGGACGGACTGATACCACTCATCAAGCCCATCCTGTTCAATGCCCTCATCTGGATAACGCTGAGACAACCCCAAAAGAAACTTGGCGTGATTGCTATGCTCACTGTTTATTTAAATCATTGCTTTGACATCTGCAAAAAGGGAGCGTCTGCACGGAACATCCCCATCTATGCCCGTGCACTGGCCTATGCCCATATCAATGAGGCGCGCCCCATATTAAAACGCCTCTTCACAGAAATCAAGATACTCGATAGAGAGACATTCAAGGAGATAGAAGAAATCTATGATGACCCTACAGACCATTTGGAAGGTTTCCTTTTCGATAGCATCAACGGCTATCTACGTCATCAAATAGAACAAGACGGTTATTGGGACTATGATGACGATGACTACTACGAGGAGGAGGAAGAAGAAGAGATAATACCAGAAACACCGCTCTACGACCGCAGAAAGGAACAAAAGCGATATACCATCCGTATAGAACTGACTGACGCTCCTGAACTGGTGGAACGTACCCTGCAAGTTCCCTCTAACATCCGCCTGGATGCCCTTGCCCAACTCATTATGGTGGCATTCGGACGTCAGGATGAACCTACAGAATACCTCTATCAGGCAAAGGACACCCTATACCCTGATAGTAGTAGTCATGCTTTCACCCTTGGCGACATGCTTAAGAAGAAAAACCAGTCGGCACTATTCAACATCTACGATAGCAAACACGACGCTCATTGGAGCCACGGCATCGTGTTGGAAAAATCGGCTGACTACAGCGACCGCACCACCAATTTCATCACCCTTATCGACGGACGTGGCACCTACCCTTCTGCATCTATTCCTAATATGGATACTTACCTGCAGCGCTTCAAGGATGGCAAACTACGAAAGCCTAATTTCAAAACCGTCCGCAAACATATACGGGCGTTTGAAGAGGATTACGACTTACCCTTTTAACTGTTTATTAAAATATGTGGAACATCCAATTAACAAAAGCCGACAAACGTCGCTGCCGAGAACTTATTCATATCGGCCTCGAACGAGAGTGCGAACAATTCGTCAAGGAAATGAAGGAACTGGCCAATAAGCCCATCCCACAGGCAGAGCTAAACGAGCCTTATCGCGAGGAGAACGGTTGGTCAGTAGAATGGCCTTGGCACAAACGCTACATTGCCCTATACAAGAAGACACTTGAATACGACAAACATGTGGCAGACCGCTACGACGGTATGACAGGCGGCCATTACATTGACGGAGTTCTTGGCCTTTACCTTGACGGCATCATTACAGACGAGGAAATAGCCCCACTAAGTGATGAACCGCGCGAATTCCTCAGAATGTATAAGCAAAGATTCCAGTAACTTTATACCTCAAAAAGACACACTTTGTGAGCTGGGCCATAATTAATGACACAGCCCAAGAAAAAGTGATCAGAGAAACCGTCCCCTAATCACTCAGCTGTAGAAAAAAGTATTCACTGACTTGTGTTGAAATGGGTTAAAAATTCATGCTCACTGATGATGTTTTCTGGCTTTATCCCGTCAAGCCAACGCGCGTCATACATGGCTTGAAGGGCAACAGAAAGCTTTTTATGATGCTGTTCAGGACTATCACCAACGGCCATACGTTCTTTTTCACCTTCCGCGGTAATCAATACAGCTTTTATGACGCGATATTGATAAGTCATCACATATAACCAGTCGTTGCCTGAAGGGAAACGAGCGTAGAGGTGCTCTTGATAGTCGTCAGCTTTCAGTGATATGAATGTGTCTCTTATCTTGGCGATATTGGCTGGGGTGGCGTATTGCTTCTCTACTTTTATGGAGACACCAGAACGTATGGCACTATCTTGTTGCGGCAGAGAACCTGCCATTGGTACTTTTGTGAATTTCATGCGTGTCTCGAACTGATACATGCGCTCTTCATATTCTTTCTGATAGCGGAGAGGGTCGGTATAGAGATACGTGGATATGTACAGATTCCGTTCCTTAAAATTACATGAGAACCACACACCGCTCTCTGGGTCGCACAATGTCGCCGTCTGTTCTTTTGAGCTTTCTTCCACACGGACTTTCCTGTAATGATTAGGCGACATAGCCTTCAACCTGCGGAAAAGCCAGATGTTATCCATACTCTTCCACATGGAGAAAAGAAACAAGACAGTCCATATAGCTATGGTTATTATGCCGTCGGAAGCATCATACTCACACAAAACGACGATGATGACAGCCAGATAAACTATGACACAACCGATAGGAACATAGACGATTTTGTGGATGAATATCTTGTCAGTCCACCGCCTGAGGAAAGAGGGAATATAGGACGTGTGCTGATGATGCTCGCCAGCAGCCTGTCGTTTAAGGCGGTTCAGCACGTCGCTGTCAGCACGCTCTATCCATTTATTGGAGAAGTATCCGAAAACGCAAACAAAGACAATGATGGCAAATGAATAATAAAGGGCGTAAGGTATAGCAGTCCTAAAAATGACAAACCCTAATGCGATAATAAGAAAGGGGAGAACTAACCATAATGAGTATTTGTTTCTGCGTTTGAACTCCTTTGCACTTTCTTCATAGTACCTTGCCCTCAATACCGCCAACTGCTCTTCCTGTCTGGCACTGAGTATCCTGGTATCGTCAGGGTAATACACATTGTCTGTGCCACTGATGTCGAAGAAAGCCACGTCACATTCTTTCGCCTTCTCATACAGGAAACCGTATATCTGGCTAATATCCGAATATCCCACTTCTACATGGATTACTTCGGGCAGCAAGTCGTAATCGCCCCAATACGTACCAGGGATTTCTTCATCATCATGTGAAACCTCAATAAAAAAGGGCCTGACGACATCCTTCACGGCCAGGAACCACTTTTGCAGACTTGGCGAACAGTTATGATAGTCGCATGGGTCGTATTCGTTTTCAGAATCTACCGCTCTTTTGTAAAAGTCATCGAAAGCCTGTCGCGATTCAAAGCGATGTCGTTTGTCTATAACAGCAATGTCGTATCCCATATTGTATTTTTGAGCTTGCAAAGTTTGCTGCAAAAAGCATTAATCAATGGTTCCCGCTGTAGAGAGTCGTTCATTTAACTCGTTGAAATCCGAGAGTAGGTTCCAGATGCCGTCCTCAGATAGCACCCCACGCTTTAAATCAGCAGGCAAAAGTCCTGCCTCATCATCAGCATAGTCCTGTTTCCACGCCTCGCTACCGTAATACCTTTCAAGTTCTACGATATCCTCCTGCACAGCCTCATAGTTGTCCAACGCTGCAGACAGCTCCATCACGGCCTTAGCCGCCAGTTCCATCCGCAACTCCATCAGCTTGATTCTTTCAATCTGTTCCATTGATAATATACTTTTTGAGGGACTGTCCCCCCAGCACTCCGTGATTCACAATCCTATGCGATAACCGAGGGTGAGCTGGAGCTGGTTTACCTTCTGATTGTCGTACTGTGTCTCCCCAGTATGTCTTATCGCCATATTATAATACGATTTCGAAGTGATGTCCCATGTGGAACTGAGATTTTGCAAACCAAAAATGTAGCGGATGTCGAGCACAAACTTTCGGTACTCATAAGAGATGCCTACCGGCAGCGAAAAAAAGAAATCGTGCATAGCGAATGCCGTGCCACTGATGTCCTGTTCAATAGTCATCCCATAAGCCGCATCTTCTTTATGATAGCCAGCTATCCCAGAATGCAGGCGTAGATTTGCCTGGATGCCAGCCTTTAAGGCCAGTCCCTTCCAGACATACACGCTGATGGTAAGAGGCACGACCAACCGTCCGTCGCGGACGGGAGAATTGTAGAAATCCTGTCCAAACTCTTGGTAATAAGCACCAGTAGTCAAAGGAATATAGGTCGTCCCTGATAATTCCTGGAACCTGTAGCGCTGATAGGAGTAGGACACCCCCGACGAGAGGGCTATCCTGTTGGTGGCTTGCCAGTCGATGCCGACACCTGCCGTCACACCACAAAGGGCATCAAGAGGCTTGCTGATGACCACATTTGTTCCAGCCATAGGTACCAACGACCATTTCCCTTTTTCTGTCTGTGCCGACGCCACCGTAGTGCAGCAAACTATCATTAATAACAATAATCTCTTCATCTCTTATAAGGGTTCAACTTCGTGTTAACCGTCAATTCTGGGTGCAAAAATATGAATTATTTCTGAATAAACGAATAAAGAACCAAAAAAATGTGTACCTTTGCACAACAATTACTTGTTAAAACAATACCAATCAACAAATGAAAATCAAGAAAATCGTCGCTAACGACATCAAGAGCTGGCATCCTTTCAAAAAAGGCTATTCCTCCGACCAGTATTATCAGCGGATGGCTAATCTGTTGCAGGACAGCTTCTACTGTATCAATATCGACGTAAAAGACAAGACCGATGAAGTGTTCCACGAGTCAGCCATTCTCCTGACCAGATATATGGAGGATATCATGGCCGACTGCGGCATCTGGCGAATGTTCAGCGAACAGTGCCAGCAGCTGTATGGTCACCCTGTGCCGATGTATCATGAACAAGAGGAATACTACCCTGACGAGCCCAGCAA
>JAEEGL017091001.1_pt1 | contig 11277 bp, 7 predicted proteins | sample 9134231 | NCBI WGS metagenome assembly JAEEGL01 (sample SAMN16246548, study PRJNA631951) | gut metagenome | biome: gut microbiome; feature: rumen; material: fiber-attached | host: Bos | place: Iran: Karaj | collected 2018-10
ACCGTATGTGAACTCGGGAATCTTCCGAAATACAGATTCGCGTAATCGGCAGAAATGCTCTCATGTATCACTTCAGGATAAACCGACCCTCCGTAATATGGCTGGTACTTGTTTTCCGCAATCCATGACGGTCCATTTGCCACATGATGAACGGCACGTGAAAGAGGATTTTTCTCAATCAAAATAAACAGATACTCTGTAGGTATGGTGTAGCTCACATACTCGGAACTGTTGATAAAGGTTATCAACTCCTCGTGATATCCGTGATCCAGTACAGGGTACAATTCGTCAGTGGATGAGATAATGGTATAGTTCATATTACTACCCATATCTTTAATAATTGAATTTGTAACATTAACTGCGCTGTTATATCTTGTAAGCTCGATCATAAGATATCCGTGAAATGTCCCCGTAAGTTTTGCGCCGATATAGACTCCTGCGACAAGGATCCCTGCCAAAACCATTCCTACCGGTTTCTTAAACTTTTCAAATAAAAATCTTCCTATGATATCTACCGGCACTGCTAACATGGCAAGGTTCATTATCTGTGCAATGGCGCAGACTCGATACTGTTCAAGTACCTCCGGTAATCCCATAGCTCCCAAAGCATATGTTGAAGTAAACAGAAATGCACCAAATACTATAACTATATATCCGTCAAATCTGTGACCTTCTATTTTATATTCCTTGTTTATTTTTTTCCTGATAAAAACATAAACCCTGATTACAAACCATAAACCAAGAATGATAAATGACAACTTTATAAATAAATTCGCTCTATCCTCGCCAAACTGCCGGAGATATGCTGAATAATAGATAATATCCAGTTTCCCTTTTATATTACTTAGTATGCTCGGAGCATCGGTGTCAGCTGCAGTCAAAAGGAGAGATGATAACTGCCTAACATAGGTTGCTGAAGCGGTCTTCCCTTCAATCAGTGGATAGTCCAAACCGGTATTTTCTGAAATGGTGTTATATTTTTCATATCTTTCCTGCTTTTCTTTATCGGATTGAGTAGAGAAATCATCTTCCTTTTTGTCCGGTTCTATATTTATTTTGCTGCGGTCTATATTAAACAGACTGTCAAACTGCTCCTGTGACAGAATCAGGGACAACGCCCATCTTATCGACCCCTCAAATTCTTTTCCTTCCAATGCTGCTCCTATCATAGGTACCGCAGAGATGAGCACACCCGCAAAACATGCAACTATAAACGGAAGGAATTTTTTTGAGAAAAATCTTCTAATCAGAATAAGCGCAGCTCCCAGACACAGCATAAATGCCATGATAACAGAATAGAAATGCGCCGCTATGGAGGCTGCCAGTGAAAAAGTAAACAGAAACAGATCATCATCCCTTAGGAACTTGGGATGCCATTTTTTCTTTTCCAGCTTTATTCCGTTTTTAAAATATCTGATAACATACGTTACACAGCTAAACATAGCCGAGTATCCATATTCCTGGGGCATAGTCCACTGCCATCTTGAAAAACTGGAAATAGCAAGGTCACACTTCTGGTCTATGACAAGAACCAAAGCCATAGCTATCATAGGAGAATACTTCCAATGGAACAATTCCCTAAACATTAGATAAAGTGATACCAGAATAACAGAAGTAAAAATAGGACCTGTAAAAAGTAATGCGTTATACGTACTCATGCCAAAGCATGCATGTTCTGTAAGAATCAGACAATGCATGGACTCAGGATAAATACCGCCCGAAAAGATATTCCCGTGTATAAGATTATAAATCCAGGAATTATGAGTGTAAAGATCTCCGAATCCATAAGAATGTTCTTCAAACGCATTCACAGAGAAATATATCACTCCAAAAACCACAAGAATAAAAAGCATGGAATATTCAAACCAATGCCCCTTCATATATTCTTTGAATCTTTTGAATACATTGCTTATAGTTCTTTTGATGAATTTCCCCAAATCCAGAAACAGCGTTTTGGGACCATAGGTTCCTGATACCAGATACTTCCCCTTTAGAAGCGTCTGTTTATTGATCTTAACATCTTTAAGTAAGAAAAATAAAAAAGATCCATAGAAAAGTATGAACACTACCACAACATTCAGGCACTTTATCAAACCAAGACCAAGCACTGCTGTATTGACCACTATTGGTTGAACAACAGCGCAGAAAACAAATTTATATTGCCTGCTTTTTTTCTTTTTCAGATGTTTCTTAAATACTACCGAGGGCCATAGGAACATTATAAAGAAATAGGCGATAAACACCCTGGCATATTCCAAAACCCAATATAAATCTTCCACTTTAAACCTCCGGGAGATTTCTCCCCTTTTCTATTTCTTTATTTCACCGATATAGATTTTTCCGTCTTCTTCCCTTGTTCTGTTAGCAAACAAAACCTTTCTGTTCCCTATAATCTGTCTCGCATATAGAAATAATTTTCCGACTTTAGGTTCTATCTTTGTAATAAAACCATGTCTTTCCCCGGGATAACAGATATTCAGCTTTTCCTGAAATACCGTCTCACATGTTACTCCATCAGATTCCGATACCAGGATCATCTCTGTGTCCAGATATACAGGTGCAAATCCACAGTTTTCCACCTGAATTTCTACATAAGCTCCTTCCTTTTCCCTGTAAACTGTAGCATCCTTTATCACTAATCGGTATCCCAGATGACTACCTATATATTCATAATAAGAAACAGAATTCCATAACCCTTTTTCTTCTATCTTCTCTCTCTTAAACCACTCAATCAGCTTGTTATCATGATGCTTATTTAAATATGTGGCATGTGTTTTTGCCAGTTCCTTTATATAATCATCAAGGCTGCGATTAGCAGCAAAGCCCTCACCAAACAGAGCTTCACCACCAAAAGGGACTTTTCGTGAAACCTGAGATATAAACGAAAGTTCCTTCTCTCTGTTCCATGCTACGTTCCAAGCCAGATTATCTTTTTTAGTGCTATCAAACGTACCGAGATCCGTATCCGACCCAAACATCCCGTCATTGAAAAGTCCAAGATTCCTTGGGATTATCTCCTCTCCTTCTCCGGGTTCACATTTAAGAAGCCTCCACTGAACAGGCTTTCTTACGGCACGGTAAATCGTTCCTGATGTTTTTTCTTCAAACACATCGTTTAGTTCGGCAAGTCTTTCGGAACCGGCATATTTTGTAGAATGCATTTCTCCCCAACTGCCAACCAAAAGTCCCTGGTAAACAAATATCTTCTCATGATGATCGGCTATAAACTCCGCTATCTGCCCTGCATGCTCACGAACCTGCAAAAAAGTTATCGGTTCTCGCTCAAGACCCTTTCCCACAGAATCGTAACTTACACGCAAAATAATTTCCTGACCTTTATCATAGTAATGATCAAGCATCTTCTCCATTCTGGAGAATTCCTCTTGCCCCAGTGCCCTGTTGCGACAGGCGCCTATATCTATCAGAACCAGGACCAGATTCTCTTCATCCTGCTTCTGATTACTATTATAAAAGGCAGGTTCCTCATCTATATTAAAGTTTTTTAGAACAAACCATCCTCTTGCCGGATTATTAAGTGTTACTATACTCTCTTCAATCTCAGCCGGTTTGAAATTTCTAAGCTTCTTTAGGGTTTTCAGAATTCCTATCATGTACCGCACCTTGTATATCGGTATGGAAAAGCCTGATTCTTACCCAGACCGATATTATAGAATACATCATTCTGATCATATATATTATTGGCTTTAGACCCGAATGCATGCTGACGCCTTCGGTTCTTATATGCATGATAGCGGGCACTTCCACTATCTTGAATCCCAAAAGATGCATCTGAAGTATCATATTGGCATCGGGATATCTGTCATCAAAATGGTTGTATTTTGAGTAAAAGTAAAATGCTCCGTGGCTCAATCCCTGGAGTCCGGTAGTGGGATCCGTTACTTTCAGATGTCCCAACATCCTTATCAGACCCTTAAAAAGTTTTATGGCGAATTTCTTGGCAAACCCCACCTTATACTCCGGTGCTCCCTCTACAAACCTCGATCCAAGCACTATATCCGGTGTTTTTCCATCCTCACCTTTTGTAGTCAGAGTCTTATAAAGGACTTCAACATTTTTCACATCATGCTGTCCGTCGGCATCCATCTGAATCACATATTTATATCCTTTACGTGCAGCGTACTTATATCCAAGCTGAAGGCCGCTTCCGTATCCTAGGTTGAATATATGTGTTACAACCGTATATCCCCTGCCTCGTACAAGCTTTCCGGTATCGTCACTTGATGCATCGTTCATGACCAGTATATCCGCCCATTTTGTGATACCTGCTTCTTCGAGCTTGTCCAGAAGTCCTCCGATGGTTTTTTCTTCATTGTATGCGGGAATTATTATCAGTACTTCCTGTCTTTCCTTTTTCACAGTGCCTCACCGCCTCATACTTCCAGTAATTTTTTTATTTCCTCGCCCTGTCCGTCATTCTTCTTTAGGGCATTATGAGAGATATACTCCCTCTTTTCTTTATCATGTATCAGTTCTCGTATAGATTTCGCTATATTTGAAGACTTAAACTCACATATGATACCGTCTTCATCAGGGACTACCTGTTCCCTGTTACCGCTACAGTCCGATACTATGATGGGTTTTCCCAGTATCTGTGCTTCCTGCACGGCTATGCTCTTCCCCTCAAAGCGACTGCAGTGTACGTAGAGGTCTGCTTCTCTCATAAAGGGATACGGGTTATCCGTAGCTCCCATGAGCAGGAAGTCATTCTCCAGACCCAGTTCTTTTATGAGTGCTTCGAGCTTATTTCTCTGGTCACCCTCGCCGAGCACATACCATCTGATATTCTCGCCATGCTTCTTTAACTTCAGGCATGCTTTTATCGATACTTCGAATGCCTTCTGCTTCATGAGTCTTCCGACGGTGAGTATCCTTGTTCCCGTAAAGTCATCGGTAAATCCCGTGCCGTTCACGGACTTTTCCTTTATCATTTCGGTATTGAGCATGTTATGGAATACATCTGTCTTTCCTTCGAGCTCCGGATATACCTTCTTAAATACATCCGCCACTTCACCGGATACCCCAAATATCTTGTCAAACTGCAGGTAACAGTCTCTGTCAAGTTCTCTGGTATATCCTGCCTTTTCGTAGTCCACGTGTATAAATGCCACCTTTTTGTCGGCATTTACATGGTCAGCCACATAATATGCGGCAGCTCCCTCTATATAGGACACCGCTATATCGAACCTTTTCGTGGTCCTAGCCGCTCCGTCGGAGATAGCTCTCCAGAGAAGCTTATCCGGAAGGATCTGTTTCTTCCTCAGCATCCCGATACCGTTTGCACACATATACGGGAACAGTTTTATGCCGTTGGCGTCTTTTACAAATGCTTTTACCACCTTTTTCCCGATATGCTTCCTGCCCTCCGCGTCGTGAACGGAATGCATGTCTATCTGTTTATTTACCAGCTTTACACCTTCGGGTATCTGCGAGAGCATTTCGCCCTGTCCCAAAAGAACATAGAGATATACCGAATACTCTGTTTTATCTATTCTTCTGAGTAACTCCACGAGTGCGGTCTCAGCACCTGCGCGCCCCATGGTATTTATCACAAACAGTATCTTTTTCTTCATTATTTCTTCTCTTCAAGTTCTTTCTCTTTTTCAGCCAGCTCCCTTTTCAGTTCCACTATCTCCTGATTGAGTAGCGAGATATTCATTGCCATCTCTGTCTGCTTTCTCATAGTCTCCGAAATATGGCAGCTGGCGAGAAACAGACCATACATAAGGCACAGTCCTACTATGCACAAAAGCACCATCCCGGCAGGACTCATATATGTTATCCATCCGTTAGGACGAAGCACTATACCCGCTATGATGAACACAATAGCCACAAATCCCCATGTAACGGATATGGGTTCCGACAGTTTCCTCTTTGCCAGCAGTGTTACATCCACTACCATAACGAGAACTCCTGCGACTATAAAAAGTACCTGAAGAAAAAGACCATAATCCATATTTTTACTGCTCACTTTCTTGTTTTACTTCAGTATTATATAATGATTTTCTGTTAAACACTATATTTGACGGCTGTTTCTTCCCCGGTCCCCTGTCTAAGAGGTTTCCGTTACAAAAGATGTGCACATCGAGGTTCTTCTCGATGCTTCTAAGCCTAAAATAAGCTACTGTGAATCCAACAAAGGATCCGAATACCAGTCCAACACCGAACCATATAGTAGTAAGATGACTGGATACTATGCTTCCGAGGAGTGTGGCCGCACAGAACGCAAACGCTGCTGCCATCGCTCCGTTCAGGTCACTAAAGTAGTACAGGAATATGAGTTCTCCGTACATCAGGAACAGTATGAAGTATCCTGCTGCAAGGCAAGGATATATCTGCAGTATGACTCCTCCGAATCCAAACATCGGCATAAAGATGATAAATACCAGATACAACACAACAGTAACTATGAACTGAAGTCGTACCAGATTCATGATCTCCGTTTTCATCTGTTCAAACATTCTGTTCTTGGCGTTCAGTATATCCATCCCACGTCCGCCGATAACAGCCTCGGAGTACTTTTTATACCTCTCGTGGAAGTTCATCTCCATACGTGAGATGAAGATAACACTCGCCGAAATATTCGTAAACATCGCAAGACACGTAGCCATATCGTAAGTAGGCATACATACAAAAGTATCCGCTACTACCATCCTCATGTCGGTGGTCCAGAACACAAAGTTGTGAACGTAGAGACCGAGCACATAGAAGAAGTTGGTAAGAACGAGTTGCCAATACTTCTTAAAATAATGCCACACAGCCTTGTAATTTCCACTGTTATCTCTAAAGTAGCTTCTGATAAGCGCCATCTCTAAAGTGGCTATAAGGGCAAATCCAACGTCCAGTCCGAGCAGCATAGCCAGTGTGGTGCTCACGCCGAATACCTTGTTCAGGACGAATGACAAAACAACAGTAAGTGACATACCGAACAGGAAGTACAGTGATATCTTGCCGTAGTCCTTACATATCGACAGGTACAGCATCGAATAAAATACCAGAACCAGTGCCATGAATCCGCAGAATCCGGTAAATACATATCCCACCTGAACTTTTCCTACCAGTAGCTCCCAGATACAGAAAGGAATACCGAACAGAGCACTGAACACCACGTTTACTCCGAGCCCCAGATAGTAGCAGGGAAGGATATCTTCATATCTTTCTTCATAGATTACATCCGATAGATACCTCGACAGTACAGCATTGAACGGTGATGCAGTGAGCAGACCGAATATAAATATGTAGAGGACTGTACATGCATAGAGTTCTCGTGAGAAATAATCCAGTTTATTAAATCCCAGAAGAAGCTGCATAACGATAATCGCAGCTATAACAAGGATCATGGGGGCTATGGTGATGATTGTACTGTATCCAAAGCCTACAAGGTTTGTAGTAATCGTGTTTTTACTATAGATTTTATTTAACTTTACGCCTATACCGGCCATGATCACTCCTCCTTGTTCTTTTTCTTCGCCTTATCAGGGAAATTGAACTTGTATATCCTCTCGTAAATGTCTTTATATGTTTCCTGCATCTGAGCGATCTGGTACTTTGCCTTACATCTCTCGTATCCTACTTCGCCCATGGCTTCACGCTTCTCGGGATTCCGGGCGAGATCTATCATAGCATCCGCCAGTTCCTCGGTATTCATGATGTGGGTGAGGATTCCGGCATCCCCCAGTTTGTCATCGCCTTCACCGTATATAAGTCCTGCACAGTTTCCTACGTCCGTTGCTATAATGGGCTTTTTAGCCGCAAAACCTTCTAGAATGGTCAGTGGCTGGCCTTCACTGATACTGGTCAGAAGCGTCATATCCATTCTTCCCATGTATTCGGTAACGTTAATTCTTCCGGTAAATACCACGTCAGCCAGATTCATGATTTCTACAAGTTCAAAGCATTCCTTTGCATATTCCTCATCCTCATCCGTAGGTCCCATGATCCATAGCTTCAGCTTCGGTACTATCTGCTTCGCAAACGCAAACGCTCTGATCATGGTCTTTACATCCTTGATAGGCGTAACACGAAGTATGGCTCCTATGTTTATGAAGTTTTTATCTTCCTCTGTTTTACCGGGGATATTTGCGAACCTCTTCATATCTATACCGTTCGCTGTTATCATTATCTTGCTCTCATTACATCCGAGTTCTATCTGCAGTTCCCTCGCATGTCCGTAAAGTGACGTAACCAGGTCCGACTTGTTGTATGCGAGCACCGCCATCTTTTTAAACTGGTCTATCCAGATATTTTTATATATACCCGCTACCCATGTAGCCTTTATCAGCTCTTCTTCTCTCTCTCTGGCATATATACCGTGTTCTGATACTATGAGTCCGCAGTTAAACCTGGACTTTGCCATAGCTCCCAGAACTCCGGCATATCCTGTGGCCACGCAGTGGTATATGTCTGCCTTCGGTATGGGCGTTTTCAGTATCAGGAACAGAGGCATATATATCGACCTCATAGTCCACAGAAAGTCTGCAAAGTTTATCTGTGTATAACTGGTCTCGTAGAATTCCTGAACTATATGCAGGAAATCAGCTCCCATCAGAAGATCGTCTACTGAAAAATCCTTTTCAAACAACTTAAACACGTTATCCCAGTCGGGATTATTGTTCATGATAATGCTTCGAAGAGCCTTGTAATACTTATCTCCAAAACGTGTTCTCTGTCCTGTCTTGGGCTTCTTTCCCCAGTCGTAATCCCCGAGATACGCTTCGTATACGGCTACCACATTCTCGGGAAGCTCGTATGCAAACTTCGCACTCTGGGATCTGTCGGCTATGATGGATAGAATCACAAATTCATGCTCTGGGAAAGCCTTTATCATACTGTGAACCCAGCCTGAAACGCCACCTACCACATAAGGATAGCAGCCCTCGGCCACAAAACAAATTCTCATCTCAATCCTTCTCCATACTCTCTGTTAAAACGGACCATCGTAATGAATTACTTCTTCAGATTCCTTCGTGGTTATGACCGTATCACCGGGCTTTGCCTTTATAAGATACGAGTCTTTCTCGATACGGGTATATTCTGCATTGTCCGAAATTTTAACAATTTCTCTGTCATGCAGTCTCACGATAAAGAAGTTTTCGTCCGCTCCCGACGAATGAAGTACGATGGTATTATCATCCCTCTTCTCATCGCTGTACTTAGCACTCAGCATCTTCCTGATCCTGGCATCACTCTCCGATATAGTGGTCGCATCAAATATCAGTCTGTCCGACCAGTATGATGTTACATAACTAAATACATGGTCAAAGAAGTTCTGCCATTCATCTTCAGCCGTCTCGGGCCAGAGGGCCTGTGTCATGTTTACCAGGACATTTGTATATCCAAGAGATGTGAGCAGGCTCTTGAAAAGTAATGCATTCTTAAAACTGTACTCATCGGCTTTATTTGTCGCATACTGAAGTGTTACATTTTCCGAGCAGAAGGAAATCGCGGGATGATTCTTTCTCGAAGCACTTACAACAGTTCTCACATCCGGTTCCAGTTCCTCCAGTATGGGCTTTAATTCATCCTTCCATTCCTGTATGTACAGGGACCTAAATCTGTAGTTCAGTCCCTCTTTCTCGTAGTACTCTCTACTGTATTTTGCCTTATCCGCGAGACTGATACTTCCCACATAGTCAAGGGAACGACCGGCCTCAGCATTAAGCTCCTTCATCTGCTGAAGATAGAATCTCGTCTCATCTCCGCTGATATCCGTTTCCCTGTCATAATCATATCTTTCGGACATAAAACATGTCATACTGAACTCGCTTCTGGTAGCCATGGATATTATTCCGGGCCATGCGATATCTCTCTGGAACGCCTCCGCATTACGGCTGTATATCGACATCAGTTTTTCGGAATTCTCGCTGGAAAGACACGGGAAATCTGAAAATACGATACAGTTTGCGTTTACTATAGGATAGATATAATATTCTTTCGTATCATACATCATGGAGTGAAGGAATCCTATTCCCATCATGCCCTGCAGGTAATCACCGTTTACGGCATATACAAATGTGCCGTTATAGTAGCTTCTCCATATCATCTTCGGGAAGTCATAGGGATGTACCTTATCCTCATCCATGACGCCTACGATATATGTCTTGGTTCCGAGTCCTGTATCGTACCATGCAATATCGAGATCCAGATCCTCAAATCTTTCTTCTTCGGGTTTTGCTTTGTTTACAGCGTACACCGTCTCTCCACCGAGCAGGAATCCTCCGAATATCTGAACTCCTTCTACGTGAACAGAAGGTCTAACCACTTTTGTGATTCCGAGAAGTTTCTTTAAGTCCTCATCACTGTCGATATACTCTGCATCCGGCAGGTCTCCGAATATCATACAGGCACCCATATCGGCCAGCTTCAGGATTTTGTCTGTTTTGTTCTTGATGTTTATAGTTCCCGGGTCGATCACAATAGCTTCAACTCCGGCTCCCATCACCGGCTCAGGTATCTCCGTAAACGTCATGAGCTGCTGCCTGGTATACGTACACCACTGGCGAACCGCATCACCCACGCCGCCTTCGATATCACCGATGAACCAGACCTTTTTATCCGCCTCCACTACCGAAACATCGGATGCATGCAGGTCCACTTCTATAACATGTTCATTCTCATCATAGTTATTTTCCTGAGCCTTCATGACCATTGAGAACTGGAATATGAAGAACAATGTCGCCATCATCAGGAAAATAGCAAAAAAGTCACGTTTTGAAAGCATGTTTCACCCTCTTATCAACTAAATACCCTTATAAGCTCCAAAGTTTCCTTGTCAATAACTATAGGCGAAGCCTTGAGCTCGTCTATACACTTGAAAAAGTCATCACGCCTGCCCTGGCTGAAGAACAGCTTCAGCTGGCATGTATACGATGAAAGTGCTGAAGGACAGTGCATTCTCGCACGCTCACACCACTTTTCGCACTTCTCGTAATCCTCGATACCCAGGAGTCTCAAGGAGATAGTCTCGAACTGTGCCGGCAAAATGCTGTCAGGCTCACCCATATACAGGATCTCGCCCACCGCATCCATAATGCCTACATAGTTCCTCTGTTCCATCTCGATAAATACCTTCTGGCTCAGCACCTGATCCATATAGTCAATCAGCTCCCTGCACCTGTCATATTTATCGGGCACATCTTCCAATATATCTTTGTATTCCTTATCAACCTTTGTTCTGAAATCATTTAATGCATCCTGTAATACAGAAGCCGCATAATGCGCTGTCTCGGTATCCTCACTGTTAAGAGCCAGCGTAATGGA
>JAEEGL017302808.1_pt1 | contig 11277 bp, 10 predicted proteins | sample 9134231 | NCBI WGS metagenome assembly JAEEGL01 (sample SAMN16246548, study PRJNA631951) | gut metagenome | biome: gut microbiome; feature: rumen; material: fiber-attached | host: Bos | place: Iran: Karaj | collected 2018-10
CCTGAATAATAAGTCTGTACTTGTTATGATTCCGGCGTCATGGTACCATTGCCATTAAAAATCGGCAATATCATTTCATCCGGAACGGAAAGGAGACGTATATGAAGAAAAATCTTGGGATCGTACAGGCAGTCTATCCGATGCCGGTACTGATGGTGGCTGCTTATGACGAAACCGGCAAAGTCAACGTGATGAACGCGGCATGGGGCATGATCTGCAGCGAGGACCGGATCGCCCTGTTTATCGATGAAGACCACAAGACCACGCAGAACCTGCTGAAGACCGGGGCGTTCACGGTCAGCATCGCGGACCGGGCGCACATGGACGTCGCGGATTTCTTCGGGATCGCGACCGGCAACAAAATGCCCGACAAGTTTGAACGGACCGGGTATACGGCCGTAAAGAGCGGCTTTGTCAACGCGCCTGTCATAGACGAATTCCCCGTCGTCATGGAATGCGAACTGGCGGAAGTCGTCGAATGCGACAGCTTTTACTGCATCGTCGGTAAGATCGTCAATACCGCGGCGGAAGAAAAAGTTCTGTCCGAAAACGGAAAGATCGATCCGTCAAAACTGGAGGCGCTGATCTTTGACCAGTTCCAGCACGGGTACTATGTTTCCGGAGAACAGGTCGGGAAAGCCTGGAACGCAGGCGCAGGCCTGATGAAGAAATAACGGCAGATCAAAAGGCCCCGTATCCTTCGCCGCTTCAGACGGCATGGGGATACGGGGTCTTTCCCTGTTCCGATACCATACGTTATTTCGCGGGCCGGATCTCTCCGTACCCTTTCCACGCAAAGACCGCTTCTTCGGTCTCGTCCGCGTACACGTCCGCGACGTCGCAGATATACAGATAATGGTCGCCGACTTCATGGAATTCTTTCAGTTTTCCGTGGATCGCCGCACGGATGTGCCGCGGGACTTTGATCTCTGTTCCGGGGAGATCCTGCATGGCGATCCCGAATTCGGAGACCTTGTCCGTGTCGCGCCCGGAGGACGTTCCGCAGTTCATAACAGCGTCGGCGATCGCTGTCCCGGGAATCGTAAGAACGACTTCTTTACGCTCCCTGACCATTTCCCCGCTGTAGGACTTTTTGGACATGGCATAGCCGAAAGTCGGGGGATTGAAAGAAAGATACGTCCACCAGGATACGGTCGCCAGGTTGGTGCTTCCGTCCGGTTTCTGCGTGCAGATCAGCGTCACCGGATTGGGAGACGTCAGAACGGACGCCTTTGGCAGATTGATTTTTTCCATAAATCTCCTCCTTCAGAGATCCGCATAATAAGGGCCTGCCGCCCGATCCGGCTGCAGGCCCGCTTTTTATTCTTTACCGCCGGCTTTTATTCCGGTTTCGCCTTTCCGCAGTTGCTGCAGAAGTTGCCTTCGTTGCCTTCCGCGCCGCAGACCGGGCAGGTCCAGGTCATCTTCGCGGCCGGGCGGGGCGTTCCGCACTGGCTGCAGAAGTTGCCGCTGTTGGACGAACCGCATTTCGGGCAGATCCAGGAAGCCTGGGCTGCCGGTTTCGCCGCGCCGCACTGGCTGCAGAAGTTCCCTTCGTTGCCTTCCGCGCCGCAGACCGGGCATTTCCAGCCGGCCTTCGGAGCCGCTGCCGCAGCGCCCGCAAAGCCTGCCGCGCCCGCCGGAGCCGCAGATCCCGCGCCCGCCGCATACATGCTCTGCAGCGTGGAGCCGCCGGTCATCCCGGCCATGTTCATGCCGGCGAATGCCATCATGGGACCGGCATTCTGGTTGTTTGCCGCATCCTGCATGGCGTTCGCGGTCGCCTGCGTCATCATACCGGCCTGCATATTGATATTGTTTCCAAGGGCCGACGCCGCCTGCAGGTCTTTGATGACCTTCTCGTCTTCCGCGGAAGCGGTGACGGAGCTGACGCCGAACTTCGTGATAACGAGGCCGTACTGGCCGCCCCAGGAGTCGCTTAAGACTTCGTTCAGTTCTCTCGCGATGTCGTCCGCGTAACCGGGAAGCGCGCTGTAGCGCACGCCTTTTTCGGACATCTTCGCGAACGCCGGCTGCAGGGCTGTCAGCAGCTCGCTCTTGAGCTGCGAATCAAGCATGTCGCGCGTGTATCTGTCGGAGACGTTTCCGGCAAGATGTTTGTAGAAAAGGATCGGGTCTTCGATCTTATAGGCGTATTCGCCGAAGCACTTGATCGAAATGGTGCGGAAAAGGCCGATCTCCGGCTGGACCGCGTCGAACGGGATCGGGTTGGCCGTTCCGTATTTGTTGCCTACGATATCCTTGATATTGAAATAGTAGATCCGCTGGTCACGGCCGGTATCGCCGCCGAATCCCACACGGCGCCCGAACGTCTTGAAGCTTTCCAGAATACCTTTGCCGAGTCCTCCGTAGAAAATGGAAGGTTCCTTGGACGTATCGTAAGTAAACTCACCGGCTTCCGCGCAGACTTCAGCGATCGCGCCCTGGTCGACGATGATCATGCACTGGCCTTCGTTGACTGCGATCACAGAGCCGTTGGAAATGATGTTGTCGCTGCCCTTGTTGTTGGTGCCCCGGCCGCCTTTCCGGCTCTGGCCTTTTACCATCAGGGTATCCGCGTCCAGAGAATCACAATAAAAATACTCACGCCATTGATCGGCAAGTACGCCGCTGCCTGCTCCGAGTGCTGCTGCAATCAGTCCCATAGCTCTGTTCTCCTTTCAATCCGCTTACCTGTAAGCGGTCCGTCTTTATTTAATGCCTATATTACTCTGTTTTATTCGCTTCCGCCATCTTCTCCAGAATGATTTTGTCCTCCAGGACTTCCTTTTCGGCCTTTAAGCTTTCCGTCTCCGCCTGGAAGCTTTCTTTTTCCGCCTCAAAGCTTTCCTTTTCAGCCTTCAGGTTCTCTTTTTCGGCCTTCAGGTTTTCTTTCTCGGCTTTCAGACGTTCCTGTTCTTTTTTCTGCTGTTTCTTTTCTTCTTCCAGCTGGACCTTGTTATGCCATCCCGGCGTGATGTTGACCGGTTCCAGCCATTCGATCGCCGAAGCATCTTTCGTCGATTCGAAAGAATGGACGTAGATGAAACGTCGGATCGCGAAAATGCCGCCGATGGCGATCACGGTGATCAGGCCTTCCACGACCGTCGTTTCCGTAACGACCATGTGCCTCGCCAGCGCGAACAGCATGACCTCCAGCACGGCGCTGGGCGTATGCTTGATCAGCATCTTGACGAACTCGATACCGATGACCAGGTCCAGCAGTTCCACCAGGTACGTCCGGAAGTTGTTCGCGCTTTCTCCGTAGGCCAGTTCCGGCAGGTTCCTGACGAGCGGGATCAGGCAGATCACAAACGCGATGACCACGATGATGGAAAGCAGGATCTCCATCAGGTCCAGGGCATACTCCAGCTGCATGACAAAACGATATACACGTTCTTTCTGCTTATTCAGCATCTTCTTCTGACCTCCGAGCCGATTCTCCTCACCAAAAGGAACGTTTTGACGTTCCGGGCTTTCCGTTTCGTTTCTTCCCCTTCGTCAGCTGACTGCCGTTTTCAGGGCTACCTCCATCATCTGCGTAAAGCTCTCCTGCCTTTCGGCGGACGAGAGCGCTTCGCCCCGGAGGATCTGGTCCGAGACCGTCATCATCGCGAGCGCATGCTTCCCGGCCATGGCCGCGTTGACGTACAGCGCGTAGGATTCCATCTCGAATCCCAGGATGCCCATCTTCCGCCACCTTTCCAGGACTCCCGGGTCTCCGCTGTAGAAGGAGTCCTCGGCCAGGACGCTCCCGACGTGGTAAGGGACGCCCAGTTCCTTCGCGAATCCGACCGCCCGGCAGAGAAGGTCGAAGTCCGCCGTGGCGCTGTAAACGCCTTCCCCGACAAACTGCTTCGCGTAAGAAGAATCGGTGGACGAACCGATGGCGAAGATCAGGTCCCTGACGTTGACGTTCTCCTGGATGCTGCCGATGGAACCGATGCGGATGATGTTCTCCACGTCGAAGAAATGAAACAGTTCGTAACTGTAGATGGCGATCGAAGGCATGCCCATGCCGCTCGCCATGACGGAAACGCGGCGGCCGCGGTATTTGCCGGTGTATCCCTGTACGCCCCGGACGTTATTGACCAGCTTCGCGTCTTCCAGAAAATGCTCCGCGATAAACTTCGCGCGCAGCGGATCGCCCGGCATCAGGACCGTCTTCGCGAAATCTTTCGGCGCTGCGTCGATATGCGGTGTCGGATACGGTTTTTTATGAGCCTTCATAACGAACCCTCCTGTCTGCAGACCGGTTTTTTCCATTTACATCATAACAGAAAATGCTTCAGTTTTCAGGCTTTTTCAGGACAAACCCGTCCCGGAGGCTGTCTCCGAAAAACGTCAGTTCGACCGGGAACGGGGAAGAAGGAAAGGCTTTGTATCCGGTGCCCGCCCCGTCGTTGTGCCAGAACAGGAAATCCCCGTTTTGATAGGAAACGCAGTCCGGATCGTCGTAGTCTTCCTGGAGCAGCAGATATTCCGGTCCTGTCCGTACCGCGAGCGAGACAAATTCGCGGCCGAAAGAAACGCCCTTCCAGAGAAGGAAAAGTGAAAAGAATACGACCGCCGCCATCCTCAGCTTCTCTTCCGAGAGCCCGTACAGGGCCGCCGCGAAAAGCGCAGCCGTAAGGAAAACATAGACGCACCCGTACCGCATCAGCGGGGCGCTGCGGAACCAGAACAGGAAGCCTGCCGCCGCCGTCCCGTACAGGATCCCGCGTCCGGCGCCCCCGTGCCGGAAGGACAGGACAGCCAGGATCAGGAGCCCCGGCAGCGCGGGGATGCAGAAAAGAAGCAGCAGCCTGTAAACGGCCGGCTGGCCCGCAAACCATCCCGGAAGCCAGAAAGAAAGCGGTTCCGCGAAACGCGCCGCGTCCGTATACCCGCGGCCCCACACCAGGATCTCATGCTGGTCGCTGAGCGCATAGCCCGGATCGATCTTCCAGGGAACGGAAAAAAGGTCGATCGCCGGATAGGGGTAAAGCAGATAACCGGTAAGCAGGACGTTCCGGATAAAAAAGGGCAGGCTGATCAGCACCGCGCAGGCAGCGTAGAACAGGATCTTTCCGGCCTGTTTTTTCCTGAGATACAGCCAGACCGGATAGAGAGAAAGCAGCACGAACGGCGCCGCGGAAAGCTTGACGGTCGTATTCCATACCGCGATCATGGCAAGACGCGCGTACGGTCCGGGCAGGATCTCTTCCGGTGTTTTCCCGGTATCCCGGTCCAGAAGCTCCAGGAAACGGATGACCAGGAGCAGCGCGGTGCAGACCATGAAATAGTCGGACGACGGCGAGATCATTTCATCGTAAACCGCCAGCCCGTAATAGATGCCGAAGAGCCGTACAAAGTCTGCGGGAGCGGGCCGCGCGGCTTCCCGACTGCCGGATCCGGGACCGCCGGTCCCCTGTTCACGCTTTCCTCCGATGACCGGCAGAAGCTTCAGGACCCGCAGGACGCGGAGCGACTCAGCCATCAGAAGCAGGACCAGGTATCCGGATACCGCATGGAAGGACTGTCTGCCCAGAAAAGACAGCGAATACAGGGCTGTCAGCGGAAAAGCGGCGCTGTTGTATCCCAGCCGGTTGTGAAGATTCGCCAGGCCCGGGACAAGTCCGAATTCTTCGATCCACCTGATACTCTGGGCATGGTACAGCGTCGTGTCCGTATGAATGTAACCGCGCGACGCGCCGTATGCCATAAAAAGAACCAGGCAGCATCCGGGGACCGCCCGCCGGATGAACTGAGTGGTCTTACCTGAAACGTCCTGTTGTTTACTCTCGGAAAATACGGTGCCCTGCTCCGCGTCCCGGCCGGACAGCCGGTCCGCTTTCACCGCGCAGACCGCCGCGATCAGGATAAATCCCGCCAGCGCCGGTCCGGAGACGCCTGTAAAGAGGCTCACATATTCAGCGTATACGCACGCCGCCGAAAGGCCTGCAAGGCTCCGGAAGACCAGCGGGGTCTTTCTCCCGCAGAGCGCGCTGCCGACCGGAACGGTCGTCGCAAAGATCAGGATCCAGAGAAGCAGGACGCTGATCATGGCCGTTCCCGGATCTCGCCGGCGATGATCTCCATCGCTTTCTCAAGCTGGGTATCGGTCTGGTCTTCCAGATAAGCTTCTTCGTCCAGCTCGACTTCCACGTCCGGGGTGATCCCGATCTGGTCGATGTTGTGCCCGCCCCTCGTATAATAATCCGCGGTGGTGAGCTTGACCGCCGTATTATCGGTGAACGGGAAAATGCTCTGGACGACGCCTTTTCCGTACGTCTGCGTCCCGACGATCGTCCCGATCCCGGCATCCTGCACGGCGCCGGAGAGGATCTCCGACGCGCTGGCCGAATACCCGTCTACCAGCACGACCAGCGGCAGGTCGAAATCCGCGCCCGGGCACGGATAATCCGTCCGCTCCCCGTTCCTGTCTTCCATGTAAAAGACAAGGCCTTCCGGCAGGAGCATGCTGCCAATCTCCACGACGGTCTGCACATTTCCGCCCAGATTCCCGCGAAGGTCAATGATAAGGCCCTTCATCCCCTGTGACTTCAGGTTTTCCAGATGCTCCCGGAACTGGCCGGACGACACCATATCGAATTCCGTCAGCTGCAGATAGCCGATCCCGCCGTCCAGCATTTCCGAATCCACGGTCTGGGAATCGATCCGCGCCCGGATGATCTCGATATCCAGTTCCCCGGCTTTTTCACGGCGGACCGTGATCACGACGGGAGTGCCTTCATCGCCCCTGATCCTGGCGACTACTTCGTCGATCTGCATGTCGATGACGTCTTCCCCGTCGACCCGGACGATCAGATCCCCCGCTTTCGCGCCGGACGTTTCGGCCGGCGATCCCTTCATGACGCCGGTGATCAGCGTAGCGCGGGTCTTTTCATCCGTCGTGACGTAACAGCCGATCCCGCAGTACTGCCCGTTGGTCTTTTCCTCCAGCTCGGCGTATTCCTTCTCGTTGAAATAATCCGAATAGACGTCGTTCAGGGAGCCCACCAGCCCCTTGTACATCCCGTCTTCTTTCTGAGCCGTGGTGATCTCGTCCGCCCGGTAATAATACCCGTCGATATACTGCTCCAGAAGCCGGAGCTTCTGCTCGGAGACCGGATTCAGCGCACTCTCCGGGAGATTCAGGGCGCTGCCGAACGCCGGCAGCGCGCGTACGCCGAATACGGCGGCCATCAGGCCTCCCGCAAACAGGCCGACCAGGATCCCGAAAAAAACGCCGCCGGCAAAATACCGGCCGTGCCCCGGCCGGTATCTCTGGTCTTCCTGTTTTTCCGGCACGGATCTTTCCCGTTCCGCCTGTTCCGTATATTCCTGTTCCGCCGGATCTCTGTTTTCCGGCTCCATCGAATCTGTCTTTTCCTGAATATCCACGTTTTACCTGCTTCCGAGATAATTCCAGGGACTTGTGTAATCCCCGTTGACACGCACTGTGAAGTGCAGATGTGGGCCGGTCGAATTGCCGGTGGACCCGACTGCCGCGATCGACTGGCCGGCGCTGACCTCCTGACCAGATTTCACATAAAGGGATGAACAGTGCATATAAATGGTATACAGTGAATCTCCGTGATCGATCATGATGTAATTGCCCATGGACGCGTTATAGGTCGACGCCACGACCGTTCCGCCGTAGGCTGCCACGATGGACGCGCCGTACTGGGCGCCGATATCGATACCGCTGTGGAAACGCTGGTCCTTGAAGATCGGATGCGTCCGCCAGCCGTATTCCGAAGTAATGGTATGGCACGACGGACACGGCCAGGTGAAAAGCCCGCCGTCGAAATGCCGCTGGTTTTCGGCGGCCAGTCTGGCCCTGTCCGCGGAGATCGCCTGCTCCAGCGCCGCGATCTCGCTGGTAGCCTGCTGAAGCATCTGCTCGTAAGAAGCCAGCAGCTGCGCCTTATTGTTGATATCGTCCTGTATCCCCATGATCTGCGCCATTTTCGCGGCGATCAGTTCCTCCAGGCTCGCTTCCTCCTCTTCCAGCTGTTCTTCCGCCTGGTTCAGCGTCTCTTTTTCTTCTTCCAGGAGTTCCTTGGTCAGACGCACCAGTTCCGTCGTCTGGATGTACTCGTCCAGCTTGTTGCGGTCGTATCTGGACAGTTCCTCGATATATCTGGCCTTGTTGAGCCTTTCGCCGAAACCGGCGTTCCCGCTGATGATATCCAGGAACAGGTCGTCCCCGTGCTCATACATAAAGCGGACGCGCTGCTTCATGGCCTCATACTGCTCGTCCTGGATCCGCTGCGCTTCTTCCAGCTCTTCTTCCGTGATGGCGATCTGCTGCGTTTTCTCCTCGATCGCCGCTTTGATCTCGTCGATATTGTTCTGGATCACATCCAGATTCGCGTCCAGCTGCGTCACATACGCGTTCAGGTCGCTCTTCTGCCTTTCCAGATCCGCCTTGATCGCGCTTACGCTGCTGACGTTCGCCTTGATCCTGTCCCGTTCCTTCCGGGACTCCGCGACCTGCGCTTCCCGTTCCTTGATGCGCTGTTCCGTCGCCTGGTCCGCAAACACCCGGATGGACGCGGTCGGAGCGGCAAGCCATAAACATATGAAAAACAGTGTGCCGAGAACGACACACCGTATTTTCTGTTTTCCAGTTAAAGAACTTTTGATCAGCAAAACCTGAACCTCTTGTTTTTCTTCATGCGAACGATCCCGGCCGGCTGTTCCCGCCGGGACCGGATCCTTTACCAGTTTCGTTCCGGACCGGTAGAATCAGGCTTTCAAATGCTTGCGGACCGCGCCCCAGCTGCCCAGGAATCCCATGCCGACGCCCAGGATCACCGAATACGGGCCGAGCGTCCTGAAGACCGTATTTACCGGAAGAAATTCGATCACGTTCAGCAGGGCGGGGAATTTCCCCGAAATGTATTCCATGGATTTCCCGTAAAGGACATAGATCAGCGCCATGGGGATGATCGAACCGATCACGCCGATCAGAAGGCCCTCGATAATGAACGGAGCCCGTACAAAGAAGTCCGTCGCGCCGACGTATTTCATGATGCTGATCTCTTCCTTCCGGACAAAAATACCGGCAGAGATCGTATTGCTGATCAGGAAGATCGAGACCGCGATCAGAAGCCCGATGACGCCGATCGTCACATAGGCGATCAGGCGGTTGACGCCTGTCAGCGTATCCGCCGTCATGGAAGAATAATTGACTTCCCGGACTTCATCCATGGTTCTGATGAAGCTGACCAGTTCCGACTGTTTGGAAACGTCCTGCAGGTAAACTTCAAGGCTTGCCATGTCTTCCAGCGGATTCTCCGTAAATCCGTCCGCGTAATCCCCGAGATATTCATACTTGAAGGATTCCCACGCTTCTTCGGCGGAAATATAATTCACGTCCGCGACTTCTTCCCGCTCTTCGATCTCGACTTTACGCTGGAGCATGGTCTCTTCCGACGTACCCGGTTCAAAGAAAACGGTAACGGACACGTTTTCCTCGATGGTCTGCACGACGTGCCGGAAGTTCAGGAAGATCGAATAAAACAACCCGAACACGAACAGGCAGGTCGTGATCGTGGTTATGGACGCCAGCGCGAACCAGTGGTTGCGCAGCAGGTTCTTGAATCCCTGTCCCAGCGCGTAAAAGAAGGTACTGATCCTCATTCGACGTAGCCTCCTTCCTCACGGTCTTCGGCGATAACGCCTTTTTTCATGGTGATGACCCGTTTCTGCATTTTATCGACGATATCCTGGTTGTGGGTGACGACGACGACCGTCGTCCCGCTGTCATTGACTTTTTCCAGAAGCTGCATGATCTCCCATGAATTCTTCGGGTCCAGGTTTCCGGTCGGCTCGTCGGCCAGAAGGATCAGCGGCCGGTTTACCAGCGCCCTCGCCAGGGCGACGCGCTGCTGTTCCCCGCCGGAAAGCTGGGAAGGATAGCTTTTGTACTTATCCGCCAGCCCGACCATGGCCAGGATCTCCGATACGTTTTTACGTATGTTGGATGCGGGCTCCTGGACGATCCGCTGCGCGAACGCTACGTTTTCATAAACGTTGCGGTCCTTCAGCAGTCGGAAGTCCTGGAAAACGACGCCCAGGTTCCGCCGGAATTTCGGGATCTTTCCATGCCTGATCCGGGTCAGGTCGTATCCGAGCACGTTGATCTCTCCCTGCGTAGGAACGATCTCGCGCAGCAGCAGCCTGATCAGCGTGGATTTGCCGGATCCGGATTTGCCGACGATGAATACGAATTCCCCCTGTTTGATGTCAAGCGTTACGCCGTTCAGCGCGGGAGAACCTTTTTCATACGTTTTGAAGACGTCCAGCATCGTAATGACGTTGTCTTCAGGTATAGCCATGAACATGTTGTTTTTCATGAGGCTCCTTTGGTCCTTTTCCTCCGGGAAAGATCGATCCCTGCTCTACGGAAAAGGTCAATACTCGTACTGCTCCATATACTTCATATATTTGACGACCATCAGCGCGATCTTGAACGTGATGGCGTCTTCAAAAACGCGGAGATCCAGGCCGGTGCTTTTCTGCAGTTTGTCCAGTCTGTAGACCAGCGTATTCCGATGAATAAAAAGCTGTCTTGAAGTCTCGGAAACATTCAGGCTGTTTTCGAAGAACTTGTTGATCGTCGTCAGGGTCTCCTCGTCAAAATCTTCCGGGCTCTTGCCCTTGAAGATCTCCCGGATGAACATCCTGCAGAGAGGGATCGGGAGCTGGTAGATCAGGCGTCCGATGCCCAGCTCGTTGTACGCGATCACGTTCCGTTCCGCAAAAAAGATCTTGCTGACGTCCAGCGCCATCTTCGCTTCCTTATAGGAACGGCTCACTTCCTTGATCTCTCCGACCACCGTGCCGTACGCGATCCGGACTTCCTCAAATCCGCCGGAACTTAAGGTCTCGGAGAGCTGCCTGGCATATTCGTCCATGTCTCCGGGCTTTTCGACGTTCTCGACGTTTTTGACGATGACTACGTTGTTTTCATCGACCGCCGTCACAAAATCGGCGTGGGAAACGGCCGCGATCTCCTGAAGAGCTTCCAGGGCGTTGCGGTCTTTGTCCGGCTTCGTTTCCACCAGGATCACGAGTCGGTCCGCGTCCGCCGGAATATGGAGTTTCTTGGCCTGCCCGTAAATATCGACCAGCAGCAGGTTGTCAAGAAGAAGGTTTTTAATGAAAGAATCCTTGTCGTAATGCTCCCGGAAAGCGTTCAGCAGACTCTGGATCTGCAGGGCCGCCAGCTTTCCCGTCATGACGGCGGCATCGCTGTCCGCATTCAAGACCAGCACATACTCC
>JAEEGL010040492.1_pt1 | contig 11276 bp, 9 predicted proteins | sample 9134231 | NCBI WGS metagenome assembly JAEEGL01 (sample SAMN16246548, study PRJNA631951) | gut metagenome | biome: gut microbiome; feature: rumen; material: fiber-attached | host: Bos | place: Iran: Karaj | collected 2018-10
CACCGGATTTGTTACCGCGGATTTCAGCAGATGGCCGGCTGCTTCCCAGATGCTGCTGATCCTCGCAATGTTCATCGGCTCCTGTGCGGGTTCCACGGCAGGTGGCATTAAAGTAATCCGAATCAATATGCTGGTCAAAATGTCCCGCCGCAATGTGCTGTCAACCGGTCGTCCGAGAAAAGTGGATGTTATCCGGATCGATCACAAGGCAGTGGATGAAAACATTGTTTCCCAGGTGGCACAGTTTGCCATTATGTATGTTGCGCTTGTCTTTTTAGGAGCATTTCTGGTTTCCCTGGATGGTAAATTTGATGTTCTGACAAATCTCTCCGCTTCACTGACGTGCGTCAGCAATGTAGGCCCCGGTCTTGGCGCAGTTGGTCCTGTTTACAATTTTGCGAAATACGGTGTCTTCGGCAAATCGGTGCTTTCTTTTCTGATGCTGTTCGGGCGTCTTGAATTACTTCCGATGTTTATTCTCTTCACCCGTTCCGCATGGAAAAAATATTGATCCGAACCCTTTTCGGTTTGAAAGGATGTATTTATGCCCAAACAGGTAAAATCTGTCGCCAAGGGAATTTCCATACTGGGAATTGCCGGTATCATCTGCAAGGTTGTCGGCCTTCTTTTTTCCATTCCGCTGAACATGATCGGCGAAGAAGGCGTAGCTGAGAGCGGTCAGATCGCCACTCTTTTCTACTTGGTTTATCCCACTTATACCCTCCTTCTGACAATTTCCAGCGCCGGTCTTCCGGTCGCTGTTTCACGCATGGTTGCTGATTACCTGGCCCGGGATGATGCAAGGAATGCAAAGGCCACCTTTCGGGTTGCCCTGAAGATACTGTTTCTGATCGGCGGATTCTTTTCCCTTATCATGATCCTGCTGAATCGTGCCCTTGTCAGCATGGTTGGGGTAGAAACCACATCCATGGGCTTTTATGCGATCGCACCGTGCGTCATGATCGTTTGTATCCTTTCTGCCTTCCGTGGTTTTTTTCAGGGTCAGCAAAACATGCTCCCCACCGCAATATCACAGCTCATTGAACAGTGCGGCAAAGTGATTCTTTCCCTGCCCCTTGCATATATCGGGGTACATGTTTTCCGGAGTCTTGAAATTGGCGCGGCTGGCGCACTTCTGGGAATTACTCTTTCTGAGATAATCGCAATGATCTATATGATGATTCGATATCGTGTCAGAAAGAATGAATATGATTCCCTGCCGCAGGCAACCGACCTTGTTCGTGCTGACAGCAAATCCATATTGAAAAGACTGGTTATCATTTCAATTCCGATCACCATCAGTGCATGCATTATTCCGCTTTCCGGGGTAATCGATTCCGCTATGATGATCAAGAGAATGCTTGTTGCCGGCCTGACTCAGGCACAGGCTGAAAGCGCTTACGGAGCGTTTACCAGCGCTGTAATCCGTCTGATTAATATTCCCACCGCCCTTGCCCTTGCAATCTCAATGAGTCTGGTACCCGGTGTTTCCTCCCGTCACGCAGTCAATGACACCGAGGGTGTTCATCACGAAATCAATACCGGCATGCGATATGCTTTCCTGATTGGATTCCCGTGTTCTGTCGGCATGAGTCTGCTGGCAAAGCGTATCGTTTCCTTCTTTTATTTTGCATGGAACGCTGAGCGAATTCAGCTTGCGTCTGAACTCCTGACTTTCTCAGCCATGACTGTCGTTCTGTTTACAGCCGTACAGGCCACAAGCAGTATCCTGCAGGGGATCAGAAAACAGAAGATCCCGATGTATACGATGATTGCCGGTGTAATAATCAAAATCATCCTGAACTATATTCTGATCGGTACGAAAGGCATTGATATCCATGGGGGGCCCCTTGCATCCATCGCATGTTATTTTCTGGTCATGGTCCTGAATACAATCTATGTATGCAAGTATACCAATATGGATTTTGACTGGGTGTCATGGATTGTAAGACCCGGTCTTGCAGCTGCTGTAATGGGAATGGTTGTATGGCCGATGACAAAATTCCTGCCTGGCGGACGAATCACGACAATCCTTTGCGTAGCGGCCGGAATGGTGGTATACGGCTTTGCGGCATATTTACTGAAAGCAGTTACGAAAAATGACCTGAATGCAATCCGCAGGAGGAAAAAGAGCGCATGATCCTTCACATTGTTTCAGCAGGACCGGGTGATCCCGGTTTTCTGAATGCCATAACAGTTGACGCCCTCCGAAAAGCCGATATGCTTGTGCTCCGAACCGGAAAGTATCCTCTGACCTCCTGGCTTTCTGACAATGGAATTCACTTCCATACGATGGACAGTGTCTATGAATCGGCGGAGGATTTTGAGTCATTATCAAAAGCCGTGGCCGCTGAAATATGGTCTCTTGCTGCACAATACAGCAACATGGTTTATGCTGTCTCGGATATGATGACAGATCATACTGTGGATGCAATATTCGCCGGAAAACCGGCTGACGGCCTGATCGATATACTGCCTGGTTTTTCTTTTGCAGATTATTATCTTCCTGCATGCCGTGATTTCTTCTCCGTTTCAGATATCCGTATCTGTCCTGCTGCTTCTTTTATGAACTCCGGATATGATCCTTCCCGCCCCCTCCTTTTGACGGAACTTAATGATGAGCTTACGGCCGGCGAAGTAAAAAACTACCTTTCTTCTTTCATCAGGGATGAAGAAACCGTCTTTTTCTTCGAAAAAGATGCTTCTGTCCGTCCGATTCCGCTCTATGAGCTCGACCGTCAACCGTTTTATAATCATCTTTCCGCCGTCGCTGCCGGAACTTATTCTTATGAACAGCGAAGACGGAAGACCCTGGATGACCTTGTATCTATTATGGACCGTCTGCGTTCCCCCGATGGGTGTCCATGGGACCGTGCCCAGACACACGACAGTCTTCAGCAATATGTGGTGGAAGAAGCGTGGGAAGTTGCGGATGCCATTCAGGCCGGACAATATGTTCACCTCGCTGAAGAACTTGGGGACCTTCTTTTTCAGGTTGTCTTCCATGAGTCCATCGGGCGTTCTTTTGATGAATTTGTTATGGATGATATCCTGGAGTCTATTTGTGAAAAGATGATTCGTCGTCATCCGCATGTCTTCAGAAAGAATGATACGTTTGCCGGCGGGGAAATAACTTTCAGCGAAGAGGATTGGGACCGGATCAAACAGGAAGAAAGCGGCTGCCGAAGCGCTGAGGATATTCTTAACGCAATTCCGTCAGCGCTTCCTTCCATTCGTTACGCGGAAAAAGTACTTCGCAAGCTTGAGCAAATGCCTGCCCTTGAAAAGGTTTCCCTCAAAACAATCCTGCTATTGGTACACAAGACTGCGAACGATATTGAAACCGTCAGCGACAAACAGAATGCTGAAAATCTCCTTGGAAATCTCCTGTTCCTGTGCGCAATGCTTTCACGAAAGTTGAATACGGATGGAGAAGTCGTTCTTCATCATACCGTGAAACGGATTATTAATTCATGTATTTCGATCGATAAAAAGAATGCAAATGGATCCGGCACCCTTAAACCCTTGACTTTTAACGATTTGGGATTATAATGTGATTATGTTGAGAGCGGAAATTGAATATATGGAAGTTCTTGGCATACTTATATCATCATGCATTCGCATGAAATAATGAGGAGGATTACCCATGAACAAGAGCGAACTGATCGCTGCCCTGGCTGAGAAAACCGAGTTTTCCAAGAAAGATGCCGAAAAAGCTCTGAACGCTTTCGTTGACGCTGTGAGTGCTTCCCTCGCAAAGGGTGAAAAGGTCCAGCTGATTGGCTTTGGCACCTTTGATGTAAAAAAACGCCCTGCCCGTACCGCCCGTAACCCCAGGACCGGCGCCGAACTCAAGCTCGCCGCTTCCAAGGCTCCTGCTTTCAAGGCTGGGAAGGCTCTGAAGGATAGGGTCAACACGCCTGCCCAGAAAAAGGCCAAGAAATAATCTACATTCATCGCCTGCAGGATATTGATCCTGCAGGTATTTTTTATGAGGTTTCAAATGAGAATTGATAAATATCTGAAGGTGTCCAGAATCATCAAACGCCGGACTGTCGCAAATGAAGCCTGTTCAGGAGGACGTGTGACAATTAACGGCAAAATTGCCAAACCGGGAACGTCCGTATCCGCCGGTGATATCATTGCAATACGTTTTGGCGAACATCTTGGCCAGTATGAAGTGCTCGATATTTCCGAAACCGTCCGCAAGGAAAAAGCGACTGAAATGTATCGTGTTATCCAGGAAGATGATTCAATGAATTCGGAGCGTAACAAATCATGAACACCGGGAATGTCAGGATTCATGTTGTCCTTGCTGCCGGAGGCTCGGGCACAAGGATGAACGCAGGAAAAAACAAGATTTTTCTGGAAGCAGGCGGAAAGAGTATCCTTCTGCGGAGTATGCTGCTTTTTGAGGGCATCATTGACAGAATGGTTATTGTCTGCCGCCCGGAAGATGAAGAACTGATCAACCAGACAGCTGCCCTGTCTGCTGTTTCTTATCATGTTTCTTTTGCCCACGGCGGAGACTCCCGTCAGCATTCTGTCCTGAACGGGCTGAAAGCACTGGATGCCGGGCCGGATGATATTGTTCTCATTCACGATGCCGCCAGATGCCTGACCCCTGCAAATGTGATATTGGCCGTCCTTGATTCATGCAGAAACAAAGGCTCAGGTGTGGCTGCTGTTCCTGCCGTGAATACTATGAAATATGCCGATTGTAATATGCATGTTCTCCGTACGGCTGACCGTTCGGATCTTTACGAAATACAGACACCCCAGGGGTTTCTTTTCGGCCGTCTCTACGATTCATATATAAAAGCTGAACGTGACGGATTTATCGCGACTGACGATGCCTCTGTCGTCGAGCATGCCGGATATCGTGTACATCTTGTCCACGGCTCGAAAAACAACATCAAAGTGACAGAAAAAGAGGATCTTATCATGATCAATGCACTTTTGCAGCAGGAATTTCCCTCTTTCAGGGTTGGTATGGGATATGACGTCCACCGTTTTACGGAGGGCAGAAAGCTGATCCTGTGCGGTATTGAGATTCCCCACACGCTCGGGCTTCTCGGTCACAGTGATGCTGATGTTGCTCTTCATGCGCTGATGGATGCGCTACTGGGTGCAGCAGCACTTGGAGATATAGGCCGACATTTTCCGGATACTTCTGAAGAATACAAAGGTATTTCATCCATACTGCTGCTGAAGAGAGTTATTCATAAAGTCCGCGAATCCGGATTTGAATTCGTCAATGCGGATATTACAATTGTTGCACAGAAGCCTAAAATATCACCCTATATATCTGATATGGTGCGTAAAGTCAGCGAAGCGATTTCCTGTGATACAGCACAGGTGAATATCAAAGCAACCACAACAGAAAAACTCGGATTTGAAGGCCGTGAGGAAGGGATTTCTGCCCAGGCAATCTGTTTTCTCCGAAAAACTCAGTTCAGTGGGAACAATTCAAACCGGTAGTCTTCCGGCAGTGCCTGCATAAGTCTTGCAAGAAAAATCATCATATTCCTGCTGATTTCCCCTGTAAATCTTTCATACTCATCTTCATTGCCAGTCAACACGGAAAATGCTTTCAGGCTTTCCGTGTTGACCGGCGTGTTGTCAAGTGTGACAGCCAGAGTAAACCAGGAGTCCGGCCAACCCTCAAACCCGATTTTTGCCAAAAGAATCGGTTTGTTTTCTGTTGAAATACTGCCGGTGATCTCAACAGTTTTTTTCCCGTTCGCAGGAATGATCCTGCCGCTGAAGCTGATCTCTTTCCGGTCCTGTGCCAGTTTAATGTCCCAGTTTTCTTTCAGTACCGGAGTGTCGTTCATCACTGTCCGGTAACCGGTTTTATTCCGGTCTGATATCAATTCGGATGAGATATTGATTTCCATGTCCGAAATCAGTTTGAATTCAGCTACATTATAGTAATTTTTCCCATTGTCCGGATACCCGGTTACGAATTTTGGATTTTCATAATTGTTGAAATCACAGGCTACTGTAAACAGGGTCCTGCCTGTTTCAACGCCGTTGATCGTCATATATTTACCGTCATCGAAAATATCACAGCGGATCATGATGTCCGAAATGTTCCGTAAAACTCCACCCGACAGATTGGTTTCCGGATTCCTGTTTGGGTTGCCCGCTCCGGAAGCGTGTTCCGGAGCAGCTACCTTCATGATTTCATCCATGAATTCAGCCGGCGTAAGCATGACCGTTTTCATTGTATGTGCATCATCAAACAGATCTCCGGCAAATACGCCGGTGATTGTTTCTGCCTGCATGGCAGTTCCGAAAGCTGAGAGGTATTCACTGAACGATGGTATTGAAAAAGTACCAAAAATGCGGGGAAGATTATCAATCCACTGCAGCAATTCAGCATTGTCATTGTCCATCACAAGAACATGCGATGGAAACAATCCTGACATAACCCGTATGTCATGTCCGCGCAGGACTGCCTCCGCTGTTACAGCTGTATCTTCCTTTTCCTGATGAACAACAAATTGTATATCCAAATGATAATCCCCGGCAGCCGCGGTCCCTGTCAGAAGGACCATGGCAATAAGTACAGAAAAGATCTTTTTCAGCACCTTTGGTTTTCTCCTTTTCATCATTCCGGATTGTTGTTCCCGTTTTCTTCCGGTTCTTCGTGCATCGTTTGTCCACTACTGTCTTCACTGTCAGGCTCCGGGCTTGCTTCGCTATACCTGTCTGAACCGGTGTCCAGGCCGGCCCCTGATGATTCCGGCCCGGAGTCTTCTGCAGATTCGATATCTCTGTCTTTTTCCGGATTTGTATCTTCATTCGGTGCTGCTTCCGGGATACGTACAAGCCCTTTTTCAGCATTTTTGATCCATTCTTTTTCCAGTTCCTTCATGTCCTCAATCGTATTGCTTCCGGCGTCTATTGCATTTTCAATACTGAACGGGGCAAAAATCCATGGCGAAGCTGTCTTCAGTTCGCTTTCAAGGCTGAAACTGTATTTCCCGTGCGTAATACTGCAGGATACTTCCAGAGAAGTGGGGCTTGACAGCTGTGGTTTGCTGGAATAATGGATTACAATTTCAGCATCAGCATCGGCAAATTCATCAATCTGATCAGCGATTATTCCATCCGGAAGGTCTTCTGTATCCCTTGCGAAATGAAGGATGTATGTTTCTTTTTCATGTATCCTGTTTTCTTCAGGAACTTCAGTTTTTTCGCTTCTTCTTGTCGCAGTAATCCGGAGAGCAATATTTTTCGTTTCTTCCCTGTCATTACTGATCTTCACGATACGAATCACTTCGTTTTCATAATCGTCGTTTTTCAGATCCGTTTCCATAGGCAACTGTATATACAGCTTTCTGTCCGGTCCTGTCAGGAAAACACTTTTGTCTTTCTCGTTATTCTGAAATGTTACGGAGGAATACCCGGTCTTTTCGGCATCAAGCGGAAGAAAGAGTGAAGAAGTGATCAGTTCACCCAGGGTTGAAACCGTCCTTGTAAACAGGATCTCACCATCCAAATCCAGCTGTTTCATTGCGTCCGCATAGTAATAGCCAAGATTGGGATTAAGATAAAGATCAATCTGTTCCTTTGACAGATTGTTGCGGAACCATCCCATATAGTTTTCGCTGGATGAGACCAACCGGATTACTTCTGTCAGCGCATTACAGGCTTCATCCACAGGAATTCTGAAGGTTTGGCTCAGCCTTGGCGAACCGTCACCGCTCTGAACGTTCGATTCCGTACTGAATGTATTGATCCACATCTCAACAGTCCGTTCCAGACCGTCTGTATTGAGCTCGCCGTCAGATTTATTGCACAGTACAGCACGCAGGAGATCCGGAAAAACAGAAGGATTCTCCCCCTCCGATTTCAGTGCTGCATTGATCAGGTGATCCACTGTCGGAAGGAGTATACATCCGCTTTCCAGGAAATCACTGCGCATATAGCACCCGCCGGCTGTCATGTATATCTCGGTCAGGGCATTCAGTGATTCCCCCTCGCCGGCCTGGTAAATATAATAATGCTGATTTCCTTCATATTGTATACCTCGAATCTGAAACTCAGCATTCTGGATGGAATGAATCAGCGGACTCCGTTCAGTATCCGCGTTTGCACGGACAACCAGGGTGCCTTTCAGGCCGCTCCCGACCTGCAGCTGGCGTTCCATCTTCTCCGGAAGTGTATATGCGGCTGATGCTGATGAAATAATTGACAAGGCCAGGATAATGGTCAGGATAATACTGCAGTTTTTTTTCATTTGCAATGGCTCCTTCACTGTTCATGATCCGGCAGGATCAGTTTAAGCGTTTCATCCGGAATGCCTTCTGTAACAAATCCCAGATCTTCCGGTGGAAGACTCATTAAATTAACGAGGATCCGGTGTACAAGATTCCCCCGGATCGCAGCATATTCTTCTCTGCTGACAGGTACAGGTTCATGGAAATTGTCTTCCGCATGGGGAATTTTGATTGGGGTCAGGGAAAAAGCTGCTTCTATGTGTACGTTTTCTATTTTATCTTTTTTACTGATTATTTCAAGTGTACCGCTATATTCGCCAGCCGTTTTACTGGCATATTCAAAAATGAATTCCCGGACATCGCTCCTGTTTTTTTCCGTTATCGTTTGCGACCAGCTTCCGCAGGTTTTCCCGTCTGCTGATTCCATCGAGCATTCACTCATCCTCCGTGTACGAATGCCTTCAGAAACGATATCCGTTTCAGCCTTCCACGAAAGCATTTCCGAGCCGTTCTCCGCTTTCCGCCACAGATGTTCCAGGATCAGGTTGTTCCGCCTTGCGGCATTGGAATCCGGTGTTCTCAGCGTCAGCTCATCCCGGCCGACGGTTTCATTACGGACAGTTTTCCACTCAAGACGGACAATCCGCATATCATCCTTCGATATTCCGGCATTTCCGCCATACCTCACTTTCAGAAGAGTTCCGTCCCCTTTTAGAAGCAGTTCGATATCCTGCTTCCCCTCAAAAGTCATTTTGCGCAGATCCGGCACTTTACTTCCTTCCGGAATATCCGGTGCGTTCTGCATTACGCATTCAGTCCATTTTTCTGCTGTAAAATGAATGTTGACTTTCTTTTCAGCAGTTCCGTAGTCCTTGTATTTTTCCAGGATTTTACCGTAACCGCTCAGTTCCGGATAAATCGCCGGAAGGCTTTCAAAAAACACAGCATACTTTTCCAGCGCGTTATAAATACTCAGGTTTTCTGAAATGCCTTCATCTTCTTCTGTCATCAGGCCTGTCCATGTATCATTCCCGTCTTCCGGTATGATCACAAACGTGGAGGAATCAGCTTCCAGGGCAGTTTTGTTTTCTCCTCCGATTTCAGTTCTGGACAAAGTGAACATTTTTTCTTCATCCATATAAACCGAAAGCATCGCTTCACGATCATCCATTTTCCCTGAAAAAGAGAAATGACCCAGCAGGCGATTCAGCTGTTCTGTTCTCTTCCTGTCAAATTGCGGCAGTTTTTCCGCCTGCGATGTGATCTTGAATTCAAATGGTTCACCATTCCCCCAAAAGCGGATCATATCACGGATTCCGGCTGCCGCTGCGCTTCCTGAAAAGGACGCTAGACATATCATCATTATGAATAATGCAGTTATTCTTTTTCTGATCATAACTGTTCTCCTGTCATGTTGTTCCTGTTTCAAGAAAGAACTTGTCCAGCAGCGCAAATACAGCCCCTGGATCCGCGCAGTGATTAATAGCATTCCGCACTTTTGCTGATCCGCGCAGTCCGTGAATATACCATCCGATATGTTTCCTCATTTCACGTATCGCAATCTGTTCCGGACGTGTTTCCAGCATTTTTTGATAATGGCGGCGGATCATATCGTTTCGCTCTTCCAGAGTCACTTCATCAGGAACTTTCCCTTCCAGGGCCTGTCGGATCTGACGGAACAGCCATGGATTTCCAAGTGAACCCCGTCCGATCATGATTCCATCCACATTTGTTTCCTTTATCCGCCTGATTGCATCCCCGTATGTGAAAATATCACCGTTTCCGTATACCGGAACAGAAACGCTGGCCTTTACTTCCTCGATAACATTCCAGTCCGCTGAACCACTATACTGCTGTTCACGGGTCCGGCCATGTACTGTAATCTCACTGATCCCTGAATCTTCTGCTATTTTCCCGAATTCCACAGCATTGATATGATCCTTATCCCATCCGATCCTCATTTTGACAGAAACCGGAAGAGCTGAGGCCCTGACTGTTTCCTCCATCATCCTTCCGGCAACTAAAGGATTCTTCATAAGGCCGCTTCCCTCACCTGAACACGCTACCTTTCGGGCGGGGCATCCCATGTTCAGATCAATTCCGTCGTAAATCCCGAGCCTGCTGATACGTCTTGCAGCCTCGGCAACAATCGCCGGATCTTTTCCAAAAAGCTGAAGGATCAGAGGTCCTTCTGACTCGCCCCTTCGCATCAGTTCTTTCTGAGCCCTTTGATCCGGCGCACACAAATATCCCATTGCGCTGATCATCTCCGTATATGCAGCATCGCATCCCTGTTCAAAGCACAGGGACCGGTATACATGATCTGTCACACCGCATAACGGCGCAAGGCGAATCTGCTTCATAAAAGAATCCTTTCAGTAAAAAAGACCAGCTTATAATACCGAAGAATATTCGGTGAAACAAGCTGATCCGGGAATACAGGAAACAGGTTATTTGGTGCCGAAAAGCCGGTCGCCAGCGTCACCCAGACCGGGAACAATGTATCCGTGATCGTTCAGGTGATCGTCAAGCGCTGCTACGTAAATATCCACATCGGGATGATCCTTCTGGATACGTTCGATCCCTTCAGGCGCAGCAATCAGGTTTACAAGGCGCATATGCGTGCATCCGCGCTGCTTGATAAAGTTGATGGCCGCACTTGCGCTTCCGCCTGTTGCAAGCATCGGATCAAGGATCAGCAATTCACGGTTCACGCTGTCTTCCGGGAGTTTGCAGTAATATTCAACGGGTTCGAGCGTCTTTGGATCCCGATACAGCCCTATATGCCCTACACGCGCAGCCGGAACCAGATTGATCACACCGTCCACCATTCCCAGGCCGGCACGAAGGATCGGAATAATCCCGAGCTTTTTCCCGGAAAGAACACGACATTTACAGGTTGTGATGGGAGTTTCTACATCAATCTCCTTTGTCTCCAGATCGCGTGTTACCTCATATACCATCAGCATAGCGATCTCGGAAAGGAGCTCGCGGAATTCCTTGGTGCCGGTATTTTTGTCGCGCATAATGCTCAGTTTGTGCTGA
>JAEEGL010086376.1_pt1 | contig 11276 bp, 10 predicted proteins | sample 9134231 | NCBI WGS metagenome assembly JAEEGL01 (sample SAMN16246548, study PRJNA631951) | gut metagenome | biome: gut microbiome; feature: rumen; material: fiber-attached | host: Bos | place: Iran: Karaj | collected 2018-10
CGCCTCGATCTATGCGTGGAGTTTCGCGGTGCGCGCTATGCAATAGAAGTCAAGACGTCCACGAACTTTCAGGGGGAGAAGTCCTACGCGCAGTGTGCAAAGTACCTTGACTCCCTTGGCCTTGCGGAAGGTTGGATGCCGATATTCGAGAAGTCGAAGGACAAGACTTGGGACGAGAAGATATACAGCCGAGACGAGACCATTGAAGGGAAAACCATCCACGTCATCGGTCTGTGACAAAGAGTCGTTTGAAAGGAGCGGGAACATCCAGTGAACAGACGTGATTTTATTATGAGTGGTGCGGCGGCGACATGCGCGGTGTCGCCGTGGGCGGCAATGTTCGCGCAGACGGTTGCCGCAGGTACACGGCACGACGCGGTCGGGAAAGCACTAGCACCATGGAGCAAAGGGCATTTCCAGATTCACTTCATCTATACGGGCGTCGCGGAGTCCGTGTTTCTGGTCTATCCGGACGGGACTTCGCTGCTCATCGACTGCGGCGACCATGCGGCACACAAGCGCGGCAAGTATGCCGTGCCGATTCTGCCAGGGCTAGAACGCCATGCGGGCGAGTGGATTGCGCGGTATGTGCTGCGCGTCAACCCGCGCCGCGAGAAGGTGGACTACATGTTGCTGACGCACTACCACACCGACCATGGCGGCGGGCGGTCGTACCATGCCGGGCGGCTTCGGCGGCGGTGACATGGGCGGCTTCGGCGGCGGCGGCATGGGCGGCTTCGGCGGCGGTGACATGGGCGGCTTCGGTGGCGGCGACATGGGCGGCATGGGTGGATTCGACATGAGCCAGATGGGCGGCTTCGACATGAGCCAGATGGGCGGCATGGGCGGATTCTAACTCATCCCAAAACATTAACTAAAGAGAAATCCCCCAGAAGGGGGATTTCTTTTTTTACAAGTCCTTGTAACGCACCAGCTTTCGATGCGCGCCTAATCCTTCCCGAATTAGATCGTGCAATTTCGCGTCCATCCGCGGGAAATCCGAAGGGTGGACAGCAAGCCGAGGGACACCCACCGGAATCTTAAAAATCATCCTTCCCCAAGCAAAAGCCAGGTTTTCAAGCGCGCGCGGAATACCGGCGAAACTCGCCACCGGCGACAAGTAACGCCGGCCCTTCACAGTGGTAAGCGACCAGCGGTCTTCGTACAACATTTTGGCTGCATGAACTTGCGATAGCAAGTAAGTGTTACTGTACCAAGTCGGAGGAACAAAGGCAACCGGATGGTCCAAGGCTCCATCGTCCGTTTCGCAGAACAGTTTGTGCCACGCATCAAGCCCCGCTTGCAGGAGCCTGCTGGATTCGTATTCGCTGAGTCCCGCAAATTCCGCTTCGCCATGAGTGAGGTTCATGCCAATAAGCCCCATGTAACTGCGGCCCTGGCTGAATTCAGCCCTGTGCTTGTAACCATGCAGCGCAAGCTCGAAACCTTCGTTTTTTAGCTGGAGAAGCGTCTCGCGGAAACCCTGCACCGCCTCGGGCGAAGCCTTCTCCGTATCCGGGATGACAAGAACGCTGAAGGGCGCACCCGCCAAATCCCGGAGTTCCTCGAGAATCGGGGTCACCTTCCGGTAGTTCCAGACGCTGAAATCGTGAAAACAGAGAAGAAATTTGCTAGCCATAGTAGAGAAGATAATAAAAAATGAGTAGGAAGTAGGCAGTAGACAGTAGGCAGTAGGAAGTAGACGGTAAAAATCGTCAAATAACTTCCTACTTCCTACTTCCCTCTTCCTACTAAAAACTACATTTACCCTACTATGTTCGAATCTATCATCTTGGGCCTGTTGCAGGGTCTCGCCGAATTTCTCCCCATTTCCAGCTCCGGCCATCTTGTGCTCGGGCACGAACTTTTAGGCATGAACGAAGCGGGCATGTTCTTCGACATCATGCTCCATGCCGGAACATTGCTTTCCATCTTCGTCGTGTTCCACAAGAAGATTACCGATATCATCGTAGGCTGCATCCGCAGGAACCCCGAACAACTCAAAGAAGCGGGCTACATCATCCTCGCCTCTATCCCCACAGCGCTCATTGGCCTCGGATTCAAGGACGCACTCGAAAGTTTGTTCGAAAACCCGCGCGCCGTCTGCGTCGCAGAACTCTTCACCGGTCTTTTGCTCTTTACATCGCAATGGGGCCCGACAGGCGCCAAACACCCGGACAACGAAGGGGTCAAAATGAACTGGTGGCGCGCGCTCGTGACCGGCAGCGTGCAGGGCATCGCCTGCATCCCGGGCATCAGCCGCAGCGGTTCCACCATTAGCGCCATGATGTTCATGGGCGTGAACCGCAAGTACGCCGGCGAATTCAGTTTCCTCATGAGCATCCCCGCCGTGGGTGGCGCAGCACTCCTCGACGTCATCAAGTGGGCAAAATGCCAGAACGTCGAGAAGGTCGCCCAGATGGCCTTGGAAAACCCCGAAAAGGCCGCCAAGTGCGCCGATGCGGGCAGCTTCACACCGGAACTCCTGGTGGGCATGGCCGTCGCCTTTATCTTCGGCGTCATCGCCCTCAAGTGGCTCATGAACTTCGTGCAGAAGGGCAAGTTCCAGCACTTCGCCTGGTACGTGTGGGCCGTGGGCATCCTCGGACTGATCTTTATTTAACGCGAAAATAACTGTGGCAAAACCTTTTTGCCACCTTTCGTCATTCCAATAATCTATATTTCTACGTGAAAATAGAGTTTTTGCTCTTGTTCTCCATCTGAAAACTAGACACTTTCAAGGCTACGGAGAATAAGACGAACGCTCACGTCTGCGACCGGCGAATGCCAGCCGCATCGTCTCGCTACATGGCTTATTGATTTATCGCAGTTCGCCTGTATGCAAGCGGCCTTTTGGGGCGTGAGTTGTTTGTGCTTATTGTAACCGGGCAGTCTAGGCCTTCAGATGGTAAGTGCATTCAACTCCACGCCTTTTTTGTTTTTAGAAAATGCGTACTTTGATTGCTTGAACAGGGGCGAACGCTCGCTGAGTTTTGCTCTTGTTCTTCATCTGAAAACTAGACACTTTCAAGGTTATTAAGGATAAGACAATAACTCGCCACCGCCCGTGAGTTGCATGGGCGTAGTGTACCCTGGGTGTACTGTACGCTTAGGGTGGTGTGCCGTGTCATTGCGAACCCTTATGGGCGAAGCAATCTCCGACCGACATGTTGCGGGTGTATTGTATTCTTTTTGAAAATGTCGCGCTTTTAGGCGAGGAGTGAGTCGGCTCCCCGCCGTTTCTTTTTGCCCGCACCCCGGCCAAGCGAATCGGCCAGAACCGCTCCCGCGAGAGTGAACTCGTTCACTTTCAACACGGAGCGAAAAGTGCCGAGTAAAAAGGTTGTCAAGAACGATAACAAGCCGAAGTTTAGATTTATTGATTTGTTTGCTGGTATCGGTGGGTTCCACACGGCAATGCATTCCGTTGGTGGAAAATGCGTTTTTGCAAGTGAATGGGACAAAAATGCTCGCATAACTTATGAAGAAAACTACAAGGCTATCGAACCGTCTCTTTTCGCAAAAGACAAAGAAGGCAATTACAAGTTTTTCAATGCCGATATTAATGATGTTGAGCTGGATAAAGTTCCAAATTTCGATGTCCTTTGTGGAGGTTTCCCTTGCCAAGCATTTTCGATTGCAGGAAAACGAAAAGGATTTGAGGATACTCGAGGGACACTCTTTTTTAATATCGCAGAAATCGTTGATCACAAAATAAAGATTGGAAAAAAACCGAAGGTTCTCTTTTTAGAAAATGTCAAAGGTCTAAAAAATCATGACCACGGAAAAACGCTTGAAACATTATTGCGCGTACTGAAAGAGGACCTACAATATGAAGTCAGGACAAAGGTCTTGAATGCCAAATATTTTGGCGTACCGCAAAATAGAGAAAGGCTGTTTTTTGTCTGTTGGGATAAAGAGCAATGCGCGGCAGAAGACTTTAAATTTCCGGTGGGTTTAGACAAAAATCTAAAATCACTTTTTGACGTAAAGGAATTAGATAAGGTTGTCGCGACAAAAGTGGGCGATATTTTGGAACCAGATGATACGATTCCTGAAAAAATGACCATCAGTGACAAACTGTGGATTGGTCATCAGCTCCGAAAGGAACGAAATCGCGCCAATGGAAAAGGTTTTGGTTATTCGCTATTCAAGGAAGATGCGGTTTATTGCAGTACCATTTCGGCACGTTACTGGAAAGATGGAAGTGAAATCTTAATTGATCAATCCCAGAAGGGAAAGAATCCTCGAAAATTAACGCCTGTTGAAGCTGGTCGATTGCAGGGTTATAAAATTGTTGGCAATGGCTGGAAGTATGCGGAAGCGGCAGACAACCAGAACAACAAAAATAAGTTGCCGACGATGAGAATTGTGGTGTCGGATAAAGAGGCTTACCATCAATTTGGCAATAGCGTCGCTGTTCCTGTGATTAGGACACTAGCGAAAGAAATTAAGGGGCAACTTCTTCAAACTAAGTAGGTATTTCCTATGCCTAATACGCAGATATTGAAAGATTTAAATGCTGTTTTAACGTACGCAAAGCAAAGATTTCATAATGAATTCGTTGCTCAGGAGATTGTGTTGAATGATTCGTTCAAGTTGGCATACAAAAGATATTTGGCGACAAAAGATTGTTCTATTGAATATTTGACACATACCACAATTATTACAACAAAAGCAGGCAAGAAAATTTATGTAGCAAACCAATGGTTCGCTATTGCGTCATACATGGTCGATTTTTGTACAGAACTGTTAACATATAAATATTTTTTAATAAAAATTTGCGATTTAATGCATGTAAATGTTGAAGTGTATATAAAAAAAATGAAGGAAACATTAAATCCTTCAGAGAGCCAACATTTCCTTGCTGCTGCAAAAAAATTTCTCAAAAAAGATTTTTCTCAAAATCCTGATATAGACAAAGTTTCACAATACCTACTGAATTTTGTAAACAATTACTCTTGGTGGTCAGGCAATAAAACTATTGATCGTGCAGATTTTTTCGTGTCTCCGGTTTTAAACGCCTTAAACATTGTCAATGTGAGTCATGGTTATGTCGCAGACATTATTTTCGCTTTTTCAACCGACATCTATTTACGCAAACTGGTCGAAAATTTAGACTCTTTTGCCATCAATCCTCAGATTAACAAATATACTCCCGACGAGGAGGAAACGAAGTTGTATCGACTTGCAGAAGGTCATTCTGAAATAAGCATCGTTCTCGACAGCAATGCGGAACATAGGCCAAGCCCAACAATATCTATAAGCGCCGCAAGTCTAAATAGATTCCGCAGCAAAGGGTAAATTGTTTTGACGAGTTGGGTTGTTTTGACAAATACACTTTGCATTTCAAGTAATGGGAATATTTATTACCCATTGGCAAAAGACCTGTATCCATTGTTAACCAAAAATAAGGTTAAGATTCAATTTAAAAATATTGAATTAAACGACCCAAGGGAAACCTTCCCATCCTTAAAATATTCACCTATTGGCGCAACATTCAAAATTTCCATCGAATCAAAAGATAAAAGCATTTGTTTAAATGCGCATTCACAGAAAAAAGAGGTAAGCATCCCTATTGTTATCCATGAAGGGAAAATCATTGATCATTTCGTATTTGAGGACAAGTGGTTCTATATATCGAATGATACTTCTGATATCGAAGACGCATTACGGGAAGCGTGCATTTCTTCTGCGGGAGAAATCTCGCTAACACAATATTTGAAATTAAAGAATTTTGAAATAATGCGGAAAGAATCTTTATTTGAAGATTCTGTAGACACATCATTAATGCAAAAATATCCTATTGAAGATGTTGATATGTCTGCGTTGCCGCTACGAGCCACTTTATACGACTACCAAAAAATTGGATTTCTTTGGATTCGGTCAATTCTGAGCAATGTAAATGGGTGCATTCTGGGCGATGAAATGGGACTAGGAAAAACTCTGCAGATTATTACGTATGCAGTATCCATGCAACAAAGTGGAGCATGTTCGATATTAGTTGTCGCCCCAATTTCATTGCTTGCAAATTGGGAGAAAGAATGTCATAAATTCGCCCCGAGTTTGAATATTCTCATCCATCATGGCTCACAAAGAGCCAGCAATTTTAAAGATTTTACTCCTTACGACATTGTGGTGACTTCGTATTCGGTTGTGATAAACGACTTATACATGTTAAATATGAAAAAATGGGACTTGGTGGTGTTAGATGAAGCCCAAAATATTAAAAGTCCTACTAGTGCAAGAACAATTGCGTGTAAATCCCTTAATAGAAAAAATACCATTGCTGTTTCAGGAACACCATTTGAAAATCATGTAACAGATGTTTGGTCAATCGTTGATTTTGTTAAACCAGGTTTACTGGGATCATTGGACCAGTTTAACGACGTGATATCTGATGATGTTGATGGCGGTCGAAAGCTAGAACCAATTCTCTCTTCTTTGATGATTCGCCGACTAGTGAAAGATGTGGCAAATGAATTGCCGCCTCGGGTAGATATTGACCAACCATTACAAATGTCCCCAAAAGAATGCGAAGAATATGCACAATATTTAGATGAATTAAAGGGTTCATCTAAGACGGACCGAATTTCTATTGGAATGTTTCAGAAATTACGAATGTATTGCACGCATCCGATTATAGCAAGCAATGACGTTCCAACAGACCCATACTCAAAATCCGTCAAATACCAACGTTTGTGTGAAATATTAGAGGGAATATTTGAAACAAGAGAAAAAGCTATTGTTTTTACGTCCTATAAAAAAATGTTCGAAATCTTCGAAAAGGATTTGCAATATCGGTACGGCGTAAAAATATGGGCTATAAATGGAGAAACTGACGTTAATGAACGACAAATAATTGTTGATGAATTCAATCAGTATTCTTCACCTGCTATTCTTATCTTGAATCCGCGTGCAGCCGGTACAGGTTTAAATATAACGGGAGCAAATCACGTTATTCACTATAATCTTGAGTGGAATCCAGCTTTGGAGGACCAATCCTCTGCTCGAGCGTACCGTAAGGGACAATCAAAAACAGTTTTTGTCCATAGACTGTATTACAAAGATACCATAGAACAAGTTATACAACAAAGGATTTTACGGAAAAGGGACATTGCCAAAGAAGCCGTTGTCGGTGTTACAGGCGACTCCTTGGATGAAGAGGATCTTTTGAAAGCATTAACTATGGTTCCAAAAATTTAAATGAGGTGTGAACATGTCAAATTTAAACGACGAAATCGAACTCTTACCGGATCCGGCTAGGATTGTGAATGGCCTACGTGACACGGGCTACAATTTCAATACTGCAATTGCAGATATTGTCGATAACTCTATTGCCGCAAAAGCCACAAAGATATCCATTAACGTTTATATGGATCCAAGCCAAAATGTCAGAGTATATATCGCAGACAATGGCATCGGCATGGATTTGGACGGTCTCAAAAATGCTATGAAATATGGTTCTAAGGAAAGAGTGGAAAAAAACAGCCTTGGAAAATTTGGTTTAGGTTTGAAAACGGCATCCACAGCTTTCTGCAAACAATTGTCTTTAATCTCAAGAGGTCCCAATGATGCGGAAGTCCGTAAAGTCCAATGGGATTTGGATTACATTAGTGATATTGGCTCATGGAAGTTGAAAATAGTTCCTGTCGAAGATGAGGAAATAGAAATCCTTGATACAGTTGCATCGGGAACAACAGGAACACTTGTTGTATGGAATAAGGTTGATAGACTGCTAAAAAGCTATCAAAAACAATCTGCGGCTAAAAAGGCTTTAGAAAAAAAAATAGAAGACCTGCGATTTCACTTGTCAATGGTGTTCCAGCGCTTTTTAGATGAAAATGATCCGCGAGCTGCTAACACCTCAATTGATTTGAATGATATTCCTGTTGAACCATGGGATCCATTCTGCACAAAGGAACCCAAATCAGAACTTGTACAATGTCAGGATGTTCCTGTGGATATTGAAAATGGGGAGAAAACGTCATTTAAAGTGGCGGCATATGTGATTCCCAGAAAATCTGAGTTTAGCACAAAAGAGGCTAGTGAAAAAGCTCGAGGAAATAACGATTATCAAGGCTTCTACGTTTATAGAGAAAATAGGCTTATTCATTACGGCGATTGGTTTGGTTTTTTCACAAAGGAACCTCATGGTTCCTTGTTACGTGTTGATTTCTCATTTACGCATGAGATGGACGATTTATTGAATGTTGATATAAAGAAATCGAGAATAATGCTAATATCAGAATTATCTGAATTCTTAGTAAAATTCTTGGCCGCACCTCGTCGAGAAGCACAAAAGCGTTATAGAGATGGAGAGACTAAATCAATTCATCAGCCAGGCAAGGAGGCCCATAATTCATCAAATTCGTCTATTAATGCCAAAGCTTCTGATGTTGAAAATTCGCGAATAACTCCTACGGGTAAACCCGATGAAGTTGTTGTCGATAATCCATATGGATCGTTTAAAAAGAAGATTACAATTGGTGAAGCTGAAATTCCGACACAAAATAGAGTTGTCCCCGTTCCATCTATTGATGACAATGCCTTGTGGGAACCGGCTTTGATTAATGGTGTACATGCCGTTCGAATAAATGAAAACCATGATTTTTATAAAAAGATATATGGTCCTATTTTGGCAAAGGGAGTTATTGTTGAAGGTCTTGATGATCTTTTGTGGGCGTTAGCTGAAGCGGAAAATTCTACTTGTAATCAAGCAACAATTGAAAACTATGAAGACATGCGTTTTACCGTATCTCGAATTTTGAAAAAATTGGTTGCAGATCTCCCTGATCCAGAAGTGTCTGAGGAATAAATTTTATGAGTGCAGCCGATCTTCAAAAATATTTGCAAGAGTATTTTTCATTGCCTTTCGATGTGAGAAAGGAATTGTATGAAGGCAATGAATGCTATTTCGCCTCACCGTCAAATGAGGAAAATTCACTTTTTGAAGTTAAGGCATACATTCAGAATGAAATTAGGATTGTTCTGGAAATAAAGCCCCAAATACATGCAAGAGCAATGCTTGAGTCAATTTCGGGAGCCGATAACGAGAAAAAGACGAATTTTATTAATTACCTTAATTCTTTAAAGTCCAAAAGGGTCTCTGTTGATTTGCAAGTAAATGGTCTCCCAATAAATAATGAAGAATTAAAGAATTGTACATGGAACAATTTTTATTGCCGTCTAACACGAGTTCCTATTACAGATTCAAATGAGCCCTTAGATTTATTTGATGTGATATCAGAATGGACTAAACAGGCCATTTGTCTTTTCTTGTGCTTGCTTCCCGTTTCTGATCAAGAAGAGCAAATGGGTGAACTAGAAGGATCGCAATATCAGGTCGTTTGCAATAAATACGAACGCAGCCCAATCAATCGAGAATTATGCCTTGCAAAGAAGGGCTACACATGCAAAATCTGCGGCTTTGATTTCGAAAAAACGTATGGTAGTATTGGTCGAAGATTCATACATGTACATCACATTGTTCCTGTATCAATGATTGGACCGAACTATCAAATTAATCCAGAAGAAGATTTAATTCCCGTGTGTCCTAATTGTCATGCCATGTTGCACAGGAAAAGCCCACCTTTTTTACCAGATGAAATAAAGAAAAACCTAGAGAAAGAACGTATAAAAACTGAATAAAACTCCAAAACCTCGCAAGATGTTCTCGCGAGGTTGATAAGGGATCCTTAATCCCCCGCCTACCTCTGTTTCAGCCAATACGCGAAGAAGTAGTCCGACAGGCGATAGGTTCCGTTTTCTTCCGTAAGTACGAGCTTGTTTTTCAGGCCCTTCAAGGACGCCTGCACGCTGCTTGGCGAAGACAGCCCATATTTGGCAACGAATGCACCCGAGGTCAATTCGCGGGCAACGCCTTCCTGCGCGATGGCGAGCAAAAGCATTTTCTGTTTCGAAGAGAACATCGAAAACACATCCTTATACTGCTGTTCCTGCGTGAGGATTATATTTTGCAACGCGACACTCAAGAAATCCTGCGGACAAACGCCATTTTCAGGCGTCAACGCGAATAGTTCGTTCATCAGCATTTGCACAAACCAGGTCGTCCCATCGAAAAGCGAATAGACACTCCGGACAGCGTCCGCCTCCACTTTCTTCCCCCTAAGAGCAAACATCCGTTGCGCAAATTCGCAATAAACATCTTCGGGGATGGCCGCCAAATTCATGGAGATGGCGCTTTGATAAAAGGGCTTGCTACGCGAATAGAACATCTCGTTCAGGAGGTGCTGCCGCGAGCCCGAAAAAATGAAATGCGTATTTTTGCACTGCTGAATTTTCGTGCGCAAGAGAGCCTCTACACTTGATTCCCCGTATTCCGCAATTTGTTGGAACTCATCGATGGCGACAATGCACGGACGCTTTTCGGTTTCCAAATAATCAAAAATTTCGTCAAGAGTCTTTTGCGGAGTCTTAATTTCTCCGAGCTTGAGTTCAAACGACGGTTCACCCGTATTAGAGTCTAGTTTAAATGCAAATCGCAATGTCGAAACAATTTCAAAAAAACGCTCATACCATTTCTTTTGTTGAGCCTGTTCTTTTTGAACGGCTTTGCTAAACTCGTATATAAATTCTTCTATTGATTTTGTGGCGTAAATGTCGACAAAGAATGTCGCATAGTTTTTCTTTATCTTGGGCTGCTTGAAAAAGTGGTGGACAAGCCCGGACTTGCCAAGCCTACGGGGACTTGACAAGACAACATTCCTGCCATTCTCGACATGTTTTTGCAAAAGTTCGACTTCTGCTTCGCGGTCGCAGAAGAACTCAACAGGAATATCCGATCCGATAACAAAAGGATTAGTCAGGTCCATTTCAGCCTCCAATTATCACGATTATGATTATTATAAATATAATAATTATCTTTATAATAATCACAAATATAATTATTCATTTTATAATAATGAACAATCGCACACCCGTTCTCTCGTCTTTCGTCTCTCGTCTTTTGTCTCAATTGGCATGGTTCTTGCATTTACTAGAGCGAAAACAAGGCAAGGCAATCATTTTGTTTCATTTTGAAACGTTTTGATTGTTGCGACCGCTTAAAATTTTAACATAAAGGAGATTCCCGGTCAAGCCGGGAATGACAAAGAAAAAGGACGAAATATGGCAACAGAAAAGATGGAGTTCCAGACCGAAGTTCGCGACATGCTGAACTTGATGATTCATTCTCTTTACAGCAACAAGGAAATTTTCCTCCGCGAATTGGTTTCTAACGCAGCAGATGCACTCGACAAGCGTCGTTTCCTCTC
>JAEEGL010668822.1_pt1 | contig 11276 bp, 11 predicted proteins | sample 9134231 | NCBI WGS metagenome assembly JAEEGL01 (sample SAMN16246548, study PRJNA631951) | gut metagenome | biome: gut microbiome; feature: rumen; material: fiber-attached | host: Bos | place: Iran: Karaj | collected 2018-10
CATCCATATGCATAACATGTGATCCTTTAACCAATATAGTATATCCATTAAGATCTAATATAGATAGATATTCATATATATCTTGTTTATTTTTAAAATGAATCCCATCTATATATTTTACATCTTCACCAAAAAGTAAAATATTTCTAGTTTTTATATTTTTTAATAGTTTATTAATCTTTTTATATATTTTTATATTATACGTTCCAAGCTCTTTAATATCTCCCAATATGACCATTTTCTTTTTAAATTTATTTAAATATTCTATTGATCCTTTGAGTGATTCAAAAGACGCATTATAAGTATCATCTATGATAGTATAATTATCATGTTTAATTATATTCATTCTTCCTCTTATAAAACTAAAATTATTAATAATATTAATTATATTTTGAATATCTATATTAAAATAGATTCCCATTTTAAATGCAAGTATAATATTAGAAATATATAATCTGTTAGGAATTTTAAACTTCACATTATAACGTTTTTTATTATATATTAAGTTAAAATCAAGAGTATCTTTTAATATTAATTTACTATATCTAATATCCTCACACTTATCTAATTTAGTATATTTAATTTTTTTAAGCATCTTATCTAAATATGGGACAAATAATAAAGGATTAGTATTTATAATTTCTAATTTAGCTTTTAAAATATCTTTTTTACTACCTAAATTACCTATATGAGAAGTACCAATGTTTGTAATAAGCGCGATATCAGGCTTCAAATATTTTACTATATCAGATATTTCACCAAAATGATTCATTCCAATTTCTATTACGATAATGTCAATATCACAAGAAAGAGTAAACATTGTATCTGAAATACCTAGATAATTATTCTTATTATCAATATTTTTTAAAACATTATATTTAGATGATAATATATTATATATTAATTCTTTAGTTGTAGTTTTTCCTACTGAACCTGTAACCATGATTAATGGTATATTTATATATTTATCTCTTATATATCCCATTATCTTCAAAATAGTATCATAGATATTTACTACTTTTATAATTCCTACATTGCTACTGGTATGAATATCTTTATCCGTTATAACAATTGAGGCACCATTTTTTATTGCATCATCAACATATAAATATCCACTACCTATTGTAATAAAACAGTCACCTACAGATATTCTTCTACTATCAAAACTAAATTTATTAATATAAGCATCAAAATTACTTGGTAAATTTAAAAAAGTTCCATTAACAAGTTTAATCAACGATTTGATATTCATATTATCACCAGTAAATTATATTCTTATAAATAAAAAAAATGCCTACATATATTTAGACATTTGTTTCATCATTTGATTAACTTGTTTTTGTGAAGGTGTTCTACCCATTCCACTCATCATAGCTTTAATCATTTGTTCATTGATAGGTGGATTTTTCTTTAAATATTTTTGTAAATAGTGTCTAGCTAGAAAAAATCCAACAACTCCACCAACTATAAAACCACCTAATATTTGTAGTAAATCAATTAAAAATGGCATAATATCATCTCCTACTTAATTATACTAAATATATGTTTTTTTTTCAATAAAATTATTTCGTAATAGTTATATTTTGAGAATTCATAACTAATTTTCTTTCACTTAAACCCATATACACTGTAGATACTAGTACAACCATCACAAATAATATAATTATTGAATTCCCTTCTATTTTTTTAATAACGTTTTCCATAAGCTACCTCCTTAACTATATTCATTTTAATACGAATATTTGTTCGTGTCAATAATAAAACGAACTTTTTTTCGGTTTTTTTAAAAAAATGTAAAACAAATGTTTGACATATCCAAAAACTTATTATATAATTAAAGTGTAATATAAAGGAGTGATAAAATGGAAAAATTAACTAGGAGACAAGAAGACGTATTAAAATATATTAAAGAATTTATGGTATCACATGGATATCCACCTACTATTAGAGAAATTGGTAAAGCATTAGATATTTCTAGTCCCGCGACTATTCACTCACACTTAAAAGGATTAGAAGATAAAGGCGTAATTAAAAAAGATGGTTCTAAAAATAGAGCAATTGAATTACTTGTAGATAATGAATATGAAAATAATAACGAAGATATTATTGAAGTTCCACTACTTGGTAAAATCACTGCAGGTTCTCCTATCGAAGCTATTGAAATGCCTGATGAGTTATTTGCTCTACCAGCATCATTAGTTCCAACAGGCGAAGAAGTATTTACATTAAAAGTATCTGGAGAATCTATGATTAACGCGGGAATATTAGATGGTGACATAGTAATAGTTAAAAGATGTAATAATGCCCATAATGGTGAAATTATTGTAGCGATGACTTCTGAAAACGAAGTTACTTTAAAAACATTCTATAAAGAAATAGATCATATAAGATTGCAGCCGGAAAACGATACAATGGATCCAATTATATTACCTGACGTTACTATATTAGGTAAAGCTATAGGATTATATAGAAAAATATAACTAGTCAATTGACTAGTTTTTTTATTAAAAAAGCAAATACTATTTTTTGTATTTGCTTATAAACTCTTTACTATATTCTTCATAAGTACCATTTTGAATAGATTCTCTTATCTCTTCCATCATCTTAATTAAAAATCTTAAATTGTGAATTGATAAAAGTCTACCAGCATTAGTCTCTCCACATACAAGTAAATGTCTTATATATGCTTTGGTAAAGTTTTTACATGTATAGCAATCACAGCCTTCTTCTAACGGTGTAAAGTCCTCTTTATATTTAGCATTATGTAAATTAATTTTACCAGTTCTAGTAAACGCATTACCATGACGAGCAAGTCTTGTCGGATGAACACAGTCAAACATATCAATACCTTGACGAACACCCTCTATGATATCTAAAGGTTCCCCCACTCCCATCAAGTATCTTGGTTTATCTTTAGGTAAATATGGAATAGCATAAGATATCATTTTATACATAACATCTTTAGGTTCCCCTATTGATGTACCACCTATACTATATCCATCGAAGTCTAATTTAACCGTTTCTTCCGCACTCCATCTTCTTAAATCTTCAAATTCCCCACCTTGAACAATACCAAATAAACTTTGGTTAGGATTTTTATGAACTGCTTTACCACGAGCTGCCCATCTTAAAGTTCTTTCAGTTGATGCTTTGGCATATTCATAAGATACAGGATAATCTATACACTCATCAAAGCTCATTGCTATATCACTATCTAATTTATTTTGAATTTCTATACTTTTTTCAGGTGTTAATAGTAAATTTTTTCCATCAATATGACTTTTAAATTTAACACCTTCTTCAGTTATATCATTTTTCTTAGCTAAACTAAATACTTGAAATCCACCTGAATCTGTTAATATTGGACCATTCCAGTTCATAAATTTATGTAATCCACCTGCATGGTCTACAATATCTTCACCGGGTCTTAACCATAAATGATAAGTGTTAGATAAAATGACAGCAGAATTAATTGCTTTTAATTCTTCTGGCATTAATGTTTTTACATTAGCTAGTGTTCCTACCGGCATAAACATAGGAGTTTCATAAGTACCATAGTTAGTTTCTAATGTACCATATCTAGCATCACCATCAGTTTTTAATAAATTATATTTTATATGCATAAAATCACCACTTCCATTATATCAAAAAAATATATAAAAAACACCATAAAGGTGTAAATTACTTGGTAGCCTGCATGGGGTTCGAACCCATGAATGTAGCCTTGAGAGGGCTATGTGTTAAGCCACTTCACCAGCAGGCCATAAAAAATGACACAATAATTGTATCATAGTATTTATCTTTTGGCAACAACTTCATCTTTATTTGATAAAGTCTGTTCAATTTTTAAAACTGCATCTTTAATAATCTTATAATTTTTATATTGATGTCTATCAATTAATAATTTGACTAAATTAAATCCAGTTATAACAATAGTCCCTCCAAATGAAATATAACGTATAAGACCATTATTTGCTTTATCATAGTACATATTAGCACCAATAATACCATCCACTACAACTGATGATGCTAAAGCAATACGATCAAGTTTAAGAGTCTTTTTATACATATCAAGACGTTGATTAAGTATCTTAAAGGTTAAAATTTCCACAAGTATGCCTCCTTGTTTTTTTATTATAACATAACAAAAATAAAAAAGATATATTAATATATCTTTTATTCGCTTCTTAAAGCTTCTACTGGATCTTTTTTTGCAGCCATTCTAGATGGAATTAAACCAGCAATCACAGTTAATATAACACTTATTAACACAAGTATTAATCCGCTGCCTAATGGAAGTTTAGCTATATTTTCTACACCATATAAATTTTCAATAACTTTATTAATTGGGATGCATAATAGTAATGTCACTAAAACACCAAACACGCCGGCTACAAAGCCTTCAATAATAGTTTCTGCATTGAATACTCTTGTAACATCTTTTTTAGACGCACCAATACTTCTTAATATACCAATTTCTTTAGTTCTCTCTAATACTGATATATATGTAATTATAGATATCATTATACTAGATACTACAAGTGATATAGCTACGAAAGCAACTAATACATAAGTAATTACATTAATAACACTAGTAATACCACCCATTAATACACCAACATAATCTGTATAAGTGATTTTATCAGTATCATCTTTTGTATCGTTATATTCAGAAATTATCCTTTTTACTGCATCTTTTGCAGCATAGTTTTTAGGATATATATTTACTGATGTTGGATTATCAATAGACGCAATTCCTAAAATATATTTCATAGAATCTAATGTAGTATCATCTTCATAAGGATAACCTGTAGCTATATTAATCGATAAATTACTAAGTTGTTCCTTACCTATTTCTGAATTATTATTCTTATCGATTACATATTCCATTAATTCTTTTCTATATCCAAGTACATTAGTAGCAGCAGCTTGTGTTGAATCAGACATTTTCATAACGCCAACTACCTTTAATTCCATACCATTATCTACTAACTCTTTCATTTTTTCTTTAGATACTGCTATATTAGTCCAACCACCATTTACTTTTTCATAGTATGAGGTATTTAAAACCAATTTATAAGTTAGACCAATGAAATCTTTATATGTATAATTTGGAATATCCAAAGAATCTTTCTTACCTGCTTTGACGCTTCTCATCTCTTCAGGTAATTTAGATGAATCTAATACATTCATGCCATATAATAATGATAATGGTATATTACCATCCTTATCTAATATTAAAACAAGTTCATCATAATTTTCAGGCATTCTTCCTTCCAATATTTCATACTGACCATCTAATAATTCTTTATTATCAATAAGTTGTTCTAAAACACTTCCTCTTAAAGTATTCGAACTATCAAGTTCATATAATTTATCATATGCAGATGAGAATATATGTAGTTTAATATTATAAGAATAACTTATATCAGTTACATAATCTTTGATATTAGAAAAATTACTATCTAAAGCAACTTTAAAATCTTTTAAATTGTTAGTAACTTCATTAGTAAGTGCCATCATACTAGAATTTGTAATATCATCATAAACACATTTTTCACAAGATACATTATTATCAAATTTAAATGTAACCGCATCACCTAAATCAAAAGTATTTTTATCAATGGTAATAGGATAACTTGATAATGTTTCTTTTTCTGTTTTATCTATATATTCACGCATACCAGAAGATAAAGATAATATCAAAGCAATACCTATTATACCTATAGAACCCGCGAAAGCCGTTAAAAATGTTCTACCTTTTTTAGTCATCAAATTATTTAATGAAAGCGATAAAGCAGTTAATAAACTCATTGATGTTTTTGAGCTTTTTGATTTTATAGTCTCTTCTTCTTTTAAATCATAAGGATTGGAATCATCAACTATTTTTCCATCTTTAAGCCTAATAATTCTAGTAGAATATATATCTGCAAGTTCTGGATTATGCGTAACCATAATAACCAATTTATCCTTACTAATGTCTTTTAATATATCCATTATTTGTTTGCTAGTTTCTGAGTCTAACGCTCCTGTTGGTTCATCAGCAAGCAAGATATCCGGATCATTTACTAAGGCACGCGCAATAGCAACCCTTTGCATCTGTCCACCAGATAATTGATTAGGTTTTTTATGAATATGCTTAGCTAAACCAACTTTAGTTAATGCTTCCCTAGCTTTTCTAGTTCTTGTTTTTTTAGATACACCTGATAAAGTAAGTGCAAGTTCTACGTTAGCCAAAATAGTTTGATGAGATATCAAATTATAATTTTGAAATACAAAACCAATTCTATGATTTCTATAACTATCCCAATCTGATTCTTTATACTTTTTTGTACTTATATTATTAATTATTAAATCACCAGAATCATAATGATCTAAACCACCAATAATATTTAAAAGTGTAGTTTTACCAGATCCAGAAGGTCCTAGGATAGAGGCAAACTCACATTCCCTAAAACTAACACTTACATCATCTAGAGCAACTTGTTTAAAGTCTCCTGTTATATATACTTTTTTTATTTTTTTAATCTCTAACATAAATGTCCTTTCTACACTCTTTGTAATATATTAATTATAACAAAAAGGTAGAATTTAATCTACCTCTATTTTTTTTATTTTATATGTAATAAATAGTCCTTGTATCGCAGATATAATTATAAATATACCACCTAATCTTGTTACCATCTTAGCAATAAAGAATGGTTTAACAATTAATATGATACCTAATAGTGAAGTTATAATTGCAGAAATAAGTAATACCTTCCACATTCTATTATCATTTTTAAAATCCATTAATGTTTTTAAATTAGAAAGTCCATCTGCTAAAACAGCAATACCAAGTAATATATGCATAATTGATATTACAGTTTCTGATCTTACAATTATAAATAGACCTATTAATAATGATAATATTCCTATAAATAATGATATATTACTACTTTTATTTACAAAATTCATAACTAATGTTACAGCACCAAATAAAAGTATAACAGATCCAACTAAATTAACTGCAACATTAAGTGATTCATCAGGCCATATAGTTAAAATAACACCTACTAATAATAATACAATATTATTAAATAAAATATTCTTTGTTATACTACTAAAACTACTTTGCATAAATCCTCCTAATATACATTGATGCTTCCAATTCCACCATCAATTTTAATTAATGCTTCACCATTGCCACTGATACCTTCAAAAGATTTACCAAAGATTTTAATTTCTCCTATACCTTTTGATGCATCAAATTTATAACTATCTTCACTGCCTAATAAATCGATATCAATATTACCTATACCAAGGTCTATATAACCAGATATTCTAACATCTGTAGCAATATTAACATTGCCTATTCCTGCATCTAAATCTAAGATACCTACATTAGAATTTTTAATTTCGATATTTCCTATACCACCATGAATTTTGGCTTTTTCTAGTATATCTAATTTATCAATTCTAATATCACCTACACCAGCATCCATATATAAATTTTTTCCAGATAAACTATCTATAGTGATTTTTCCTACACCAGCATTTATGGTAATATCTTCAAATGTTTTATTATAAGGAATATATAGTGTAATTACACCTCTTCTTTTAAACCAATGATCCTTTTCTTTAATAACAAGTTTATCACCTAAAGTATCCTCTGAAACATATTTAGGTGCTTCTATAGCAAATTTAGAATCATTTTTAATAATTAATTCATCCTTATCAATATTGATTTCTAATTTATTAATTCCTGTTTCGCCTTCTATACCTACATACTGAGATGAAACAGTTTTACTTGGTATAACATAATATATAAAAGACGCTAAGGTAGTGCACATACCTATAATGATAATCGCAGCTAATGCAAGTGCCAAAAATCTTCTAGTACTATTTGTCACTTACAATCACGCTCCCAAATAAAGCAAATGAATCTACATAAATAGTATTTTTAGAATCAGTATTACCTACTTTATTTATATGATCATTAAAAATACCACTTGTTTTAAATTTAACATTAACACCTTCTGGAACTGATATTTTAACGCTTCCAAATACGGCAGTTACCTTAAGTACTATATCTTTTTTTATTTTTGCATCCTTAAGATCATATTTTACACTTCCAAATACAGCTTCTAAAGATGTATTTTTAATTTCGTCTTCATGAATTACTTCTTCTTTAAAAATACCTGATATAGTATCATCATCACTTTGTTTTTCTCTTGCCTTTTCTATTTCTTTAGATACTTTATGTTCAAATGTGTTTTTAAACATTATAGAAAGACCAATAATAACTAGTATAGCTGGGAAACATAATTTACCAACAATTTCAAATGATACAAAATCATTACATGCTAGTAATAATACTATACCAACCATAAACCATATAAAACTACCAAGTTTATCTTCTTTCTTAAAAATATTTATAAAACTTGGAATTATTATAAATAATGTCCACCATCCCTCAAAGAAAATATCAATATCAGTAATACCTAAGGCGTTAAAACCAAATATAACACCAACTACTATAAATACAAAACCCCATATAAAATTACTTGTTCTCATAATATACCTCCTAACACTTATCATCACAAGTTTCTAATTGCTTTATAACATTTTTAAACATGTCATAGCTTTCTTTATTCATCTCATCAGTTAAATCCATATATGCATCATTCTGACTTTTACTTATTCCTTCAGTCATAGCTATAGCCTTACCATTTTTTATTGCAACCACATTCGGTGCATATATTCTTTTACCTGCAACTAAAATATTATCTTTTTCCTTTAATTTATAATCAGATAATACATCTGATATTAAACTAACTAATTTATGATAATCAGAAGTACCATCTGATACCTTTACGATCTTTCCATTTTCAAGTTTCAATGTATCTCTTATTTCCAGGACATCAACATAATAAACTTTTTTCAAATTACTGTCAGTTGCTGCTTTAATTAAGTTCTTTAAAACACTTCTACACCACGGGCATTTAGCAAAACCAAAATATACAATAAATGATTCTTTATTTTCAATCATCCCTATAATATCTTTAGCTTCACGATATACAAATGGATTATCTTTAGGAATGGATACTTCTCTAATGGTTTGATTATTAGAATTTAAAGTTCCATTTAAAGATTCATATTCATTTTTAAATCTAGATGCATCACTCTTAGTACATCCAGTTATAAAAAATAAAACTAATAAACTGAATAATATCTTTTTCATAACTACACTCCTAATTTATTATACAATAAATATCAAAAAAATAAAAGAATTAATATCTTTTATTTTTACTGTTTTGTTTGATTATTTCTATATTAGCGTGTGATGCATATACATCAATTTTAGTATTTCCATAATAAATCTTTTTGTTATTAAAATCATCAATTACTTCCTTCATTATAAGATCAGGTTTAACATCATTAATAGAAACATCTATAAAATTTCCATTTTTTGTTAAAGCAATATTTTCATACTTTGTCTTAGTAACTTCTATTTTAATGTCTTTTATATTTTCTTCATGGAAATCAAAAATCCATATTCTATCAAAGTACAAGTTGTTTTCCATATCAAAATGATATTCATCTTTTTGTGTATTTGAATAATCAAATGGAATAAATTCAAATTCTTTAAATCCTATACAAAATATTCCAACACCTACGCCCATTAATATAACAGATATTAAAAATGTGAGTCCATATAATTTAGCTTTTTGTTTTTTATTTACAATAAAGTTAAATAATATTGTTAATATTATAATATTAATGATTATAGAAGAAACTATACCAAGTAATATACCTACGAAAGTAAGACCAGACTTGCATATTAAGAAAGATAATATTAACACAATACTAAATGCGAATAAACTTAATAAAAACGCGAATATGATAAATATAGTTATAAATTTAATAAATAAAATAAATATTTTAGCTATACCATCAATAAATCTATATCCAGCATGCTCAGGATCTCTTATAATTATTTTTTCTTTTTCAATTTTCTTTTCTTCTTTTTCTATAGTAACTTCTTTTTCTTCTTTTGGTGAAGATATAACGACATCATAATAATTTAAATATCTAACCTTAAATATTTGTACTAATAATACGATAGATATAGCTATCGCGATGAAGATGTATAACCCTTCAATTAAACCAAATAATATATCATATAAACCATCTGGTATAACTGAAAATAAATGTTCTATTAAATTTTTACCTACAGACCCTATAATTGAGAAAAATATTAAAAATATACCAATTAAAATTATTTGTTCAAATATACATTTCATTTTTTCTTTTAATTTCATACTAAAAAATACATCTATAGTCTTTGTAATATATGATGTAAAATCATCTATATATTTATTAAATATATTTTTAGACTCTTTAATATCAGCCACTTCTTTAATATCTTTGTTTAATAAATCATCAATATTTAAATTAAACATTTTACATATCTGAAGTACTTTATCCATCTCAGGATATGCTGCCCCACTTTCCCACTTTGATACAGCTTGTCTAGATACTCCAAGTTTATCCGCTAATTCTTCTTGTGATAAATTATTATCCTTTCTTATCTTTTTTAAATTATCTTTGAAATTCATAATATTCTCCTTTCACAAAAAATATATCAAATTAATTGGTTGCGTTCTACCAATTTTCAGTTTCATTTTGTATAATTTTAGTTGCGTTTATATTATTTTATCAAAAAAATAGTATTTTTAATACTATTTTTCATTTTTCATAATATTACTTAAATCATTAAGCATAGTTTTAGTTTCTTTACTAATATTTCGTGAACTTTTTAATATCTTAAATATATTTGAAAAATCACTTTTAATTTGAGTTATAGTTTTTATATTATGTTTTTTTAATATATTAAATACTTCATAAACAAATTGTTCTTTTTCTGTATCATTATACATGTATATCCAATCAGACATACCTCTATCAAATGTCATACTAAATTTATTTAGTGATGTCTTTTCAAAACTGTCATCTAATACTTTCCAACTTAATGGAGCATGTGAAAAAAGTATTGGAGCCTTTGACTTTATTACGACATCATTACTATGTTGAAAAAGTAATCCTATAACAGAATTTTGTGGAATGAGATGTATTAATTTTTTTTGTATACGACGATATCTATGTGTATAAAATTCTATATCCCTTAATCCCGGTCCATCATTACTATATATTTTTAAAATATTATTTTTTACAAATATATTTGTGTACATAGCGGCTACTATAGCAAGATTACCACCTTTAGAATGACCACC
>JAEEGL011583299.1_pt1 | contig 11276 bp, 8 predicted proteins | sample 9134231 | NCBI WGS metagenome assembly JAEEGL01 (sample SAMN16246548, study PRJNA631951) | gut metagenome | biome: gut microbiome; feature: rumen; material: fiber-attached | host: Bos | place: Iran: Karaj | collected 2018-10
AATGAGGAAGTTTGTCATATCATTCGCGATGCTGGCCCTACTTGGCCTTATGCCAATTCTGGCCTCAGCCCAATGCACGTCAATAGTTGTCGGAAAGAAAGCCTCGGACGACGGATCGGTGATGACAGCCCATACCTGCGACTCCAACTTCAGGACCTGGCTCACGATGGAGCCGAGAAAGGTATTTGCTCCGGGGAGCGTTGATGAGATCCGCTGGGGCCTGATGCACACGGAAGAGCCGTACGACACAAGGGACGTGGAAGTCAAAGGCTCAATTCCAGCCCCGGAAAAGGAGACTTTCCGATATATGAACGTGGCCTACCCTTGCATGAACGAAAAGCAGCTGGCCATAGGAGAAACCACCACCGAAGGCCGTCAGGACCTGCGTCGCGGAGATGCCCTGTTCCTTATAGAAGAGCTTGAAAGAGTGGCTCTTCAGAGATGCTCTACGGCCAGAGACGCCATCCGCCTGATGGGAAGCCTGGCAGAAGAATACGGCTTTGCAGACAACGGAGAATGCCTCACGGTCATAGACAAGAAAGAGGCCTGGTTCTTTGAGATATACGGCACCGGAAAAAGCGGCAAAAAGCCTGGAGCGCTGTGGGTTGCACAGAGGATTCCGGATGACCACGTAGGCATCAGCGCCAACGTGCCGAGGATAGGGACAGTGAACTTCTCCGATCCGGATAATTTCATGTACGGCTCTGACCTTAGGGAAAGATGCAAGGAACTGGGTCTTTGGGACGGAAAGTCCCCTTTCAAGTTCTACAAGATGGTTTCAGAGGACGGGCAGAAAGGCAAGAACTTCTCCCACAGGGAGGTCTTTGTGTTCAACACCCTGGCTCCAAGCCTTGGCCTGACTATGAAAGACGAGGAGATTCCGTTCACCATCAAGCCTGAGAAGAAAGTCAGCGCAAGGCAGATGTTTGAGCTATACCGCTCCACATACGAGGGGACTGAGTTTGATATGCTCAAGAACCTGAACACGGAAGTCAAGAGATGGACCAGGAACGAAAACGGAGAACTGGTAGCCGTTTCCGACACAACCTGTCCTGTAAGCCCATATATGACCAATGCAACCCGATCTCTTCTGAACTCCCTGAAGCCAGGGACAGTATCGTGGGCTTACACTATTTCTGTCATACAATGCTCATACTCAGAGATAATCAAACTCCGCGACTGGCTGCCTGACGAGGTCGGCGGAGTGGCTTACTTTGCATTTGACATTCCGGCCCTTACCCCGAGAGTGCCGATCTATGCCGGCCAGACAAGGCTTCCTGCAGGATTTGAGGTATGCGGGCAGAAACGCTACCGCAAAGACGCGGCTATTTGGAGATTCAGGGAAGCCAACCGCCTCGCTGCTTTCGGCTGGAACAGAACCGCCGCCAGCGTCAAAAAGGCGCTCAAGGAGTACGACGACATGATCTTCGACGATGCTCCAGCCCTGGAAAAGAAAGCGGTACAGCTGATCAAAGAAGGCCGCAAGGAAGAAGCCGTGGAACTGTTGAACGGCTATTGCAGCCGCCTGAGCGCATCAGAGCAGAAAACTTGGGAAGAACTTAAAGAAGAATTCTGGAATATTTTCGCAAGAAGTTTGTAAATTGCACCTTGATTTGAACCTTTGACGATGCAATCACCAAAAAACATAAAACTAGTTTTAGAGAATGGCCTTGAATTTCAGGGCTATTCTTTTGGGTACCAGAAGAGTGCAGACGGAGAGGTAGTGTTCAACACCGCAATGGTCGGCTACCCGGAAAGCCTGACGGACCCGTCTTATTCTGGACAGATACTCTGCATAACCTACCCTATTATAGGAAACTACGGGGTTCCTGAAGACAGCAGGGACGAAAACGGAATTTCCAGGGTGTTCGAATCTGACAAGATCCACGTCAGGGCTCTGGTCATTTCCTGCTATTCTGAAAACTACAGTCACTGGGATTCTGCCAGAAGCCTGGACCAGTGGCTGAAAAGCCAGAAGATTCCGGGAATCTATGGAGTTGACACAAGGGAGCTTACAAAGGTTCTCCGCGACAACGGGGCAATGCTGGGAAGGATAGTCCCGGCAGACAGCAGAAAGCATTCCCCTATCGCTGACCCTAACCTTGACAACCAGGTGGACATTGTCTCCTGCAAGAAAACAGTCACATACGGCAAAGGCGCCAAAAGAGTGGTGCTGGTAGACTGCGGCGTAAAAAACAACATACTCAGGTGCCTTATAAACAGGAACGTGGAAGTTATCCGCGTGCCTTGGGACTACGATTTCAATACTCTGGAATGGGACGGGCTTTTCATCTCCAACGGGCCCGGTAACCCTGAACTCTGCACAAAGGCTGTTGAGAATCTGCGTGTGGCCATGAAAGGCGACAAGCCGATTTTCGGCATCTGTATGGGAAACCAGCTGCTGGCAAGAGCCGCCGGAGCAAAAACCTACAAGCTAAAGTACGGCCACCGCAGCCATAACCAGCCAGTAAGGATGGTTGGAACAGACAAATGCTATATAACCAGCCAGAACCACGGATTTGCCGTGGATACGTCAACCCTGGACAAAGACTGGGAGCCGCTGTTTGTGAACATGAACGACGGCACAAATGAAGGCATCCGCCACAAGAAGAAGCCGTTCTTCTCCGCCCAGTTCCACCCAGAGGCCACAAGCGGCCCTACCGATACGGAATTCCTGTTTGACCAGTTCATAAAACTCCTGTAGATGAAGAGAGCAAAATCCATAAAGAAAGTCCTGATACTGGGTTCCGGCGCACTGAAGATCGGTGAAGCCGGAGAATTCGACTATTCTGGTTCCCAGGCCCTCAAGGCGATGAAAGAAGAGCACATAAAGACCGTGCTCATAAACCCTAACATCGCCACGGTGCAGACATCGGAAGGAATTGCGGACAAGATCTACTTCCTGCCGGTAACCCCCTATTTTGTGGAGAAAGTCATCCAGAAAGAAAAGCCGCAGGGGATACTGCTTTCGTTCGGAGGCCAGACTGCCCTTAACTGCGGCGTGGAACTCCACCGCAAGGGAATACTGGAAAAGTATGGCGTACAGGTTCTTGGAACTCCTGTTCAAGCCATTATGGACACAGAAGACAGAGAACTGTTTGTCAAAAAGCTCGACGAGATATCCGTAAAGACCATAAAGAGCCACGCGGTTGAGAACATAGAAGATGCCCTCAAGGCGGCAAACGAGCTGGGCTATCCGGTAATCGTTCGCGCAGCCTACGCCCTGGGCGGCCTGGGCAGCGGATTCTGCAACAATGACTCTGAACTGAAGAAACTTACTGCAAAGGCATTTACCTTCTCCCCACAGGTTCTGGTTGAAAAATCGCTGAAGGGATGGAAGGAAATAGAATATGAAGTAGTCCGCGACAGGTTTGACAACTGTATCACGGTCTGCAATATGGAGAACTTCGACCCTCTGGGAATCCATACCGGAGAAAGCATTGTAGTGGCTCCGTCGCAGACCCTTACCAACCACGAGTACCATCTTCTCAGAGAGCTGGCAATCAAGATAGTAAGGCATATAGGCATAGTTGGTGAATGCAACGTTCAGTATGCCTTTGACCCTCAGAGCGAGGACTACAGGGTGATTGAAGTGAACGCCCGCCTTAGCCGTTCATCAGCCCTGGCCTCCAAGGCCACCGGATATCCGCTGGCTTTCGTGGCCGCCAAGCTCGGTCTGGGATACGGGCTGTTCGAGCTGAAAAACTCCGTGACCAAGACCACTCCGGCCTTCTTCGAGCCAGCCCTGGACTATATCGTGTGCAAGATTCCTCGCTGGGACCTTTCAAAATTCCACGGAGTGAGCCGCCATATCGGCAGCAGCATGAAAAGCGTGGGAGAAGTGATGGCCATCGGCCGAAGCTTTGAGGAGGTAATCCAGAAAGGCCTTCGAATGATTGGCCGCGGAGCCCACGGCTTCATTGCCAACAAGGAAATGCACGTGGAGGACATCGAGAAAGAGCTCAAGGAACCTACAGACAGCCGTATCTTTGTGATTGCCAATGCATACGAGGCTGGATACACCGTAGACCAGGTCCACGATGCCACCAAGATAGACAAGTGGTTCCTCCAGAAACTATACAACATTTACCTGATCGGCAAGGATCTTTCCAAGTTCAACGACCTAAGGCAAATGGATGCGGAAACGATGCGCCTGGCAAAGTCCAGCGGCTTTTCTGACTTCCAGATTGGAAGGCTCGTCCTCAAGCGCAAGACCGATCCGGACAACTATGCGGTAAAAGTTAGAGAATACCGCAAGGCCCTGGGAATCACTCCGGTTGTCAAACAGATAGACACCCTGGCGGCAGAATTCCCGGCCAAGACCAACTACCTGTACCTGACTTATAACGGAGACCGCCACGACATAGACTACGAGAAAGACCACAAGTCCATCATAGTCCTGGGCAGCGGAGCCTACCGCATCGGAAGCAGCGTGGAGTTCGACTGGTGCAGCGTAAACTGCCTTTCCACAATACGCAAATGCGGATGGAGAGGCGTGATGATCAACTACAACCCGGAAACCGTGTCCACGGACTACGATATGTGCGACCGCCTGTATTTTGACGAGCTCACATACGAGAGAGTTATGGACATCTATGAGCTGGAGGCTCCCCACGGGGTAGTTGTAAGTATGGGCGGCCAGATTCCTAATAACCTGGCAATGAGGCTCAACGATGCAAACGTGAGGATTCTTGGCACATCCGCCAAGAGCATAGACAACGCAGAAGACCGCCACAAGTTCTCGGCGATGCTGGACCGTCTGGGCATCAACCAGCCAAGATGGAGCGAGCTTACCACCCTGGACGACATCCACAAGTTTGTCGACAAGGTGGGCTACCCGGTACTTGTAAGACCATCCTATGTGCTCAGCGGCGCGGCTATGAATGTCTGCTCCAACAATCACGAACTCAAGCAGTTCCTGCAGATGGCCGCAGAAGTTTCCAAGAAGCATCCTGTAGTTGTGAGCGAGTTTATCCAGCACGCCAAGGAAATCGAGTTCGACGCCGTTGCCAAGGACGGAGAGATTGTGGCCTACGCCATCGGCGAGCATATAGAGTTTGCCGGAGTCCACTCTGGAGACGCCACCATCCAGTTCCCTCCTCAGAAACTTTATGTGGAAACTGTAAGAAGGCTCAAGAAGATATCCAGAACCATCGCCAAGGAACTCAGAATAAGCGGCCCGTTCAACATCCAGTATATGGCAAAGGAAAACGACATACTGGTGATTGAATGTAACCTGAGAGCTTCAAGAAGTTTCCCGTTCGTATCCAAGGTTCTTAAGATCAACCTTATAGACCTGGCTACAAGAATAATGACCGGAGAGAGGTTCAAGGCCCCTGACAAGAGCGCTTTCGATTTGGACTATGTCGGAATCAAGGCCTCCCAGTTCTCGTTCTCCAGACTCCTCAAGGCCGATCCTGTGCTCGGAGTGGACATGGCCTCCACCGGAGAAGTCGGCTGCATCGGTGACGACACTCACGAGGCCATCCTCAAGTCTATGCTGAGTGTAGGATACAGCGTTCCTTCAAAGGGAATCCTGCTCTCCACAGGAGACGGAAAGCAGAAGGCTGAAATGCTCGACGCCTGCCTTCAGCTCAGCCGCAAGGGATACAGGCTCTACGCTACGGGCGGAACATACAGATATCTCAAAGACAATAACATACAGACAACTCAGGTATTCTGGCCTAACGAGAAGAACAAGACTCCTCAGGCTCTGGACCTGATAATGAAAAAGAGCATAGACATGGTGGTCAACATACCTAAAAACCTCTCCAAGACAGAGCTGGACAACAGCTACAAGGTCAGGAGAGCCGCCGTTGACTTCAACATACAGCTGCTTACAAACACCCGTCTGGCAAGCGCGTTCATAAACGCGTTCTGCAACCTCGACCTGGAGCAGATCCAGATTAAGAGCTGGGACGAATACTAATAACAGGAATTAAAGATTTTGATTATGACAATACCTATTTTGCTTCTGATACTTGGACTTGCTGTTATCGCTGCAGGCGCTCATTTTATGGTTGAAGGCGCATCCAGAATCGCCTCAAGGTTCGGCATCTCCGAACTGGTTATCGGTATGACGGTTGTGGCTATCGGCACTTCCGCTCCTGAACTTGTGGTCAGCCTTCTTGGCGCAATCAAGGGAAGCGTGGGAATCGCTGTCGGTAACGTGGTTGGTTCCAACATCTGCAACCTGCTGCTTATCATAGGATTGAGCACGCTTATCTATCCTATGGCCGTGTCCAGGGAAATCGTGAACAGAGATATGCAGTTTATGCTCCTGTCCACTTTGGCGCTTCTTGTGATCGCCTTTGACAGGCAGATAGACACCCTTACCATAGACGATGACATGACTTCCAATTTCGTGTCCAGAAGCGAAGGAATCCTGCTTGTATTCTTCTTCCTTATATTCATAGTATACTCCGTGGCAAGCGCCAAGAGAGGAGAAAGAAATGTGGAGAAAATAACCGATCCGGACGAGAAACCTAAGAAACAATACAGTCTGGGACTTGCCCTGGTGATGGTGGCAGGCGGTCTTGCCGGCCTTATCTGGGGAGGTAACCTGCTGGTAGACAACGCCACCCTGATTGCAAAGGCAAAAGGAGTGTCCGATGTTGTAATTGGTTCAACGATTGTCGCGATAGGAACCAGTCTTCCTGAACTTGCCACCAGCGTTGTAGCCGCAATCAGAAAGAAAGTGGGGCTCGCTCTCGGCAATGTTGTGGGCAGCAACATCTTCAACATTTTCCTGATTCTGGGAGGCTGCGCAACCATAACCCCTCTTCCGCTGGCGAGCATCAACCACATTCACTTTGTGTTCCTGCTTCTGGCCACTTTGCTGCTTCTGCTCTCCGCCAGGACAAGCTTCAAGATCCGCAGGGCCGAAGGTGCCCTTCTGCTGGCGTTCTACGCCCTTTACATTGTAGTTAACATTTCTGTATAGTATCAGGACAACGGCACAGATTATTTGCTAAATTTGTGCTGTTCAATTACAGTAAAACATTATACTATAATATATGATACTGAACAAGCAAGTCGGACTGTTCCTTAATCTGGTCCACAACAGGTTCAAGCAGTATGTTACTGTCATCTTTAAAGAACACGGTTTCAACATCACTCCTGAGCAGTTTATGGTTATGGACACTCTTTGGGACGAGGGTGTGCTCACCCAGCAGCAGATTGCCGACTATCTGCTCAAAGACAAGAACTCTGTCGTGAAGCTCGTGGACGGGCTGGAGGACAGGAAACTGGTGCGCAGGGTCAGCAACCCTAAGGACCGCCGCCAGAATCTCATCGAGGTAACAGAATACGCAATCGAAATAAAGGACAAGGTAACTACGGCCGCGATGGAAGCCGTGGACAAGATAATCAACGGCATCACCAAGGAAGATATGCTCACCTTCATCAAGGTTCTCAGCAAGATGGCCGAGAACATGAACAACGACATTGACCTTATGGGTCTTGCTGCCAAATACCCTACCAACAAGAAATAACAATGGGAAAACTATGTGATAAGCTAATGCAGGACTACAGGATCCGCGATGGTCTGAACGCCTGTATCAACTGCGGTACCTGCACCGCCATCTGTCCGGCTGCGGAGTTCTACCGCTACGACCCGAGAAGAATTGTGGATATAGTTCAGCACCAAGACGATGAGCAGATAGAAGAACTGCTCAAAAGCGATACTATCTGGTATTGCGGAGAATGCCTGAGCTGCGTGACAAGATGCCCGAGAAAGAACAAGGCAGGACTGATAATAATGGCCCTGAGAAGCCTTTCTATACAGACAGGTCTCTTTATGGAATCTGAAAAGGGACGGCAGATGTACCTCCTCTGCAAAGACCTCAACAGCAACGTGCTCAACTACGGTTATTGCGTATATCCAAGAACTTTCAAGTACCAGGAGCACCCAGAAGCCGGGCTTGTCTGGGAATGGGTGGAGAAAAATATGGACGATGTCTACGACAGGCTCGGAGCCAACCTTGACAAGGACGGTCCTGGAGCCGTGCGCAAGATCCCGCAGAAAGACCTGGACGAACTGAAGAAGATATATGACATTACCGGAGCTACGGAAATGCTTGAGAATGTCAGAAAAGCCGGAGAGAAAAAGGCTGCGGAACTCGGTCTGACCGAGGAAGAATACTGCCAGAAACTATACACGGAATGCAGTCCTAAACATTTCAACCACTAGAAGATGATTTACGAAGGAAAGAAAAAGATCTGGGCGGATTACCAGAAAGAGATACCGGAAGACCACTACTTTTATGTAAGAAGCTGCATCAGGCAGTCTTTCTTCCCCGCTTCAGAAGCCACGTTTCTGGACATTACCAGAAACAAGCTGGGCAAAGACATATTCGAGACCAAGCACCACACAACCTGCGGAGGAATAGCCTACCATTCAGACGCCATTCCGCAGGAAACATCCATGACCATCATAGCCAGGCAGTTTGCCCTGATGAAAAAATACGGCTATGAGAATTACGTGTGCTCCTGCATCACCTCTTTCGGCCTTTACTGCGAGACACTTGAAACCTGGAGGGAATATCCTGAACTTCAGCAGAAAATCGCCGATAACCTCTGGAAATCCTGCCGCCTGGAGTTTGCCAAGCCAAAGTTCCTGGTACACGCCAGCGACCTGATATTCAAGTACAGGATGCAGATTGCAGCCAAGAGCAAGTTCAAGCTGGTCAACCAGAAAACCGGAGAACCGCTCAGGGTCGTTGAGCACATCGGATGCCACTATTCCAAGATGTTCCCTTCCAAGGGCGTGGGCGGCGCCGAATATCCTTATGTCCTGGTCGGAATGATTGAAGCCTGGGGCGGCCAGATAATCGACTATCCCGAGAGAAGGCACTGCTGCGGATTCGGGTTCCGCCAGTATCTGATAAAGGGCAACAGAGGCTATTCTGTCTCCAACACCCACAAGAAATTCGAGAGCATGGAGCCTTACAAGCCGGACATGATAATCACCAACTGCCCAGGCTGCCCTTATTTCCTCGACAGATGGCAGTATGTCATCGCCGAGACACAAGGCAAGACCTACGGGGAGAACGGGCACGGAATTCCTGTATTCACATACGAGGAGGTAGCCGGTCTGGTAATGGGCTATGACCCTTGGGATCTGGGACTTCAGACCCACCAGGTAAGCGTCGAGCCGCTTCTGGACAAGATGGGCATACCATACGACCCGGCAAAGAAATACCTTGGCAGAAACGGAAAGGATCTGGGACAGCCAGGAAAACCTCATTGTCTAAAGTAGAAATATGAAGAACAATATACTTGTAATCGGAGGAGGCCCGGCCGGACTTGAAGCGTCGGCCAACCTCAAAAGGCTGGGATACAATGTTATCCTTATAGAAAAAGACAAGCAGCTTGGAGGGCATCTTGCAAAATGGGACCGCCTGTTCCCCGATGGAGTCTCCGCAAGGCAGACTCTGAACGCCCTGCTGGAAGAAGTCTCCGGAGTCAACTGCTTCACCGAGACTCAGCTCCAGTCTATCAATGTCCTGGACAAGTCCTACAACGCAATTCTGTCAAACGGAATCACCGTTCTGGCTGATGCTGTGCTGCTTGCAAGCGGATTCGACCTTTTCAAGGCAGAGAAGAAAGAGGAATACGGCTACGGAATCTATGAAGGAGTAATCACCAACGCGGATCTTGAAGAAGCCTTCAGGGAGAAGAAACTGCCTTCTAAGCAGCCTCAGGCGATAGGATTTGTGCACTGTGTAGGTTCCAGAGACGAGAAGGCCGGCAATCCCGCCTGCTCCAAAGTCTGCTGCGCAACTGCCGTAAAGCAGGCCTGCGAAGTCAAGGAAGTTTATCCCGATGCCGATGTCTATTGCTTCTATATGGACCTTAGAATGTTCGGACGCCATTACGAAGACCTGTATCTTAAAGCCCAGAAAGAGTTCGGTATCAGGTTCATACGCGGAAGAGTCTCAGAGGTTGCAGAAACCGCTGACGGTAGGCTCCAGGTAAAGGCTGAAGACACCCTGTCCTGCAAGCCGCTGAGGGTAAGTCTGGATATGCTGGTGCTTATGGCCGGAATGAGGCCATCCGAATCAGGCAAGTCCATCGGGCGCCAGCTGAACCTTACCACAGAAGAAGACGGATTCTTCTCCTCTGCAGACAACCTGCTTGCAATCCAGAGAAGCAAGCTTCCGGGATTCTTCTACGCTGGAGCCTGCACGGGAGCAAAGACACTCCCCGACACTCTCCACGAGGCCCGAAGCGCAGCCATCGAGATAGACAGATACATTAAAGAAAAATTCAGCGAGAAATGATAGATTTCGGTTTTTCCGTCAGCCCGAGTTCCAGAATCAACCTGGACAGTGTGGACAGGAAGTCATTCGCTGCCCTGGCCAAGCTTGAGCCGGATGTGCTCAAATGTATGGCATGCGGCAGCTGTTCAGCCAGTTGCACTGCCTCTCAGTTTGAGCCGACAAGTGTCAGAAGAGCCATTCTCTCTCTTCAGAACGGCCAGGTTGAACAGGCTCTGGACCTTCTCAAAGGCTGCATGATGTGCGGAAAATGCACTATGGTCTGCCCAAGGGGCATAAACACCCGCCACCTTATCATTTCAATCCAAAAAATCTACGGAAAATGACCAGTATTCTGATATCGGCAGTGCAACCGGTTACTCCTGAGGGTATTATCGACAGATACCCCAACAGCTACAACCATTTTGTGCTGCCATTTGTCATAGGCATTTCGTTCATTCTGGTCTATCTTCTGGTAGGTCTGATCAGAGTCCTGTACCATCTTACGGGAGAGGACAGAATAAAGCTTCTAAAATCGCTGTTTATTCCAAAGACAGCGCTGAAAAATCTCAAGGACTTGTTCTGCGACTGCCTGCTGCACACCAAGATATGGAAGAGAAAGCCTCTTCTGGGATATATGCACTCGGCCATCGCCCTGGGATGGTTCCTGCTCATTATAGTCGGCCACCTGGAAGTCTATATCTTCGCCCCAAGACATCTGGAAGGAATCACGGAAGGCTCTCTGTACTACCCTATTTTCTACCGTTTCTTCATCTGGATCAATCCAGCCCACGAAACGCTCCGGGGTACCGTATTCTTCTTCATTATGGACCTTCTGCTGCTCTATATCCTCAGCGGAATCGGGCTGGCGATGTTCAAGAGAGTAAGGTCTATCGCACTTGGAATGCGGCATACGACCAAGCCTTCTATGGCTGACCGCGTGGCTCTCTACTGCCTATGGGCTATTTTCCCGTTAAGACTTCTGGCAGAGAGCTTTACAGCCGACCTTAGCGGCGG